>Ga0181393_1000576_pt1 | contig 13792 bp, 19 predicted proteins | sample 16SPOviralmetaG_FD_130122 | JGI IMG/M metagenome (GOLD analysis project Ga0181393, IMG submission 130122) | Marine viral communities from the oligotrophic San Pedro Time Series (SPOT) site, San Pedro Channel, CA, USA - 16 SPOT_SRF_2010-10-21 | ecosystem: Environmental > Aquatic > Marine > Strait...
CCATCAGCAGCTTCAGCTGTGTTTCCCTCTGCTACCCAAGCAAGGTACTCTTGGTAATCTCTGTTTGCAGGGTCAAATGGAATGCAAGCACCATCTTCTTTTCTAATGACAGACACTTCTTTATTACCAAATTTAGCTTCTGTTTTGCATTTTTTGTAGGTATAAATCATAATTTAAAGCTCCGAACTAAAGTCTAAACCAGAGGTTGCAGTGTCGGAATAAATGTGTACTGATTGTCCAGCTCCTGCGGAGTGAGAATTACAAGTAAAATCAAGCCTACCACCATGAACAGTGGTTTCAGCAGAAGAGATAGCTGTTACCAATGTACCAGCTGCGGTTTCTGAATCTACTGTCAAATCACCAACTCTAGTAGCAGTTGGGGCTGCTCTCATTGTTGTTGGTAATACAAAAGGACCACATCTAGGTGTTGTATTGTTAGCCATGATGCCAGCTGCAACATAAGCATACTGATTTCCATAACCTAATCTAATAAAATACCTCTGACATAAAGCAAGCTCCTGACCGAATGACCTATGCTCAAAATCTGTTGCCACGCTGCCTACTTCTAATTGAACTCCTGTTACATCAAAAGTAGCTCCATTAGTTCCAGCCCATGTTGTTGCATAATCGGGGAATCGTTGTGCACCATTAAAAGCAGCCCAAGTATTAAGTGTTACTCCTGAGTCAGTTCCACCTGTACCCCAAAATGGGGCAATTAAAACTTCCATTCCAGAGCCATTATCATTATCAATATTTCCACTTGCATATCCTGGAATTACTTTTGTTACTTTTGTCCAAGTATCAGCAGTTAAAGAACCTGTTTCAAAAGGATACCTACTATCAGGGGAATCACTAAGTCTTAAATATCCATAAAAATTTTGAGCAACACTTGATCTTACATAAAAAGATAAAGTAATTTTTGCACTTGCACTTTTATAATTCCAACCACTTTTTAAAAGATTTTGTGCTTCAATAGATTGTCTTAAATAACGATAAGCACCAGAAGCAGTTGAGTTTGCTGTATTTGTAATTCTACAATAATTTACTAATCCTTTTTCATAAACTGTACCACTTGTTTCTGTGCCTTGACTAAATGTTGCCGTTCCTCCATTCATGGCAGAATACCATCTGTCTAGTAAAAATCCAGGTGAAGTTGTAGTTCCACCTCTTTGATGAACAATAAATGAACCATTATGAAGTATATTTCTATTACCTAACTGTCCAGCTAGAGGTAAAATATCATCTGTTAAATCTTGTTTCTCAGCTGCAGTAAAGTTTGTATTCTTTACGTTTGTAGAAAGTCTATCTGAGCTTACTGTATTAAGAGCCATGTGTTATACCTCCTTAAGTTTGATCAAGATAACTGACAGTCACATCTAGAGCTGTAGCTGTACCTGCTCTAACTCTTAAAATATCATTTGCTTGCATAATTATTTTTGATCCACTTATAACTTCCAAAGCAGAGCCTGCAGGTACTGGAGCATTTCGTAAAAGATAAGTATCATCATTTCCTGTCACTAGAAAAACATCAGCCTGAGCACTGGCTCCTGTTTTATTTGAAATTAAAATGCTTAATAAAACCAAAGTTGAACTACCGCCTGCGGTAACAATGTTGGTATTAGTGCTACTAACAGCATCTGTTACAACGCTAGATTTCGTATCACTTTTGAAGGTATTTGCCATATCAGCCTAAAGCAAGAATTAATGCAATTTGATCAGAAAAATCAGTAGTAGTTGCAGATAATGTACCTGTTACAGTCACATTGCCTGGAATTGTTACTGATCCATTAGAATCTATTGTAAGACGGCTAACTCCTCCAGTTACTAAAGATATGTTGTCAGCTGAAGGACTAATAAGCCCTGTATTTGCATCTCCTTGGAATTTAAGACTACAATTAGATACCGATCCTAGAGCTAAAGAAGAATTAGATCCATCTGATCTTAATAATGGAAAGCCTCCATTTGTAATCGCATCATGTATAACAACAGTCCTTAATGAAGTATCTACTGTAACTTCACCATCAGCACCTTTGAAACCAGTGTGCTCAGCTGTTGTTCCTCTTCTAAATTGAACTTGGGTTGCCATAATATTATCCTAAAGCCACTGCTATTGCAGTAGCAAAGTCCTCCGTTGCAAAAGCGGTGGGCATATTAATTGTAACTTTGTTACCTGTTGCAGCAGTTGTGATATTCGTGCCACCTTCAATATCTAAAACTTCTGAATTTAAATCAATAGCTATTGTTCCAGAGTCAGCTTCAATATCTAAATCTTCAGCAGTGATTTGAGTATTTACGTAAGCTTGAGTTGCTATGGTTCCATCTGCATCAGGGAATGTTAATGTTCTTGTTTGACCACCTGTAATAGATGCAGAACTAAAAGCTCCAATTTTTGTATTATCTGAATTATTTCTAATTCTGAATCCACTGTCATTTGTAACTACTGCAGTAGAAGTTATAGAAGCTAACCCAGTAAATGTTGTTGCACTGCTTCCAAGAGCAACTCCAGTACTACCAATAGTTAATGAGCTATTTGCAAGATTACTGTTAGCAATTGAAGATGCTGTAGTAAGGACTGTCCCTGTCTCAGCTGGTAAAGTCAGTGTCACGTCTGCAGTTGCCGCAGGTCCTACAAGAGTTGCAGAGTTTGTTCCATTATCAGTATCTTCTTTAAAAATTATGCTTCCAGCAGAACTTGAAGATCCTGTAAGAGTTGGAGCAGTGAGGCTTTTATTTGTTAAAGTTTCTGTTCCTGTTGTAGAAACTAATGTGGCATTTGAAACAGCAGTATTAAATTGAGCAAATGTCCCAGTTAAAGTGTTATTTGCAAGGTTTACAGATTTATTTGTTAAAGTTTCAGAACCTGTTGTAGTTGCAAGAGTTGCATCTGTAACAGCGGTGTTGAACTGAGCTATAGTACCTGATATTGTATTTGATCCAAGAGCTAAAGTTTTATTTGTTAAAGTTACTGAATTATTTAAAGTTACAGGATAAGAAATATCAGTTGTTAAAGCAACTGTTCCTCCTGCGTCAGGAAAAGTTATAGTGCGATCTGCAGTTGGATCTGTAACAGTTAAAGTTGTTTCAAAATCATTAGCGGTGGCTCCTTCAAATTGAATACTTCCACTTGCTATTAATATAGAGTTAGCTCCACTGCCAGCTACTATTGTGGTAGATGTTAAAGAAGTTAATCCTGAAATAGTTGAAGCTGTTGCTCCGAGGGCAACACTAGTGGCCCCTAATGTTAAAGAAGAATTTGCTAATTGAGAATTAGGTATTGCACTGGTTCCAAGAACTCCCGTGGATGAGTTGTAAGTTAAACCATTTCCAGACGCAACACTTACCGATCCTCTAGCTCTTGCTTGTGTAAAATATTCATTTGTACCCTCACTTAAATCGGAAGTACTATTTCCAGCAAAATCTAATTTATCAGAAGAAGAATTCAACTCCTGAAAAAGACCAGAAACAAGTACTAACGCCTTCCTAGTTGCCATTTAATATCTCGATCAAGTTCTTAACCAAAAGAACTTATTTGTATATATTTTACGACGACTAACTGTTAACTTATTCCAACAGGTGGCTCAGTTTTTACTACTAATGAAGCTGTAGTAGCTGCTTCACCAACTCTTGTAACGAAATGTCCTGTACTAGATGGAGGAGTTTTTGTTATAGCTCCAGCAGAACTAGCAGATAAAAAATAATGATCTCCAGGATCTAACCCTGATACAGGAGTGACTCCTTCGACAATGCACCTAACTAAATTACCAGCACTTACAGTTGTTTCTACAAATCCAACAACTCTTGCTTTATCTTGCGTATCATTGGCTATTGCTTTCCCAAGTTGTCCATCACTTGATCTTGAAAATACAGCATCTCCCTGATTTAAATTCTCAAAAGCATTCGCTGCAAAACCATTTATTTTGTTAGCTATTTGTCCTGGAAAATTTGATTTTAAATCAATTAATGCTTCAGTTAATCCCTGAGCATTCGGTGCGTAAGGTTGATAAGACATTAGCTTAATTTTACAGGTGGTTCAATTTGAATAGATAATTTACTTGCAGTAGCAGCTTCACCTATTCTCACAACTGCCTGTCCTGCAGAAGAAGGAGGGGTGGCAGTAATTGCTCCTGCTGTAGATGGGGATAAGAAGAATAAATCTCCTGCATCCAATCCTGATATATCCTTTAGCCCAGCTACTACAACCTGCAAAGATTCATCAGTTAGAGCAGATATATTTGCAAAACCAATTACAAATGCATTTTCTATAGCTCCGTTTGCAGCACTGGCTTTACCTACTTTTCCATCAGAAGTTCTCATATATAAAGCATCTCCTTCAGTCACAGCTTCAAAAGCAGTTGCCCCAAATGTTACTTGTGCTGGTGCAAAAGTTGGAAAACCTTCTTTTAAATCAATTACCGCATCTACTAAACCTCTGTAATTAGGGGCGTAAGGCTCACGACCTAAATTTACATTATTAGCTATCATTAAATCTCTTAATGCAGCAATAGCTCCTTGTATATTTGGTTCGTATCCTGTAGCCATGATTTTATCTTATAATTATCTATTTTAAACTGTGCCTACCATTATAATTAAGGTATGGAACCTCAAGTCATCGCAGCAATTATTTCTGGTAGTATTGGAGCCTTTGCAGGTATAACAAGGGCTATAGGCAATTTTAGTAAAAAATTAGACAGAAGATTTGAAAATGTTGAAAGAAATTTAGATAAATTAAAGAATGAAGTTTTACACGATTATGTGTTAAAGGAGGATTTTTTAAGAGAAATGCAAGGTGTTCATAGTAAATTAGATAGAATTTTAGATCATTTATTAAGTAAATAATTAAACATTCACCCAATTAGCACTAGAAGATAAATATATTTTTAATACCCCAGCACCACCTGCAGCTGTGTCCCAATGTAATTGTCCATTAATAGGATTAGCTGGTTGTCCAGCAGAGACAGATGCTACTGCTTTTACAGTCTGAAACGCTGCTCCATCATAAATTTTAAATATTTGAGTACTTACTGTATCTAACCAAGTTTCTCCTTTACTAGAAGAAGTAAATCCAGCAGCCCCAGTATTAGGAGCAGTACTCCCTATATGAACGGGACCAACTTTAATTAATCCTGTATTTGGCGAGGCTGTATTATCTGCAAAGAATAAACCTGGACTTGTACTGTTATTATTTAAAGCTAATTCACCAGATCCTAATCTTATTGGAAAGGGTCTATCATTTGCTGTACTTGATCTACGAGTTTGAATTTGTACTGCCATAATTAGACGTTAATATATAATCCTGCATCTACTACTGTATCTTGAGCTGTCTCTGGATTATATGCTCCTGCGTCTAGATTACTTGTATTAACTGTTGCATCTAATAACTCTCCATTTATATATTCTCCAGCTTTCAACAATCCTGATTCAAAAGCATCTGTAAATTCAATTAATGGTCTATTAACTATTCCAAATTTTATATCATCTAGAACAGTAGGAGCTTTATTAAATAATTTATTTACCATTGCAATCATTCTGTTTGTGGTATTCAATGATTTACCATCTCTATCTAAAGAACCTTTTGTATCTCTTTTTAAACTGTCAGTCAAAGTCATAGCAATAACAGAAGGATCAAAATTAGCCACATCTTGAGGTAAATTAAAATCTCCAATAATATTTTTATTTCCTTCCCATTTAGTTGATCTATTATATAAAGCAAAAATTTCTACAGCTTCTTGCATCTTTCTTTTTTCTTTAGCCCATCTCTTTTCCCAATTTTCATAACCTTTTCCTAAAGGTCTGTCACTTGGTTCTAATAACCATGCTCCAACATATTCATGTTTTTTTAAATTTTCTACAGTTACATAACCACCTGTAGTCTGATCAAAAGGATAGATAACAACAAAAGTATTAGGAGTTGGTACATCACTAATAGTGTATTCTCCTGATATTGCATTACCACTTGTGAAATTTAATTGAATTTTATCGTTTTTATTTAAATTATGTTCTTCGAAATCAACAGTAATATTTATACCATTTTGTGTATATTTTGCAGCTAACTTCAGTGGCTCATTACCTTCATCATGCAATATCGACCACATAGCAGCGTAAATATGCTTGCACCATCGAAGTTGATAATATAGAAGATTTTGAAAAGAAAATTCTTTTTCATCTTCATATTCAGGTAACTCGTAAAAATTGTTTATTGTGACGTAACCTAAATCTCTGAAAACACCTGGCTCATCTCGGCTTTCAGATACACTACCATCATTTTGTAAAACATTACCTGGCTTTGTATCTCTAAGAGCTGTTACAGGAAATTTTTCATGGTTGTTTTGACTAAATAAATTATAATTATCTCTTCTAGAAAAGTCCTGACAAGAACAATTCCATCTTAATTCTGTTGTTAAAAATCTACCAACAGCAAATCCTCTATGAGCTGGTACTGTAGTTTTAGCAATAGTATCTACAGTCTTTGCTCCATAGCTATCAGCTTTTTGAAAGATAATTTCATTAGTAGTTGCATCGGAGCCTGTAACTGTATATCCGACATAATCATCGTATCTAAATCCTCTAATTAACCTACTTAAAGTTAAGTTCCCTGAAGTATTTGCATTTGGAATAGTTGTGAATTTAAATTTTGTGGTGTTTATAACTTCGATTGTATATCTACCAGAAGCTAAAGTTCCTGTACTTACATCAACAAAAACTTTATTATCAGTGGATAGTCCATGAACAGAACTACAAGTCACAGTTACTTCAGAACCTACTCTTGAATATGTAGAAGCAATTCCAGTATCCCTTTCTACAATTCGATCTGCCATTCTCTCACCTTCTAAAAATGCAACTTCAGTAGGTAAAGACCTAAGTTTTACTCTTACAAATCTCCAACGAGTATCATTAAATGCTGTCGAATTATGATAGACAACATTTCCTGAAGTAACTGCAGCATTAGAAGCAGTGAGGGTAAAAGTGTTCTGTGTCTTACTTACTATTGTTAGAGTCTCATCTGTCGCAGCTCCAGTGGATATATCTAAGTAAACATTATCCCCAGGATATAAACCATGATCAGTTTTAGTCACTACTAATGTTGTACCATTCTGAGAATAAGTAGCAGTTACAGAAGGAGCTAAATATCTGACATCTAATATTGGTAATCCAAAATCGTAAAAACTAAATCCATCTGTGTCACGCATCCCACAAATGTGTTCTCCTAACTCTTGATTAGTTGATGGGAAAGTAAATATTCTGGCAGGAATAAAAACTCCAGGAAATTGTTGAAAAGTAAAAAATAATCTATAGTCTCCTCTTTTATCTCTTTCTTTCGATGTAGATCCTAATATCTGTTGTGTAAATGTATATAATTCATATCCTCTTCTCCATCTAGTCCATAAAGAATCTTGATTATAAAATTTTACTTCACTCTCTAATGAATAACCATCAGACCCTCTTGGATAGACACTAGGTTTTTTTGGAATATTATCAAAATTTTTAAAATTATTTCTTAATTCGAAATTAGATTTATCTTCGAATTTTTTAAATCCGAATGACATCTTACTTAGTAGAACCCACCTTGAAGATTACAAAAGAATCCATTAGTCAAAGCAGTTGCTCCACTAGCAGCTACATATAAAGCTTGTCCTCTTTTAAGCATCAAACCTCTTTGTTTTGGAGCTATCTCATTATTAGCACCAGCAAAGTTTGCAGCTCCTGATTGAACTACAGGATGATTAATTAAAGGAAGTTTTTCAGTTAATGTTGTACTTAAAATTTGGTTCTCTGCTACTTGAGGAATACTCTGAACAAATAAAGGAAAAAATTGATTAATATTGGTAACTGTTCCTGTATTTACAAGATAAACACAAAAGTCTATGGGAAGAGAAGCATCTACATTACCAGTAATAGTTGCACCACCACCTATGGCAGGTACTGTTACATCAAATGTCGTTGCTGTGAAGTTTGCCGTATCCTGAACAGTAAATGTATCATCAGTTGGAAAAGTTCCTGCACTATAAGTTTTAAAATCTAAAAATAATTTTTGTCCAATCTCTAGATTATGTCCACCTGCTGCAGTAACAGTACATACAGCTCCAGTAGCTGAATAAGTTAAAGTTGGAGCCGTCACTGCATCTATTTTTTCTATAACTCTTTTTGTATAAGTAAACCAAATTTCATCAATATATGCACCACTAATAGAAGTATCTGTTAATGCAGAGTCAACATCAAATACTTTCGTTGCATTACCAACCGCTGTTGGAATCAAACTTGTTAAAAATGATTGTCCAGAAGAAACTGTACAAAGTGTTGATGTTGTCGCTGGGCGGTCAACCATTAACGGTTGTTTGTTTGAACTACTACTTGCCACGTTATTTATTCATAGACTTATTTTAATTATATAGGAAGGCTTTTTTACTTATCTTTCTTATCTTCTTTTTTATTTTTAACCATTTTAGATTTATCTAAAGCTTCTTTACGCTTTTCTTTATCAGACATTTCTTTCCCATCATCTTTCTTCTTATTTTTATTTTTGAAATACTCTAACAACTGTGGTGGCATTTTACCTTTTTTGTCAGCCATTTAGTTTTCTTCCTCCTTTTCTATTGGAATGTCTAAAGTTTGAGTGAACCGTTTAGGTAGATTAGTACCTTTTGTATAAGAAAAAGGTGCTTCATCAGGACGAACAGAATATAAATCTACTCGTTTTTCTCCTGCCATTCTAGTACGTCTTCTTCCTTTGAAAGGACTGGCTTTCTGTCTTTCTCTTGGACTGATAATATCCCTATCTCTTTTAATACCTAAAGTATATCCAAGTTTTGTAGAAGGTAAAACCATTTATAACGCAGCTATATTAAATGTTACTGTGGCATCTGTACCACCTGCTTCACTTACCCAAACAGCTTTTACAAATTTTACTGGTCTTCCAGAAACACTATAGGAATAAGAACCATTTGCAGTTATTGTTTGCTCTGCAATTATTGGAGCATAATTTGTTCCGTCAATACTACCATCTAGTCGAACAATTACATTAGTGTTTTTATCAGTCACAGTGACTAGCAAAGTATAATCTTTTGTAGCAAAAAAATTATTCTGACTTACTTGTAAAGCTGTCCCAGACCCAGGTGCAGTCAGGGTTGACTCATTTAAAAATATCGTGTCTTGAAAATAACCTAATGCCATTTTTAATCTACATTCGTTTTCTTAAGAATAACAGGGGGAAATGTTATTACCTATGGCTAACTTCTAAAAGAAGCCTAGTACCAACAGCTACATCTGCTGGTCCAGGTAATGCTTGTATAAATTCCGCACCTTCTCTATTAAATCTATATCTAGCTTGAGCTGGATTTCTATAATTGGGAACATATAAATGCATTGCTAATCTGTCAGTTTCATAAATATAAATTTCTGTCCAAGTTTTTAAAGTTTCACGAAAATCTGAAGTTGCAACTGTTCTATCAACATCACCAGCAATACTCTCTATTCTGTTTCTAGGAACAGTATTGTTATTAATACTTCCAGTCATGTCTGTACGCTTCTCAGCCTCATCACAACGACCTAACTGCTCAACAATCTTACTAACCCAAAAAGAGTCTTGAACATTGTTAATTGCTTCTTCTAAGCGAGCTTGGTCACCAGCAGGTATTGAAGTTAAGTTATAACCCAAATGCCAACGTACTTTTGACTGTATAAAGGTATCGAGCTTCATTCAAACAAGTAAAATTTACCTGTTACTAGTCTACTCTTACTAAGTTCTCTTTAAATATCTCATCCCAATCTATACGCTTTATTCCTCTTAATTGTTCTAATTTTGTAAATCTTTCTCCTGAAAGTGTAGTTTGTAAATCTTTTATATCTCTTGCAGTTTTTAACCCAACCCCAGGTAATGTATCTGCAATCTGTCTAGCACCTGCAGTGTTTAAATTCAATCGAGTGTCATAAGGAAAGGTTTCTTTATTACTGACTTTTGCTTCTTTATCTCCAGTAGACTTTAGGTCTTCCTTTAGTCTCTCTTCTGTTTTAATCTTTTCAGAAGTAGCTCCTACACAAGGTATTAAATCTTCATCATTAACATATTCAGCCTCGTCATTCGCATTAATGACCATTGAAACACCATCTCCATGCTGAGATACTTTTTCTACTATTCCCCCAGTAATCTTGTGTTGATACAACATAATTAAAAAATTCCTTCTTTAAATAGCTTAACTCAATAAATTTTGCTTGACAATGAAAAAGCGAGTCATAAAGACTCGCCATTCCAACTAAACTATAAAAATATAGATTATGAATCTGTGCCGCCTACTTGTGAAGCAAAGTCCACGAAGGAAGAAACATCACTCCAAGCTACAGCTGCAGCTGGACGTAAGTAGTTAACTCTACAAACGATGTAAGCTGCTCTACCAGCAGTTGAATCGTCAGCTGAGATAAATACACCATCACCATTGACTGAAGTTCCAGTAATAGCATCGACGTTATAAACTTTAAAAGTTGTGTCGGCTGTTACTTTGTACATCATGGAATTTGCAGCATCTGCTCTTTCGATAGTAGATGTTACAGATGTCCAAAATGGAACGTCACCAGTAGTTGTATCCCCTGCACCTTGAAGGAACTTTGAGCTTGCTGCAGTTATAGAACTAGAAGCAGCAGCGTTTCCTAACAACTGAGTAGTTGGAACACCAATTGGTGACCCACTATTATCAGGACCAAGAAGTAGAAGCTCGCCAGTTGTACCACCGAGATCTGCTGTTATTGGAGATGCTGGGAAACTAGGAAGACCACCTGAAGGATCATCCTGTGCAATTGCTATAGAAGCTCCATAAACATATGAAGGTCTAGCTGCACTTGCTTTGACCACTAAACTTGTGCGGTCATCTCTTACTCTGTCACCTGGTCTTCTATCTGGAGAAGGTACGGTGATACTGAAACTCTTGAAACTAGCTTTATCAGCTGATAGGTTAGTTACTTTTACATAACCAATCTGTTCGAAAGCTTCAATTCCAGGCCAGCCCTTAACTCCTTCATGGTTGAAAGATGATAAGCGATTAATCTGATTACCTGGTTCTAGGATTGCTCCTGCGTCACTTTTATAAGTTGCCATTAGATAATACCTCCTTATTCTGTGATTGTGAAGGAAGTGGTAATGAAGTCTTTATTCAAGTTCGCAAAACCAGCATATAGCTGCCAAATAAGAATGATAAATCTTGAGAAATCATCATTATTATTAATTAAAACTTGAGCGTTAGGACCACCGATACCAACACCAATTGCCTGTGGACCAAAGAACAATCCTGCTGGAGTTGTCTTTGTACTTGCACCGTTTCCATCACCAATATCGACCGAGATTGATTTAGATGGGAAGTTTGTAGATTCAAAGAATCTTACTCCTTCAAACACGAATCCAGAAGGCATAACAGGCTCGCCTGCTACGAACTGAGCTTGTCCATACTGTCCACCAGCATAGATTGCTTGGTTAGGAGCACCAGCACCCATTAAAGGTGAACCTTGTCCCATTCCTGGATATCTTGCTACTTCACGGAAGCCTTGATCGGCTCTTAGATCTTTCATGAATGAAGGATCTGCTATACAGCGATAGTAACCGTCTGCGAAGACTGGTACATGACGCTTTCTTAAGCTCTTAACTACTTCAAGTAAGTCAGTCTTAACATTGAACTTAAAACGCTCAGAAGCATATTCTGTAGCACTGTAAGCATTAAGATTGGCTCCACCAGCAGCTTTTGCTTTTCCATTAGGGTAGTAGTAACCACCTTGTGTATCAGAAGATTGACCACGAGATTCAGATTTGAATAGTTCATCAATGAATACTCTGTCTCTCCATCTTCTGTAATCATCTAATAAGGTCAGTGAACCAATTGATTGATGGAACATATTAAGGTTCCCAGTATCAAGCAGCAAACGCTGAGCTGTCATTAGAGTTTCTCTAGCAATTTTGAATGTGCTAGGAAGAGTTGTATTATTAGGGTCAGCTGGACCTGTATACTCTCTAAGAGATACAAGTACCTTGTCCTTCACGATAGATCTGCTGTTAGCAGTTCCGATTGTTTGGTCCTGAGTACGTTCACGAGAAGTTTTTGTACCTGGATTTCCAAAGAATCTGTATCTATCGAGTTGAACGGTCTGCCCTGGCTGCTTAGTGAAGTCATGCACTACCACAGGCTCGGAAGCCATTTCAACGATATACGCTGGATGAGGTCTGTATAACTCTGCACCAAGCAGCTTCGGAAAATCGTTATCTATAAACATTTTTAGAAGTCAGCTAGGTTTGCTGATAGCGAACACGGAATTGTGTTCTTTGAAACTGGAAAATTAATTCCATTAAGTACAATTATACTTACCCTTAATAAACGAACTTATTTAAGTTTCTGTATTTACTACAGATTGAGTTGTAGTTCCATTTAATTGATTAGTCAAAGAATATGTTGTTGGTCTAACTACTCCAATACGTCCCATTGGATTTATATATCCATCTTCAGGTTGTAAATCAGGCTCAGAAGCTTTTGCCATCTCTGCTTCCATCATCATTTGAGTTAAAGCTTTTTCAGCTTTACCTTTAGCTTTTTTAGCTTTTGCGTGTTCCATTTACTTTTTACCTTTCTTTGATTCTAAAGGAGGCTGACCTACAGGTAATTGACTTAAACCAGCTGCTGGTAAATATTGTGCTAAGAACATTTGTTCTTGACTTCTTATTACATCTTGAGTTTGTTCTGCAGCTCTTACGTTTTGCGGAACTAATAAACCATTTGCAGGTAATGGAGAACCTGGCAAATTTAATTTCAAATATGATGCATCTAAATCAGAAGGCATTTTTGCACCTTCTACAACTCGTGTATCCCCTTCTCTCATTCTTATGTTTGCATATTCATCTCTATTACCAGCAGCGAGTTGTGACATAGTATCAGTGCCACCAAAACCTACTAACTGTGGAGAACCTATAGGTCCACCTGCAGTTCCTATCATATTTAAAAAACTATCTGCTTTATCCGAAGTACTAGCTTTTTTCTTGTGTTTCATAATTAAAAAATAAAATGGGGTGAAATTTTAAAAATCACCCCTTTTTTTTATTATTCCATTACGAGAAGTTTCTCGCGGAATACTTGAGGATTTTGCTGTGCAGCATTTAGATATCTCCAAGCGTTCTGTGGATCACGGTCTGCAGCCCCACCGAAGTCCTTCCAAAAGTCGCCTGAATTAGCAGGAGCTTGTGGAGTTGGTGGATTAGGCATTTGTGGTCTTGCAGGAGCTTGTGCTTGAGCCTGACCTTGTGCAGCAGCTGGATTAGCAATCTGCTGACCTGCGAATGTAGGAGCCTGTGGATATGCAGGAGCATCATCCTCTACTGGATAAGGTCCATTCTCTCCAAAGAACTCACAAGTGTAATCAGCTAAAACATCAGGATCTGTAAGGATCTTCTCATATGCTTTATGCTCAGTTGACATTTCTTGTAGCAAGTTAACTGCTTCTTGTAACTGAGTGTTAGTTGTTATTAGTGAATCTTCTAACTGACAGGAGTAATTATTAAGAACTGCTGGAGCATCTGCACCAAAGTGATTAATTACTTCAAGACTTGCCTCGCTTACCCCGTTTGCTAGGAGCTGGTCGTTTGTTATCTCCTGAGAAGTTGGGGAAGAGCTGTTGGAGTATGCCTGGTTGCTGTTGCTCGAAGGCATATAAGTCTGCTGAGCCCCGTTGCTGTATGGGGTTGTTTGTTGGAATCCGTAATTGGCTTGGTCGGCTGCTGGGTTCGCTGTCGACTGTTGACCCTGGAACGGGAATTGGACTGGTGAACTCA
>Ga0181393_1000580_pt1 | contig 13737 bp, 8 predicted proteins | sample 16SPOviralmetaG_FD_130122 | JGI IMG/M metagenome (GOLD analysis project Ga0181393, IMG submission 130122) | Marine viral communities from the oligotrophic San Pedro Time Series (SPOT) site, San Pedro Channel, CA, USA - 16 SPOT_SRF_2010-10-21 | ecosystem: Environmental > Aquatic > Marine > Strait...
AAAGAAATTTTCTAATTCATTACCTAATGGTGCTCTAAAGTTTACTATATCAAATGATGATTCTGATCCTGTAATTCTATTACCTTCAATTGATTCTGGGTTCATTACAAAATCATTAAATACAGATTCACTTATATCATGTGAATAATATCTAAATTCTTGGAATGATCCCGAAAATATTTTTCCTGGTTCTTGTGCTAAGAAATTATTAGTTCCTATACCTGCTATTTCAACACCTTTTAAAGCACCACCTACATGAACCCCATCTGGTAATGCTATAGTTCCAAATTTATTCCATGCTTTATTAACTGATGATGAAATATAAGTACCATATACTGATGATCCATATAAACCAGATCCATAATTAGCACCACTTCCAGCTCCTCCACCTGTTGATATACTAGCCGATCCTTCAAATCCTATACTATTACCATCATTACCATCATATATTTTATTTTTAGCAAATAATGTATATTGAGTTGGTTGACCATTATCTCCATTAGCTATATCTGCAGCTGTTAATACTATTGCACCTGCATCAGATGTAGCATTTATATCACTACTTTGTAATGTAATTTCAATTGCTTCTGATTGTGCTGAAATATTAGCATTTGCTACACTTACTGTAACTGCTGTATTACCTACTACTCCATTTGCTGGTATTGACCAAGTACAATTACCTCCATAACCAAATCCAGGTTTTAGTACTGCAATTACTGTTGGTAATGTATTTGCAACATTAACATTAAATTGAATTGTTAAATTAGTTCCATTTGTTCCTAATACTTGAGTCATTTGTCCACTACCTGGTGAACCTGAATCTTCAAAAGTATATTCACCTGCTGGGAAGGTATTTGTTCCCCCACCAGTGTAAGCTAAAGTAACAACAACTGCTTCTTCATCTACTATAACTGTTCCTCCTCCTAATGCACCTGCTGCTATTGATAATCTATCACCTGTTGAATACTTCGTACCTCTAGTGTCTACAGTCATACTAGTAATTCCACCTTGATTATTTGCTAATACATTTACATCTCCTCCTGATCCTACACCTGTTACTGTTGTTAATGCTACACCTGGGTAATTACCCCCACCATTATCACCTGGAAAACCTGCTGTGGTATAAACTCCTGTTGGTGAAGTAATAGAACCAACTGCTATTGCACCTGCTAATGTTTGTAATCCTAAAGCACCTGCTGCTATGTTTAATTGATTCCCAACAGCATATCCCGTTCCTGTTTTTACTAATGTTATTTCTGTTATAGCAACTGGATCAGGAGTACCTGAACCTGATTGGGCACAAACTATATTTGCAAATGCCCCAGTTCCAGAACCACCAGTTAAGGGAACATTTGTATAAGTACCAGCAGTACAATCTGTTGGATTTGCATTTGCACCTACTCCTGAATTTAATGTTGTTAATAAAGCATTATATCCTGAACTTAATCCTACTGCATTAACGTGTTTATCTCTTTGTACTAATACTGACCACCACCCTTTATCAAAGAATGGTAAATAAATATCTTCTGATCTAGCAAATCCACCTTCAATTTGTGATCCAGACATTATTAAATTCATTACACCATACTCATAATAATCACTATTACCCGATCCTGAATATGATCCTGATTGTGAGCCTGTCCAAAATAAATTTACAGTCCAGTCAAATTCATTATCATCTGTTCCATTTGATTTTTTAGCTATTAATGATTGGCTATAATAATTTCCTCCAAAAGATGATGAAGGGTGTCCTGTTGTTTTAAATCTAAAACCAACTCCATCTGGTACAATATATGAACCAGTTTCTGCTATAAAGTTTCTATTTAATGGTAACCAAGGTATTACTACTGATGAACTTGCATTATAAGAATCAGCTACTGGTTTATAAGCATAACTATATCTATTATACCATAAATCATAATCATCTGTTTGGTCTTTATTTTTACCACCAAATTCATTTATTCTTAATATTGTACTTGGTATACCCCAAATATTAATTAATTGTCTTAATCCTGCTACTGTACCTTTTTTCTTAACAAGATAAGCCATATTATGATAAAGACGTTTAAATATTTCATTACTTACTTTATCAATAGCATAAGGGAAACCTGCTGTGTCAAGTGCTTGTACAAAATCAGGTACTGAGTAATCATATTCCCAATAGTTAGCTATTTGACCATTATTAATAGCAATATATTGAGTAATTAATTCACTTCCTGTAGGTGGAACAAATACTCCATTATCTTCACCTGTTAATCCAATAAAATTATCTTGATTATTATAATTATTTCCAAATCCTGTGTATCCTAAAGATGTAATTACATCATCAGCTAATGATAAAGGAACACCTTTATCTAATTCATTTGTTGTATTTAATTTTTCTGTTATTGCTTTAGTATATAACCATAACTCATCAAAAGACTGACCAGTCATATTTACAAATTCTAAATAATTATCATTATCATTATTCTCTTTAATAAATTCAGGTACAGTGTAATATAACCAATTTTGATTATCATCATCAAATAAATAACCTGCTAATAAAGCCCCACCATAATATTGATTACTTTCAATTTCACTACCTAACCATGTTAAAGCTTCTGTTGAAGTAGTTGATAGTAATTCTAAAGGAAACACAGATCCTGTTTTTGGATATGTATCTGATCCTGTGTTGTAATATTGATAATATTCAAATCCATCAAAATTCGAAATTTCTTCTTCAATTTTAGTATATAATGAAGCTATACTTGATGATATTTGAGCTACCCCAGCATTTGAACCTGTTGTTCTACTTAGAGTAGATATATCAGCTTCATAAGATTGTATATTACCTACTTTTTCATAAAAATTCTGTACTCTTGATTTAGCAGATGAAAAATTAACAAATTCATTAAAGGATGAAGTTGAATAATTAGGGGTTAATGTAATTCCCTCTTGCTTTAATCTATTTAATAATTGGTCTTTTGAACCTGATGATTTAGTACCTAATAATTCATCCTTATTTTTATAGGTTGTTGAATTATTAATAAAATCTTTAACTTTAAGATTTGTATTAGGTCCTTTTAAAAATTTTAAATCATCTATATTACCTAAAGATTCTACATAATTAACTTGAAATCCTTTTGTTTCTGCTGTTTTAGTAACTACATACAATTCATCTAACAGTTGATAATTTAATGGTAAAGGATCATATAATTTAATTAATACAGAATATTGTTGGTCTTCAACATCTGCATTTGGTACTGATAATTGAGTATTAACACCTATATGATATTCATTTTGACCAAAGGAAATATAAAACTCATCAAAATATTGAGCTTGATCTAATTTTCTAGATAGTGATGAATAACTAGCTTGTATATCTGTATTTGATAAAAAATTTGATTTTAATCTTATTTCTGTTCTGTCAGAAGATATTTCTGATAGAAAAAGTGGATTATCAATTGATGAACTTAATTCATGATTAACAAAATTATAAACACCATATAAAAGTCCTTTTGTATACCCTGCATTATAAATATCTTCTTGAGGGTTTAATGATATTTGGTCTGTAGTTTGTTGAAATTCAGTAGAATTATTTCTTTCAGAAGTATAACTATTATTTCTATCATACAAATTAGTATTAGTAGTAAAAGGTTCTGTTTTTTTACCTCCTGGTGATGCATTTGGTGTTGAATTATTAACTATAGAATACTCATTAAAATCATAATCTGAATACTGAATTACTCTATTAGCATCATAGATATAAAATTCAATATTATTTAAACCTTGAGTAAAAGATCCAGAAAAGGATTCCAAAGGAATTGCACTTTGGTTTTGTAATTCAAAACCATCAGTAAATAATTCTGTTGGGTCAACTTGTAATATGGATGATGAAATTTCTATCATTTTTAATAAACATTATTTCCTGGGTTAATATTTCCTCCGGGTCTTCCACCAAATCCAAATCCTGGGAGTGGGTCTCCAAATTGGCTATTTTCATTTGAAGTAAAAGCATCAGTAAATCCACTTGTAACTCCTGGTATTCCTCCTCCACCGCCGCCTCCGCCACCGCCAAATCCACCGGGACTTGAAGGTGGGAAAGTATTAACACCTGGTATTGATGGTGTTAGATTATCAGAATTAGAATTTGATTGTTCTGCTCCTAGATCAGCTTCTGCTTGTAATAATTCTTCTAAACTACCAGCTTCACCTGTTTGTCTAATAGCTTGATCTAATGTTGTTTTAACTCCTAATAATTCGTTTATATCCAATTGTAATTGCAAATTTTGTTCTCTTAAGTCTACTATTTCTTCTAATAAAGCATCAATCTGTTCTTGATTTTCTATAAAATTTGTGTACGCTGTACTTTCAACTACTAAATATTCATGTGAATTAACAGTCCCAAATTTTGATATTTCAAAAAACAGGTTTTGGTATATATTAAAAAAATCATTTACGGTAGCCAAGTTTGGATCAAAGAAACTTAAATCCGGTGGTAATTGATCTAACTCAGTAAAATTAGTATCAACAGTATTGTTAAAAGCTGTTTTATTAAACGCATCTCTATTTAATAATAAATTTTCATCATTACCTTGAGGTGCTCTAACTGGTGTTGTAGGTATACTAAACCCCTTAGTATTTAGTGATAAACTTTTATCTAAAGATCTAGTTATACCCTTTGTTAAAGGTATTGCCTTTCTTGAGGGTTTAGATATAGATTTAGTATTTGAAGATTTATACGCCATTATCCATTTATTACTTTAAACATTATATCTTCATCATATATTTGTGTAGTACCATCTAATTTAGTTTTAATTAAAATAGTATAATATCTTTCTGGTTCTAAACCATTCATATACACATCAAAATAACTTGATGTAGCATCAGCACTAATATTTGTATACTTGTCATCAAAATCTATCACAAACTCATTTGTGTCTGTATCCTTAATAGCATATGATGATGAATTTTCTGGTAAATAGAAATTTGTTGTATACAAAGAAGCTGTTTGAAATACTATATCTGGGTATTTTGGTATAGCTGCTATTCTCATTCTAGCTACACTTCCAGAATAATAAGTACCATCATTATTATAAATTGACATAAATGATTCTTGTGTACCTAATATTTTATTATTTGAAGATCCTGTTGTAAAGTAATAATCTTCCCATTTCATATTTAATAGTGGGGGATATATTGTATTTGTATCTATTGAAAAATATCTAAATGTAGCTGTTGTATTTAGATTATTTATAAATTCTTTAGAACTTGATTGTTTTACTAAAAATCCATTATTAGGAAAGCCTTTAGCTGCATCTACTAAAGAGGCTGTATACCATGTTTTTATATAATTAGTTACATCTACTTTTAAATCAACGGAATTACCATATGAAAATACTTGTTCTTTAACAATATCTAAACCTAAAGCTGATCCTGTGTACCAATTTCCTCCACCAGCATTATTTGATGATGAAAAAGAAGCTGTAGCATAATTTCCAAATGTTCCTGTAGTTTGCCATGTTGTAGCTCCATCAGCTGTTGAACCTGAATAATTTCTAAATGTCCAACTACATCCATTAGTTGTAACTGGGCTATTACTATATTTTCCTGTTCCCATATTCCAACTACCAGATACAGCATATACTTTTAATGTTTGATCCATTTGTACTCCTGTAACAGTTGCTGCTGAATTTAACAATTCATATTGTGCTGGTACATCTTCCCAATTAGATCCTGATACTGTGGGTGAAGATAATGTGATTGAAACATCATCTGACATTGGGTATGGATCAAATGATTGTGAAGGGAATACTAATTTATCTCCTGTTTTATATTTAAATCCTTGTGAGTCTAAAGTTCTAATAAAACTTGGTACTGTTACTGTATGTGTTTTGTTAAGATTAAACCAAAAATGTCTATAATCGGTTGGTCCTGAAAAAGTAAATGCACCTGGGTAAGCTGCATCCATTGTAGCTTCTGAGATATATAAATCACCCATTCCTCCATCATTTAAAGGACCTCTACCTACTGGATAATATCCTGCTTCTACATATGAAGCTGAACCATTATTTTGTACAATTGCTGATACTAATGTATTATTTTCAATTGTTAAATTTACTGATGAGCTTAAAGATGAAGTTGTTCTATTAAGATCAAGATTCCCATCTACATGAGAAAAAATAAATGGGCCATAAGTACCATCTGCTGCTGCAAATCCTATTGGTATTGAACCACTTACTACAGCATCATCTACTATATCAACTCCTGGTATAAAATAACCACTATTTAATCCTACAAGAAATCTTTGTCCATAACCATCACCAAATGAAGATGATGGAACAATTGAAAATTCTAAATTATTATTTACAGCAAGTGTTTGACCTGAAATACTATCTGATGATGTTGGATAAGTAGGTCCCGCTGACATATCTTGATCATATAAAAATTCTCCACCTGTACCTACACCTGTGTCATTAATTATCAATCTAGTAACACCTGATCCAGATATGTGTTTTTCAACAAAATTGTTTATTTCTGTTTGAGAAAATTCAAGTAAATATCTACTAACTTGTGGTGAAGCAGCCTGTATAGCAGTTGAAGCTTCTAATATTTCATCTAACCCAGTATTCATACTTTGAGAGATAGTATACATTGTAGCATCTTTTGAAGGAAAAATTTTATATATTGCCATAATTCTTATTTATTATAATGGTACTACTCTACCTTTAATGTCTTTAGTTGGATATTTAACTTCAAATACCATTGGGTCTATTGATGGATAAATTACATTATCAATTTCAGCTCCAGCGACATCATATGCAAAATCACTATATCCTAAACTTACTCCTGTTAAGTTAACAACTTGTACATCTTGAACTGTTTGTACACCCTGTACTTTATCTAATAATATAAATAAATCTTTTAATAAAATTGGTTCATTTATTTGCCACTTATCTATTAAAAAATAATTAGCTAATGAATCTATACATTTAGTAATTGTTTCACTATTATTAAAGTTTGGTGAAACTATAATATCAAAATTAATTCCTATATTAATTATATAAGCATCCTTTATATTAATAGAATCATTAATCATTCTATATTCAGATAAATATGTCTGTAGGTTTCTTTTTAATAATGAAGAAGCTGTTCTTAATTGCTTATCTATATTATAAGATAAAATAAATAAATCTAATACTGTTGGTAATTCACCAGCTTGGTAATCACCTATTTTTTGAGGTTGAGCATGTGCCTTAGCTATAACGCCTAAATTAGCAGGCATTGATAATGCTCTAACTAAATAATCTTGTGTAGTAACAGTCCTTAATTGGTTTTGAAAGTTACCTAATGAATTTTGTCTAATTTCTTCAACTGTATCACCATCCATCCCTCCATCTGCTGCTAATGTATTATTAGAAGCTACTGATGTGAATATTTGATTTGCTAAAGTAGTATTAGCTAAATTAGGATTAATAAATACAATATTTGTATCATCAATTTGTGTTAAAGAACCAGCTTCAACATTAGCTTTTGCTCCTCCTCCTGTTAAATATCTTACTGTTAAAGTGTTATTATAAGGAGCAATTCCATAAGTATTTGTAAATACAAAATTCACAGGAGAAAATGCTGTTGTTAGTTTAGTTTTTTCAAATGGTAGGCCTAAACCTACATTATCTGGGTTTGGTATAATTTCTTCTGTTGTAGATCTAGTACTACCAGCACCAAATTGTAATTGTAATGAACCTGAGTCCATAAAACGAGTTGCAAATCTTCTTTGTACTGTTTTTAATTCCAATATGTAAGGTACTTCTGTATCTACATCATAATTAGGGTCATTTGTATTTGTATTTCTTATAGAATTAAATACATTCTCTTGAGCTAAATTAGGAACTTCATACCAAGTATTACCATTAATATCAACTACATCTAAAACACCTATTATATTAGCTGATCTAATTGTTCTTGTATCAAATTTTATTGCATTTGTAAACGCAAAAGTTTCTGTATTAATAGTAGCTGATATAGCCTTTCTTGTCTTTTTTAATAGATAGTATGTTGGATTTATTCCTGATACTTGGTAAACAGATACTGTAGTAGGATCAAGTGAACTTGATGCAGAGAAATCAATAGCATCTTCTATTAAAAATCTTTGAGTTGAATCAGAATTAGATGTTACTTGAGTATTTTCTGGGATTATTAAAGAGTAGTCAAAATCCGGAGCATATACACTACCACTTAATATAGCTGGAACTTGTTGAAAAAAATCAACTTCAACTGTTGATACAGTAGTTATTTTAGGAACATAACCTAAAGAATAAGCTAAAGCATATAAGTTAGTAGTCTGTCTTGCTTTTTGTATGAATGTTTCTTGAATTTGATTATCTAAATAAAAAGATAATACATCACCTACATAAGCTGCCATTTCCATAAATAACATTCCAGTTGATGTTTCTGTAAAGTCATTAAAGGTATTTGGGAAGTATGTTTTTGAATATTGAATTAAAGAGGATCTTAATGAATTAAAATCTCTATCAATATATCTTATATCTCTTTCTAGTTTAGCCATTATTGTATTAATATTTGTAAATCATCTTCTACTCCCATATTTACAATTTGGTAAGTAAGAGTAAAATTAATTTCATTTCTATCTGGGTCATTATTAAATTTTAATTGTTTAACTACTACATTAGGAAAAAAGAAGCTTATATCTGATTGAATCGAAGATTCTAAATCTTCCATTGTTGAATCTTGTATATTTTCAAATAATAAATTTCTTAAATTAGCTCCAAAATTTGGTCTAAATACTCTTTCTCCTTTATTAGTAAGCAAATAATTTAATAAATTTGCTTTTGTTTGTTCCCTTGTTGTAAATGTCGGAATAAATACAGCATCACCATCTAATGGAAAACCAAACCCAACCGCTCTACTTGGTTGAAGATCTATTGGATTTTTACTCTGTATTATTCTTGCCATTATTTTTTATTTGCTACCCATTAAGCCTGCTATTTGACTCATATCAACTTCTCCAGGAGGTAAAGTACCATTTGCTGTATCCATACCAACTTGTGGTTGGAATGATTGAGCATTGTTACTTGTAAAATGACCTGCTGTATTACCTAGTATGTTTTCGTATGCTGCTCTTTTTGATTCTGCAGTCATCGTTGGTGTTTGTGAAGGTATTGGAGCTTTACTTTCCATTATTGGAGGAGTGTAAGTTGGTTGAGTTATAACTTTTGGAGTTTTAACAGCTTCCAATAAAATTTCCTTCAATTCTTCTTGAATAGCCTCTTTAACGGCTTCTTTTATTATTGTTTTTAATGCTGATGTCTTCATTTTATTTATAAATATTAAATTATTAAGTTTTTATTGTGCTTCTATTTCAAATTGTGCTGAGTTCCCATCTGCTCCATTAGGTTGGCCAACATAGTCTGTTAATTCTAACACATATTGAAATATACCTAAATTGTTAGCTACAGTACCATTAGCAAAACCTGGGTTGATAGGCCAATATTCTGGTTTTGGGCCTCCTGAATTTGTGTAATATCCTTGAGGATTATTTTGGGTTGTTACTATTATACCATCATCTGCGTACTGTTGTTCCATCATAAAACTGTAGCCAGGAATACCTTGTTTATATATTCTTAAAAATGCTGTTGTATTTGCTTCTAAAGGAGAACTACCTCCATATGTTTCCATTTTAATTTTAACTGGTCTAGTAACAACAAATGAACCTGATACAGTTAATCTTGTAGGAGTAGCTTCAGTAAAGGCATTAGGATTTGAAAAATAATATGCTGGTGGTTGAGGTGGATCTACACTACCTGTAGGACTTGGAGGGTCATCACTCCCACCTGGTGTCTCATCTGGTATAAATTGAGGGCCTGGTCTGTTGTCAACATATGCTTGTGTTCCTGATGCTGCTTTTCCTGTTTCTGCTTCTGTTACGGCTGGTAATGCTAACATTTTAACTCCTTTAAGATAAAAATCTATTTTAAATTTCATTTCTTTTACTAATACAGATAAAGAAGTTGAATAAGAAAACCTATCTAAATCTCCAGGATCATTGAATAAAATTATTACTGCTAGTGGAGTATTAAATTTAGTTCTTACAAAAATGCTGCCTGTGTTTTCATCAGGATTTGCTTCAAAATCTCTTGTTGCTTTAATTCTTCTTGATGGGAAGGGAAATGAATTGTCAGGATTATTTTCTATTTCTAATAAAAAACCATTATACTCAAAAGGAAAACTATTTAATAATTCTAATTCATTATCTATATTTACATCTAATAAAGATGAATCCCCAGATGCTAATAAAGCTTCATTTAAATCCCCAATGGTTTCGTCTTTTACAGCTTGAATATCTTCTGTTGGAATATTTGGACATTGATCACTTAATTCTAGTACAGATTTAACTAATGATAACATTGTTAATGCAGGTTCTAATGATTTCTCTAATGTTCCTACTGCCGATATAGTTTGATTTAAAACCCCAGATACACTTTTTACCATTGGAGCAACAAAACTAACTGTTCCTTTACCTATTGCTACTATTTTATCTAATCTAATTAAGGTACTAGATAATATAGTTAATACTTTAACAGGTAAAGCTACTGCTGGTGCCCCAAATGCTGTAGGGATTGGAATTGCTTTTATAATTTTAATTACATTTGAAATAGAATCTACTATACCAGCTGCTGATTCTCCTGTTGTTGATATTGTTCCTAAAGGAGCTTGAATATCAATTAATGCCGATTTTAACTTATTTGTATTTTCAATTACAGCACTAAATGCTCCTTGGGCTTTTTGTATAGCATTATTAGCTGCTTGTATTTTGTTAGGTGCAATTGGAGGTATACTGCAAATTGTATCTGAATTTAATAAAGAATCTGGGTTTGGAATATTACCATTTAATACAGCTATAGGGTCAAAAGGTAAAGCAGCAGGATCAATTCCTGCGTTTTTTAAAACATTTAATGATTCTTTTAGTAATTTCTCTTTCATTTGAAGTACAGATGAAGAAACCCTATCCGAGTCTTTGATCATTTGAACTACTTGTTTTCCTATTAATTTTTCTAAACCCATTATTTACTTTTGCTTACTGTGGATTTATATTTTCGTAATCTACCAATCATTTTTTGTGACTGTAATAATACTCCCATTGCATCAGGTATTAATGTTGCTACTGGTTTTTTAGGAGGAAATTCTGCAATTGGTGTAGTTAATGACTTAGACATTTTTACTAATTTTTTTAATAAATCTTCAAAATCAGTTAAGAATGTATTTCCTAATATTACAGGTTCAGTTGCATATTTATCTCCTAAATATATTTCTCTTGACTGTATTATTGTCTTAGGTGTATCTACATTTAAACTATTTAATGAATTTAAGTTTATAGTATCAAATGAACTTAATAATATATTATCACTTTTAGCATTAAATAATATTCTACCAGAATTTATAACTACTTGTTCACTATCAAATACCTCAGTAGCTACTGGGGATGAAAAGTATGAGTTATAATTTTTACTAGCTACATCAATGGGTAAAGTTTGAGTTGATGTTAAATAAATACTTGATAAATCTGTATTTATATCTTCAACTTGGGGTACCCATGGTTCTGTATCTTCATCATGTTGACCATTTTTTAATATCATAATAGGATCACCATCCTCTCCTGTACTAGACCAAGTATTAGGTATAGTAGCATCTGTTACAGTAGAACTTAATCTAATAGTATTACCCCACCTACCTTGATAAATGTAATCACCTTCATAAGGTAATAAATTTCTTACTTCTAATTTTTCTTCAAATGTATCACCTAAATCTATATCTGTACCTCCATCAGTTACTCTTCTTACATTACCCGTTTCAGTTTGTTGATAGTCTTGTGTTTGTGATTCTGGGATAGTATCATTATTATTTATAGGATTAGGAATAGCATTGTGGTGAGTACTACCCCATATATTAACAGATTGAAAGTAATAATAATCAACCTCATTTACGTTTTCTTGAATAGAGCTGTTAGGCATAGTCATAACGTATACGATTTCATTTTTTAAAGGTATAGCTGATTGGTTAGGGAAAAGTGGTCTTGCAAAATTATCAGTAGTAAATTGAGGGTTGGGGTTTGGTTCATTAATTTTATCAAAAAATATACAACCTATAGAACTCCAACCTCCGTATTCATTAAATACTTTTGTTTCTGTTGTCTCATCTAGAATAATATGTCTTACCCTAACTGCAAAAATATTAGAATTATCCTGAGTTACTCCTGGTACAGGTGCAATGGAAGCTAATCCTTTCTTTTGAACTAAACCACTCATTAGTCTTCTTTCTTAATTTGTATTTTTTCCATTTCGGCTAATAAAGCATCTTTTTCATCTTCAGTTATTCCTAACCCACCATCTTCACTAGAGCTATTAACTGCTCTTTGAATAATAGTAGCCATTTTAATTAGAGCATCATCATTTTTTACACCGATCTCCATATACTCTTTTATTAATGGTACTATTAAAGTAGCGTCACCTATCTCTTGTACTAAGGGTTTTAACTCAGATATTAAAGCTGTTACTTGTTCCGATTTTTTCTTTTGGTTAAGATAAATTTCTTCTAAAATATCAGAAAATTTTTTCTCTCCAAAAATAATTGAATCTAGTTGGCTCATAAGTTTTATTATAAATATAACTAACCTATACTTTTGAGCCCGGGAAGTATCCATGTTCTAAATAGAACATATACTTTTCTTTAAATATTTTATGTAAAACATTTGATATTTTTGTTATTTTCGGTGTTTTAACATCAATCATTTCTCTAATATAGATATAAAGTGCTTTTTTATTAAATACATCTATTTGGTCTCTTTTTCTAAATAGTTCAAGTATAGCATCTGCTATTTGGGCATCATTACCTTTAGGAAATATTTCATATATTTTATTAGTACAATATTCAACATACTGATCTATAAAAATATATAATTTATCTTCATGTTTATATCCCTTATTTGATAATTCATCTCCTTCAAATACTTTTTCGGTAACCTTTTCCATAGAATCCTCCATCTTTTGGGATGCAATAAAACCAGGTTCTGCTGAGTCTAAATTTGAGTAATTAGCTAAATCATTAATTTGAATATTCTTTATTTTTTTACCATAGTTTTTAGTATTATATACTATTAACCATCTTTTTACAATTGTACCAAAATATGAATAGGCTTTAGCTCCATTAGTAGGATCAAATTTATGAATTTTAGATAATAAAAATGTTATTAACTCATGTTGTAAATCTTCCAAATTTTCAACTTCCGTATAATAAAATTTAAATGTATGGATTATATTTTGAGTAAGTTTATAAAAGGGATAATGTATGTGTTCTTGATATGTATCACTTCTTTCTTCAGCATCTTTAATAGCATCTAAACTATTATATTTTACTATAGCTGCTTCTGTTTCTTTAGTAAAGTATACTCTTCCCTTTCTTTCTCTTTTATTCCTCTCAATTATGTAATCCATTTATTCTTAGATTTTTTTAATATTAAAATCATTAAGAACTTCTTGAATTTGTTTAATTGTTTGGAAAAAATGTCCTACTTCATCATCACCTTCAAATGAACCCTTAATGTCTGTTTTTTTAATTTTGTCATCCGAAACCTCGATTACTCTAGATATATTATCTAAATATTTAAGATATCCTAATAGAATATCTTCTTGTTTTTCATTCTTACGTAATAGATTGATAGTCGTAAATCCTAGGACTACG
>Ga0181393_1000583_pt1 | contig 13697 bp, 16 predicted proteins | sample 16SPOviralmetaG_FD_130122 | JGI IMG/M metagenome (GOLD analysis project Ga0181393, IMG submission 130122) | Marine viral communities from the oligotrophic San Pedro Time Series (SPOT) site, San Pedro Channel, CA, USA - 16 SPOT_SRF_2010-10-21 | ecosystem: Environmental > Aquatic > Marine > Strait...
TGAGCCCGAATCGTGAGCTGATCAAATACATTATATATCCCAAGGCGGGAGTTCATGGTTAGATTGTCTCCACTCTTAGCGGGAGTGGGTGTCGCATTATTATCAGAATAAACATTAAGATTTCCAACAATACGAATAGAAGAAGGATCTAAGAGACCTTCCTGAGCAGAAATAGTGAATGAAAGAACTGGAAAACCATTCTTAAAACTTACAACACCATCGGCGGGGACATTATCAGGGCGGATTTCAATAATACGGGAAGTCATTTTATAATATTTAAAATATAAAATATTCAAAAGAAAAATAAATAAAAAAAGTTAAACCCAAAATTGTAGTTTTAATATATATATAATTATTCACAAATATGGGTTTTCAATTAGAGAACAACTTGAACGCTTCCAGTTCCGATGAGAAGCCTTCTAACAGACACCACAAAGGAATTGAAAAGCTTTCCCTTAGCGGGGGCGTCAGCATTCGTGTATTTCAGAATCACAGCGAGATCCTTACCCCTTAGATCCAACGCTCCTTGATTTACCCCGAAACCCCTTCCGAATACAAAATTGTCCTTGAAGGCTCGGAAAGATCGTGGAACGATTCCAGCATTATCTAAACATTTTTCAAGTTCATATAAATGGAAAGCATCAATAGATTGTCTTGAAGCAATCTTAGAAACATCAATCGGTCTTGATGGAACAAGGCGTCCTTGTAGCTGATATTGAATGTCTTTTAATTCATCACAGCATCCAGTATATCCCGAACGATTACTGAAAAGGGCTGTATCATCTGAATCTTCATTCTTTAATATCTGATAAGTTCCCGAAGCACAAATCTGATCCTTAGCAGAATAAACACTTGAATCTTGTGGGACAATTAACAAACTTTTCGCACGACTATTCTGTGCATAGATCTGAAATGTGGATTGACGATCAGAAGCAAGAATACTATGTTTATAATTAGTCGCTGTCATAATATCAATCTCAATATTCTTTCCTTCTCTAACCTTCTGAATCATTCCCCTTTCATATCCAGGATCAAGCATAACTTCACTCACAATTAAATTGACATTAGATATGGTGTATGATACATCATAAGAAGACGCTTCTTCAACCGCTACTGAATACATGACATCAACTTCTTTCGTTATAATTGTCGCACCCGCTCCATTATTAGCCAACCCCGTAGCCAGTTTAACTTCAATTAATCCATTAGAAGATAAATTGATCTGTGAAATTACAGCTGATCCATTAAGAGATTTCGTATTTTCAATATCATCAAAATCGCAAAACTTAAATGTTTCTCCAATACAAAATGGAAACTTAGAAACAGCATCAGCTCCCGAAAGATTGTTTTTAGTTGATACATAGAAAGTGTCGTATGTAGTCGCACTCACCCCCCAATTGTCTGCACCAGTAAGAGATCCATTAAGAGAATGGAAAAATGGATTGAGCTTCGTTCTACGATTCTTTAATACTGAATCTAATTGTTTAATAACTTCTCCCGCAGGTGGAGTATCTATTTCTATGTACAAACCATTCGTCATCATAACTGGGAAGATGTGACTATTCTGAGCGAAGATTCCCGTGTGGAGTGGGATACATAGTTTCGCCTTCAAGAAAGCAGTATCATCCCAAGTAGCAGAAGCATTCTGATTCCCAGTTAATTTCTTGAAAAAAGGATTCGTCTGAGTATTAGCCATGACCGAATAAGATGTTCCCATCGTTCCACGATTCGCAACATTATGAACACCAGAACCTTCACGCAACGCTCTGAAATTACGGGTTGAATCATCTGTATCATAATCATATCTCACCGAACACAGGGTTGAATATGAATCAATTTCTTCTAAAAGATTTCCCCTTGAACCATCATAGATGCGAATATTCTTGATTAAAGCAGATCCACCCATCTGATCAAGTGCAAGTTTCGTGGGAACGGGAGAACCCGAAGGAAGTTTAATCTGAAAATTAAAATCTAAATAACTATCTTGACCACTCATGAACTTAGTGGATGGATCAACATAAATCTGAATCTTCTGTTCAGGTGTATATTCTAAACCATTCTCAGATGGAATAGAAATATATTTCTGACCAATTCGCATGGTGTCATCAACTTTCCAATATGAACTCATTTTATAATATAATTAATATATTATATTCAAATAAAAAAAAATTAAAAAAGTTATGGGGGATTACTTCGTTTATTATTTCTTAGTCTTCTTCTTCTTTTTCTTCAAATGTATTTTATCAATCTTATGAGATTTAGATGATGAATCTATTGAAGCATAAACGCGGGCTATACCCCAAGCATCCGCCGATTTAATATGTTTCCTTACACTCTGGGGATTAGAATGAAAAGCTCCTTCTCCTTTCAATTTTATCTTTTTTAATGATTGAAGTGTGTATCCAGTTTTATCTGAAATCTCTTTTAAACTATGAGATTCATTTTTCTTGTATCCATATTTTTTATTGTATTTCTCACGATAAGTCGGCATTTATAATATCATATAAAATAATATAAAACCCAAAATTGTGAAAATATTATATAATAAATAATTCACAAATATGGGTTATTAAGAAACTCTCCCAGTTGAAGCAGGAGCTTGTGTTGTTACAGCTTGTTGTGTTTCTGTGTTCTGTTGTTGTAATGTATCAGTATCATGATCTTGTTTCTTACTATCAACAAGATCTCCAACTTCCCCAGTAACTCCCGAAGCAATATCCAACGCACCACCAAGGAGAGCAAGGGGCGGAAAGATAGTTCCACCAACATCAGCAATCGCTCCCCCAATCTGTAACACATTAGAAGTTTTACTCGCCCAATTATCACCAGCAATTCCCCCCGCTTTTATATCTTTATAAATATCCATTCCCGCCATACCAACCGAAGCAATTTCTCCGAGACCTTTTCCCGCTGTGTCTAACGCTTCATCTGAAACTCCAAGAGCATTTTTTATTCCAGTCTTAGCCTTACTCATGACACCTTCGGTTTCACCACCACTTTCAAATATTCCATCCCCCGTGTCGGTCAGTTTAGTTGAAGGGTCTTCTTCTGTCGGTGGTGCAGTTGAAGATTTATCAGCGGTTTCTTGAAGCTCATTCGTCGCTTGTGTTGTGGGATTACTGGCTGTCTGTTTCGCTGTCCAGTCCTTATAAGCCTTAACTTTCCCAGCAATCTTTCCTGTCGCAATTGTTCCACCAATCGCATCCTTTAATCCTTCCGTAACATCCCCAGTTCTCTGTTGAGATTTTAATGAAGCAATCTGACCAGCAAGATCGTTGTTATGTTCTTTAACTTTATTATTAGCATCCATGACAGCTTGACTTCTCATATTCCCTTCTTGAATAGCTCCAACATCGGCAGAATATAAATCCATTTTATATTATATGAAATATTTAAAATATAATGAAAAAAAAATAAATTAATTATTTCGGATAAATCTGTTCTTCAAATCGGATAAAAGCATGTGGGGGATTTTCTGATAATTTTAAATATAAAAATGAAAATCTTTCTTTATGAGCTTCAAGATACATTTTCATCAGGTTCTTTTCTCCATCTCCCGCTCCATCGCTGGAAGGAAACATAGATCCATATTCTTCAATTATTTTCATTAACTCTTTCTGATTCTGTTGTTTAGTGATAATTATGTCAGTAGCATTATTTCTAATTAAACCAGATACAGCACGGAAGGATTGAGTCGCTATAATATACATATCAATATAATGTCTGAATCTTGTAGCGAAATATGAGACAGCATTAGATTTAGAAAAGTCTTGTGTTAGTACATCATCAAGAACTAAACAGAATGTCGGTCTCTCAGTAGCTTCATATTGAGATTGAGACTTTTTTATTTCATCAATTAAATTATCATTATAGTGATCATCAGCATCAAAATATTTATCAAGTAGTTTTCCCTTATGACATGAATGGAGAGTTGTGGATACGACCTTCACAATATCAAATCGGTTCAAAAACATCTCAGGGTTCATTAAAAGATTACATATAAGATTACTCTTAGCTGAGCGAACTGATCCAATTATCAAAAGTAAGGAAGGCATGGATGGGAGATTCTCATGTATATCTTCAAATCGTTGTGATGGTTCAGGATCTTTAACTTTATAAACTTTCGGAGCTTTCTTTTTCTTTTTCATCTTAGCTTGTTTTAATTCTTCGGGGGAACAATCACAAACCTTTTTTCCATTCGGACAAACTTTTTCCATTTATATACTAATTAGATATATTATTTATTTCTTTATTTAAATTAAACTTTTTTTTAAATGTTTCTAATACTTTATGATTATCAAATAAAAATCCATAGTTTTCCATATTACCCCCAAAGATATTGTTATTCTGCAAAGCGTCATCTCCGAATCCATATTGATAAGGATTGACAAGTTGTCTTCCATTACTCGTCGCCCACTTATCAATATAAGAATCGCTTATAATATAATCATCGCCGAGAAAACATCCAGTCAAATATTTATCAATTAAATCATCTCCTTTAAAAATAAAGTGTTTATAAAAATGAATGAACCATTCTAAAAATGGAACAGCTTGTTCATAATTAAAACATACTCCCGCATATCCTTCAACTATATCACAATCCCCACTACATCCTTTATATTCCATAAGATTTTTATATCTAAATCCCGAACCAGTTGTAATGTTATTTTTAGTTTTTTCATCCAGTAATTCACAAAATAAATCTCTATGATATTCAATATCATCATCAATAATAATTAATTTATCTTCTGTTAATTGTTTCTTTTTCATGAATCTGAATCCGCCGATATATTTACAGATCGCTCCATAATCATCTATAAAATTAAATACTATCCTTTTATCTGTTTTACATAACTTCAATAATTCAATCGGGATTTTAAACTTTCCGAATCTTTTATATTCAGGACAAACATTAATAACAAAATATTTATAGTTACATCTTATTCGTGGAATAGTTTTAATAAGATTCTGTATTCTTTTCGGTGTTGTTGTACAAGATAAAATAAAGCCCATTATAATATTATTAATATATTATTTTTAAGATCTGAACGAAAACCCAAAAATGCGGTTTTAATATATAATAGATTGAACACAAAAATGGGTTTTATCTACTCATCAAAGTAGATAATAATTACAAATCTGGGTTTTAATAACATCCATCAAATCTATTAGATCCATCGCGATAAGAATACATCCCTGTGGCTCTCTGAATATTATTTAACATTTTCTTCTTACCATCTTCAATCATCTGTTCTTCTTTCTTTTTAGCTTTCCTTTCTTTTCTCATAGCATCATATTTCATGATCGCTTCAAGCTGGGCTTCTTCTAAATCCTTTTTAGTAAGATTCATTATTTTTTTATCAATTTTATAAACGGGTTCATCTAAATCTTCTTCTACTTCTTCTTTTAGTTTCTTAACTTTCTTGACTCTCTGTTTCTTTAACAACTCTTTTTCTTCTTTATCTAAGGCTTTCATTTTCTTCTTTTCTTCTGCATTCGCTTTCCTTACAGCCATAGCCTTTTCCCGTGCAAGAGCAAGTTTCTTTTTATGTTCTTCACTCATGGGTTTTCTCTTCTTCTTTTCTTTCACAGCACCTTTCGGAGTCGGTTTTACTTCTTCTTCAATTTCTTTATATTGTGGAACTGGTGACGGCGGGGGTGAAGGGATATTTTCAAATATATCATTTTCATTCGGTTTCTCCTTCTCTTCAATCTTAATTAATTCATCTTCATAACTCTCAAACTCTTCTTCGTCATCCTTAACTTCAACACTTAAAGAAGGTTCTGATTCTTGTACATCATCTTCTTGAAAATTAAAAAGAACTTGTGGGGGTGGTTTTTTATCCATTATTATAATTAATATAAATATATTTATTTATAAATAATAAAAAATAACTAAAAATTATTAAAAATATTAAAAAAAGAATATTATAATTTAATCTATTAGATTAATCATCATCAGACATCTCCCAGTCTTCTTTAACATTATATTCATATTTTAGTTCATACATACATAGCTTAAATCTTATTTTCCATTCATCCATGTTTTTAATTTATACACTTAATAATATAGAATACATATCTTTTAAATAAAAATCATTCCATCATCTTTCCCTTTTCTCTGAAATATAACATGACAACAGATTGACCTTGAAGGATCTTCGCATATTGTTCATTAGAATAAACGAAATCAATTGAGAAATCTGAAACAACTTGTTCATAAGAATTGTTGAGATCCAACCATATCAAGTTTTTCGGTTCATAAAAGATTCTCTGAGAAGTTCCATCCGAAGCCCGTGAATCAGCTGTCGGGAGATGAGAAAGGATTGTTGATTTATTACCCGTTCGTGCATTTAGAAGTTGTTGTCCAAATCCATTTAATCTCACGAATATTGATTTCATACAATTTAATGTCGGGGCTGTGTCACTTTCAAATGTAATAACTGGGAAAGTTCCCGATCCATCTGTAACAAGAGATCTTCCTGGAAATCCAAATAGATCAGCACAAGCAGATCCGAATGTGGGGAAATAAGTATTATTCGGAGATAATATCATAGCATATTGATTCGCGAGACTATTATTCGCATTACAACCCTGTTGTGCATAATCATATGGGTCGTCGTCAATTGTGGGATCTAATATCTTCCTTAAATCAACGCTTCGGCATCTACTAATCGCATTCCAGTTCGCAATATTAGAAAGCATGGAAGCCCTTTCAAACCATCCCTGTAAAATTGAATCTGTCTCTCCCCTTGAATTATAACCCGCAATATCCAATCCCGAGAAATGATTGAGATGAAGATGGTTCGTTTCATTCGCAGTTGTTCCACCTTTTCCATCATCTACATCAGCTCGTCCAACAAATAAAACTGGATGAAGACACCAAGAAGTCTGGGCGACTGGTTTAAAATATGAATCCTTCGGTTCAGTAGAATTAAATGCAGTAATTAAATCCTTAGTTCCTGTTTTTACAGCATAGACAGAAACTATTTCATTTTCAACTTCAAACTCAATCCATTCATATCCAGTCGCATTCGTATCAATATCATATCTTCCAGCACCAGTAAGGGCAGAACCACTATTCGTCCAATATGTAACTTCTTTATAAACCATATCATCCCCACTCGGAACAGCGTGTCTCACAACTAATTCCCCAGCATCATTTCTATGAACACCGAAATCTTCATAATACCAAGCATCATCAACACCCATATCAAAAGATTCATCAGCATCAGAAAGTCTATCAAAATAAAAAGGGCGGAACTCTTCATTTTCATTCAAGTATGGATTCGGGCAATCTCTACTTAATCCAATTCCCCATGGAACAGATGAAGCATTAGCATCCTTGAATGTTACTTTCATAGAACCATTACTCAACGATAAAGGAGTTCCGAGTAATATACCCACAGCGGGTCTATTATGGTCTCCCGTTTTTCTTGTGAATACTCCTGATCCCACATTATAAGTATAATCTTTCGCCACACCTTCTTCAAAAAAGGCTTCATCAGAAGTGGGCAATTTAGAAGCATTCTGAATAATTGTCTGATCGTAACCGAAAGAATAACCAAGAAAATCCAATCCACTATTTCTCTTAACCGAACAAGAAAACTTATTCATCAAGTTCGGGTGATATTCTCTATGTTTCTCTGTTATTCTTGAAGCCATTTCGTCTGTGGTTAGTTCAAGAATCTCTCCACGCCTTACATCTAAATCTTGAAGCTTCGGATAATATAGTGACATGTCAATCGGTTCTTCAACTTCATCTCCCGCCCCATCCGTATTATCAACACCAGAAAGATCTTCTCCGAAGTAATCATACCACCAAGAGTTCGCCCCTGTGATAGTTAATCGTCCATCCAGATTGACCTTACATGATTGAAGTGCAACCTGACTATTCGCTGGAATCTTGTATGTAGAACTTAAAGAGTTTTTAAAACTGAACGCAGAATAAATACTCTCTTCCTGACGGAATGTATCATCTTGATCTTTATTCGTGAGCAATACTAATGACATTTTATAATATAATTAATATATTAATTTAAAAAAAAATAAAATGAAAAAAAAATAGTTATAAATATATAAATGGTTAAAAAAGGAAAAACGAAGAAAGTGAAGCCCCACGATCATCTGCCCGTGAAAGCTGATTATAAACAGAATCTCAATTATGATGTACAGAAAGAGATTAAACCAGATAAAATTAAACCGAATGAAATATTCCAAGGATTTAAAGAAGTTAAAACCTTAAAAAAAAAAGAAAAAAAGAAATTAAAAAGTAAAAGTTATTAAACCCAAAATTGTGATTTTATAATATAATAGTTTAGTTACAAATATGGGTTTTATTCATCTTCATCCATTAGAAATCCAACAAGTTGAACATCTTTCCCTGCATGGATCTGATCCTTGACTTTCACATATTCAGCCTTAGACTTTCCATATACTTCATAATATTGTCCAAATCCTTCAAGCTCAGCGTCTTCATATTGTCGGATTGTTTTTCCATTCTTACTGGTTGATTGACAAGGGAATGGACAGACTCCAAATGTCTTCTTGTATAACATACCCACGAACTTCTGCGTTCCTTCTTCTGTGAGAAGTGGGTTTTCATCCTTCTTACTTCTATCAGTATAAATCGCCTTGTATTCTGCATAATATTCATTCGCCTTATCTTCATTCATTTTAGTGAAATCTGTGATTTTTAGTCTGTCTGGGATATTGAGTTCTTCCCTTAATCTATCAATAAAAATCATCTTAGATTGATTACTTTTAATTTTCTTGACATTAAACTCACGAGATTCATAAATCTTCGTTTTCATAGTATCCTTCTGATCATTAAATCGTTCAAGTTCAGTTTCATATTCATCAATCCATTTCTTATCGTTCGGATCGTATGTCTGACCATGTTTATCAAAAATAAATCTTCTGAGACTGATAAGGTTTCCGATGAAACTTCTATCCATAAAGATTTCCTTATGGTTTTCAATCTCATCTTCGGGAAGCCCGATGTATTCATTCATCTTGATTACGAACTCCATATCTTTATTGATTGAGTTAGTAAGTCGTTCCTTGTCTTCTTTTAGAAGTTGTTTCGTCTTCTTCACAGATGATTGAGCTATTTTCGTATCATCTATGAAACCCCTGATTCCCAGTAGTTCCTTGAAATGAGCGTATGGGTTAGAATCATAACAATCCTTATTATATTTTAGAATATTGAATATCTCCTTGAAAATGGGATGAACTCTTGAAATCTCTTGATGGAGATAATTATTTTTATCACACCATTTTTTCAGATTGTCCGTATCTTCAATACAATCTTGAAGAGTATTGAAATCCGTATCTCTGCATTTCTTTCTCTGGAATAAATAATAGAGTTTCGTAATAGAACGATTACGATTGATCTGTTGTAACATATCACGGGGATCAATTGTCGTCTCTTGATAGAAACAGAATACAGGGCGTTCCATGATTGAATCAAGACCATAAATAACCTTCGGGGAGAAGATGATTCTATCGTGTTCATCCCAGTTATATCTCTTATTCGTTTTAGATGTAATGACCAGAATATTCGGGTCGCCGATGGCTTCCTTCAACATATCACACGATCGGGCTTCATCACAAGGACAAATCCATTTTTTAGTTGTTTTCATCATTCTTATTAGTGTATCAATATCTAATATTTCTTCCGCCTTTTTCCCATTATTATGTTTATATTCATTCTCAATAAATAATAGTTTATCTTTTAGATTTCCATTAGACCTTGTTTCGTGGTCAAGAGCGAAATTAACGAACATCATAGCTGGATCGCTAATGTCTGCATCGGTCATAATTACATATTTAGCATCTCGGATGAGATTGATAAGGAGATCCATGATGGGAATACGAACCCCGTTTTTAGCTAATGTTTCGGATGTGATTAGATGTTTAATGATAGAATTAAACTCATCAAGAAACAATATCCCATTATCACAAGCTCCAATCTCATTCCAGTAATTTAATTTCATAAGTGAATCAATCTGAATAATATAATTTTCATCTGGATCATACTGGTCATTTTCATAGTATCCACAATCAATCCCCGCTTCATTAAAGGTTTCATATTGTTCAAGTCCGAGTGAGATTCTTGAAACAATTGAAATAAACTTGAATCTATTATTATCAATACTTTTAATGAATGATTTAAATGAAGTTGTCTTTCCTGTTCCTGTGTCAGACTTGACAACAATATATTTATGTTTATCTGAAATAGTATCTTGAAAAAATGTATATCCGAGCTTCTGAGAATCAATCTTTTTATCCGATTCAATCTGATTTTTTAGAGTCGGTTTCAGTTTAAAATAATCAAGACAAGTTCGTGCATTATTGTATGATGTATTCAATAGAAGATTGTTGATCGCGAACATGGTTTTATGTCCAGTAATTCCATCCCAACAATCAATCATCCAGCATTTATGTTCTTCACAATCAACTGAACCGCCACGGGGATTGTTGAGCTTCGGGTATTCATCCCAGATGTCCTGACGATCTATCTGTTTCATAGCTGTTGTAAATAGTAAATAACCATTATAAGAATGGAAATATTCAGAAGGAAGACCCTTGATAATATTATGGATTAATTCATCGGGGAAGTTGTACTCATAAAGGGATTGATCACATCCAAGGACATATTCAACATTAATCGTCTTTCCAGTTTTTTTATCTTTTAGAACTTTATTTTTCACAACATTCTTTTTCTGTCCCACCTTAGATGGATCATAGTAAGGAATAGAATGAACGAGATTGATTATATCTTCGGGCATCTTATTCAGATTATTAATATCCCCAGCGATAATCTCATATAGCTTCCCGTCCCGAATGCATCCAGGACTTAGAATAAGTCCCGAGTCATTACGAATATCAACATGGGATTCGTGATCTTGTCCGTGTTTCATAGACGCTTCATATTGATAATATACATGAAATCCACCAGAAGGAGTCGCCACAACAACCGCTCCTTGTTCATCAGCCCATTTCTGAACATCTGAACCGAACTTTTTAATAAATACATTATCTTCAATATTTTCATCTTTATTACAATCAATATCAATAATAGTGAGATTATTTTTCTTCCCAGTTAGAAGTGAGTAATTCTTCGGAAGTCCTGGGCGAGACTTATTCAGTTGATAGTATGTATATAGTTCAAGATCCACAAGACACGATGGATCATTCTTCCACGCTCCCTTCGGGCGTTTAGAATTGTAATATAATTGAACAGCTTTATATTTCATATATTTAGTATTAGATATTTTTTTTTCGGAATTAAACTTATTATTCATGTTTCCGCTCATCTGTTTTCTACTCTTATAGTTTATATTATACTACTATCTTTAAACCATTTTAATCTGGAATTATTCGTCTTTAAGTATTCCGAATTAATTGTTTAAAAAACCCGATTTTTAAATTACCATAATATTTTATGACTCCAATATTTAGCTGAATCCTTAGATGTAGCCTTCCCGTGTCTTGAATAATAATTCTTTTTTCGCTGTGCATCTCCATGATCTAATGATTTATAGTGACCCAATTTATCCTTGAATTGTCCGTAATCTTTATGACCAAATCCAATCTTCTTGAATCCCCTTTTATTATCCGCCTTGACATAGACCCAATATTTCTTCTTAGATTTCGTGTCATTCTTCCATGGTTTATAAAGTATCGGTTTCCCCTTTTTATCCAACGGCATTTATACTATCACAGAAAATAATTCAAAACCCAAAATTGTGAATTATTTTATATATAATAAAACAACAAAAATGGGTTTTATACTAATCTATCAATTTCGGGTTCTGGTTCTGGTTCTAATTCTTGACTTTTAGATCTCTTTAATATTTCATCTTCCTTCTTTAAAATCTTATCTTCTTTTTTTAATATTTTATCTTGTTTTTTTTCATTTATTTTATTCTTTAAAGTTTTCATTTCTTCTTCTGTGGGTGGTCTTCTTTCGCACCTGAAAATGTAACACAGATTCACCTTGCAGTGACATTTAGACATCCATATCACTTGAAGCAGTCCAGCAATAGCACCAAGAACCAATACAACAGCACCAGCCAATTGATCTACTGAATAATCTTGAAGTTGTCCTTCATCGCTTTCACTCATGAGTAATTTATTTATTTATTATATTTTTTTTTTATTAAGAATTAAAATAAAAGAACATAATATATGGAACAATCAAGATCTAAAAAACCAATTGAAGAATTGTCAGATTCCATTAAGGAATTATCGTCTGACATCAAACAGATTAGAAATGATTTATCGTATATCAAGACACGGATAAGAGAACAAGTTGTACAAGAAAAGGTTGAAGAATCTTTAAAAGAAGAATATGAAGAAGTAGAAAAAAGATGGTGGTGGTGATTTTCGTTCGTTTAATATTTTAAAATATAATCTATTATTAAATATAATGGATCATATCTCAATTTTAATTCCAACTTTTAACAGAAAAAAGTTTTTACCTTTAATCATTAGAAATATCTTAAATCAATCATATCCCCATGATAAATTAGAATTAGTTATTGATGATGATGGCTCAGAGAAATTATTAGATAAAGAGAATCTTGAAAAAATGGTTGAATTACTTTATCCGATAAATATAAAGTATATTCACAATAAACCGAAAAGAAGTATCGGAAAAAAGAGAGATGATTTAATTAAGAGTGCAACTCATAAAATAGTTGTTTTCATGGATGATGATGATTTATATTTTCCGAGTTACATTCAATATAGTTATGAAACATTAAAGAAAGAAAAGGTGGGATGTGTGGGATCAAATAAAATGTTATTCACTATGAGTGATGATGATTTTAAAACTTATCAGATTGATTGTGGAGATCATAAACATTTAATTCATGAAGCAACATTAATGATGACAAAAAAGTTTTATCGGGCTTCTTGTGGATTCGCAGATTCATCACAGGGAGAAGGAAACAACATATTTTATGGAATGGAAAGGAATGTATTTATAACAGATATATTGATGATTATGTGTTGTATTCAACATTCTGGAAATACAATTGATAAATTACAATTTCAAAAAGAAGAATTAAAAATTGATTTAACTATTCAAGATGAAATAAAAGATTTTTTAATTAAGATATTAAAGATATAATAATATATATTATTAATAATAGATAATAATGTCTCTTGATTTATCAGAAGCACAAATACAAAAGATTCTTGAAGCGTACAAGAACAAGCGAGAAAGGGAAAAGGAAAGATATGAACAAATAAAAGATACAGAAGACTTTAAGAATTATAATCGTAATAAATCAAAACTTCATTATGAAAATAATAAAGATATGTATAAGGAAAGATATGAAAATAAAAAGGAATTATTGAAGGCAAGAAATAGTTATTATTATTATAAGAAAAAGAATGACATGGAAGGATTCCAAAAGAAACATCCTGAGAGATATGAATTACTATTGATCGGCGGTTATTTTAATGACTGGAAACCTTCATCATCTTCTTCAACTGAATAATCACTTTCTTCTTCCGCTGAGCCTTCATCCATTTCATATTTATCTTTTTTCATGAATGATGGTGGTTCATAATCATTATCAATTTTAATATGTTCTTTACATTCTGCAATTAAGTCGGGTCTTCCATTTTTCGCAAGAATAGAAATAATTTCATCCAAAGTAACTTGATCCATTTTATATTAA
>Ga0181393_1000587_pt1 | contig 13681 bp, 23 predicted proteins | sample 16SPOviralmetaG_FD_130122 | JGI IMG/M metagenome (GOLD analysis project Ga0181393, IMG submission 130122) | Marine viral communities from the oligotrophic San Pedro Time Series (SPOT) site, San Pedro Channel, CA, USA - 16 SPOT_SRF_2010-10-21 | ecosystem: Environmental > Aquatic > Marine > Strait...
CACCTCCGTTTTGCAAGAATTGTAGTGCCATGTGGACAGAAACTGGCATCCTCTGCGTCCCATACTCATAGTGACACCACGTTCTTAAACTTAATCCTAGTTTTTTGGATAACTTTGCCTGACTCATGCCCAGATCTTTACGAAAATTGTAAACCTCCGTGCTTGTCAGGTCTGCATACCCGTAATCAGTTCGTTTCATTGGCTTTCCTTTCGTTAATGTTTACCAAAACTTTGTTTTTCATCATGTCTGCAATTAATTCATCCTTGTTTCCGTAACGATATGCTTCACCATTCCAGTCACAACAAGTGTTGGCTATGTTTTTTAGCAGTGCAGACATCTCTAAACCCCTACACAACAACACAGATGCTATCTCTTGCAGTAAATGATCGGTACTTTTGACCTTGAACTCTTTTATCGTGGAGAGTCGTAACCTATATGTTGTCATTTTTACCTCATTTCATACTATATATAGTAATCTTTGCACAAAAGTGCAAGAATTTTTTTATAAAATTTTTTTTGAGATCGTGTTTTAAAAACAAGGGGGTCGTTTGAGGTGAAGTTGGTGTAAAGATTTTTTTTTAAAAATATATAAAATTTGGTGTGTACTATGGTATACACCCCCGATATTATACAATAAAATCAATGACTTAGACAAAAAAAATAACCTGCTAGTTAAGCAGGTTATCTTGTAAAGTTTGATGAAGAAATTATCTAAAAGATGCAATTCTCTCATTTAAATCTGCAATTGTTTGATTGTCTAAACCTGCAAGTAAATCACTTTTACCACGTTCATCACTATTAGAAATAAAGCTTAAATTGTTTGATGGTCTGTTAACATTCGTGGATGTTAACACCTCATAACCATTATTAGAATAAGCATTTGATGTACCATATCTAACACCATATTCCTGCTGATTATGTGTAACAATAAAAGGATCATATCTTTCCTCAGCTCTAATTTCACTTATTGTACGTCTAACACTTTGAGCATTATTGATATTACAATGTGACATAATCTCTTCAACAGAACGTCCACCATCAACACGACAAAACGACCATAAACGAGATTTAACAGTGTTTGAAGATCTTCCTATATAACTAGGACTAGTTAACTGTTCTGTCACTGTATCAGCTTTAAAACGTGTTTGAAGACTATGATTAACCATGTTTTGTAAAAAGTTAATCCAAGTAAATATTTTATTAGTCTCTAATGTTCCACCATGTGATCTAAACTCTATAGTTTTTTTAGATCCATAGTGTTGACAATTAACAGCACTGTATTTTCTTGTACTGTTAGTATGATTTTGAACACGTTCTAAATCGTGCTGTGTAACTCTAGCATTAAGTATTTGAGTAACACTAGCAGGCTTTCTACACCAATAGCCGTTTGGTCTTCCTGCACTGTTACAATAACCACCATCATCACGTCTAGACTTAGCCAAACATGAATGAAAAAAGTCTATGTGCTTTGATACTCTATAAAGAACATCCTTAACCACGTCTAAAGGCAATCTTGAATTAGTGCTAGTATCAAACAATTCTGAAACAAGATTATTATTTTCTAAATAATTTCTGTTTGAATTTCTCATTTCAACAGAACGTCTAGAGAATTCTTCATTACTTAAACCTTGTTTGATTGGCATGGTGGATAAGTGAACGTGTGTAGAACATTTGACGTTTACTCTTCCACCTTGGCTAGTGATTTGATTATATACACTTGTCATATAATCACGTGTGAATTGACAATCTGCTAAAACGGGAAGATCGCATTCTGTACCAACACTAGGATCACTTTTATAATTCAAACCTTTAATCTTGTTTGAACCACTATTAAAAGCATTCATACTGTTTGGGCTTACACCTACTAACTCAGGTTCTAAACCTATTGCTATTGTTTTGTTATTAAATAAATTTTGCACTGTTGTTTCCTTTCCAAAAATTTAACATTGCTTAGTATAGTAATTATATAATCTTTTTATGTAATGATTGCAATACTTAAATACGAACAATTATAACTTTTTTTTGTAGCTGCGATTAAGTCATTGATTTTATTACATTTTTTAAAAATTAAAAAAAAATAAAAATTTTTTTACCCATTACCCTATATACCATAAGGAGCTTCATCAAAAATTTTACAGGAGCCAGCTTCCCCGATGCCCGATCAACCCGAACAATTGTACGGATTCACACCAGAAAAAACCCAGCTCCGACTGGAAGCTGGGCTTTTGCCTCAGGAGAAACTTACCTCCATTGCTTGCCACCAACCCGTTTAGTCAACGGGCTTCCCGTTTCCTCCATTCTGAAACTCTCTATGATTGCAGAGTCAATAGAGTTGTCGATCATGTGCCAGTAACTTGCATTGAAAAAGTTCTTCAATCCAGTTCTGATACCATCAACATATATAGGACTTGGTGTATGGAATCCTGTATAATTCATCTTGTAAGCAAAGCCATTAAGGTATTCACAATCTGCTTGAAAGGTAACGTCAATCTTTCTGTACAAACTCGGAAAACCCTCAAATCTATCAAGTGCTTTCTCACAGTCAGGTGTGATCTCCCATGCAACTGCTGGTGCATCTGAAACTCCACTACCTACTTGTGTTGGAACAATGTCTGCCACGTTATTAAACTTAAATCTTTGACCGACAATGAAACCTGACCCCATTGGTTTGGCATTAGGACACCTTCGTGCCATTGCCCTTCTATTTGTATTAGCTCCATAAGCTATATAAATCTTTTTCATTTGTATCTCCTTTGGCTGAAATTGATTTATATATAATATAGTATTGATTGCTACACCTGTCAACATCTTTTTTATTTTTTTTTACAGGAACTTATCCAGCTACAGGAGTACGAACAATTGTTCGTATACAGCCAGTAAAAAAGGCTGGTAGAACCCAGCCTGTTTTTTTCTACTTTATGTTGTGCATGGTGGTGAACTTAATTTCCCACTCTCGATCACTGTCAACTCCTATCTCCTTGTTCCATTTATCGACTATGGCTCTGACGTGCATTGCACTGCCTATGAATTTGTCGATCTCATGTGGATCATTAGGGTTGGCTTTAGTAAGAGGGTAGTAACCATGTTCGTTCTCAACGATCTTTGCTACCCTAAATTGTTCGTTCTCTTCAGGAACGTCTGTGAAACAAAAATTAGACATCATCATTTCTCCTTATTTTTACCCAACCTTGACCTGTTGAGACGTTTGTTGAAGCACCTTGCTCAAGGGACATGATGGCTTTTGCTTCATCTGTACCCTCCATATCGTTGTCGATAATGAAATCTCTCATTCCTCCAACTGCTACAAGTCTGCCATCTTCGTGTATTTCTACACCTCTACTTGATATTGCCATGTTTATCTCCTATTGGCTGTTTATAATTATATAGTAATGATTGCCACATAGTAAGTCAAGTAACTTTTTTGCTTTTTTTAATCTTTTTTTCTCATCAACGACATCTTCATTATTTTCATTACCTTTGTAATCCCAGCACCTAATAAATTCCTCACAGGAATCTATCTCCAGCTTTAGCCCATCAATCAAAATATTAGTATCATCTGTATCTAACTGCATCTGCTTCTCCTTCTTTGAATACGAACAATTGTTCGGTTACAGGATAAAAAAGAAGCTGGGCTTCTAACCCAGCTTCAGCTCCTCCCTTCTATTCTATACTTTCTTTATCCATTTCAACCAAACCGATGGTTCTTTGTAATTGTGTCAATTCCTCTTTCCACATAGGCTCGTTTGGTTCACATTTTATCTGTTGCTTTTTGTCGGATACCATAGCTTCCAAAAAGTCAATTGTTGTTTTATAAGATTGGATATTTCTATTTTCCATTGTTACCTCCTTAAAATGGTATGATTATTACAACAGCACATACGACTGCATAGAAGAAGATGGATTGAGCTACCACCAATGCTATTTCCCAGCTACTCATGATGCTGTGTTTTCGATTGATTCAATTTGCTCCCAAACCTCACGGAAAGCACCAAAGAATTTGACCATCTGTTCTGTTGGTTCTGAATCAAGATCCTGATAATTATATATCATAATGTCATCTGCACTATAATAATTACCATTCTCATGCTTTGGCATATTATGAAACTCACACCATCTTGTGTAAATATTAGCCATAGCTCTTATGTTGTCTTGTCTGACCTCATCTGAGGCTACAAACTTTGGATTGTTATATGTCATCTCTTTTCTCCTATTGACTGATTAACATAATTATATAGTAATCATTACATAATATAAGTCAAGCACTTTTATTTTATTTTTTTTTATTTTTATTCTTGACACTATTTGTAATGATTGCTATATATATAAATGTGATGGCAAGACAGTAATGGTTTACAGTATCCCACCACAACAATATGAGGTCGAAAGTTCGGGGTAGGGGGTTCACAGACCTAAAATAGCAACTCCCCCAGTTAATGCGGAAGCATGAAAAAAGAGTCGAGGAACCTTTCCACTTCGGCTCTTTTTTTTGTCTGGTATTTGAGTTCGAACAATTGTTCGGGCTTAACCTAACCACAGGAAGCAGAGCCAGTACCAGCACAAAAAAAATCGGGAACAGGTTTCCCCGATCCCGATTGTTGCTGGGCAACCTGCCCGATCTAGTTTGTACGATAAAGGTAAAAGTCCCCCTGCTCGTGTTCGTAATGATCATAACCAGCTAGAAAATGACCCCTTCCATCTGTGCCAACGGCATCTTCAACGAATTTGTCAAAGTCTTTGATCAACTTAAGAATTGCATCATTTGCAGTTTCGCAACTATCTTGCAACCTTTCGAAAACCTCTCTGTCTATGCCTGTATGAGAAACCAAAAAGTCAGGATTGAATGCCCAAACTGTTTCCTTGATGTATTCTTTTGTCTTCTCGTCTGCTTCCTCATCAGTCAAAACCATATACTCCTCATTTCCGTATGTGTAATAATGGTCTGCTTCGTGTGTTATGTGCTTTGTCTGCTCTTTGTTAAGTTCCATATGCTCTGAAACTGCTTCTATTTTTTCTATATCCATTTTTAACTCTCCTTTGGCTGAATATGTATATATAATATAGTAATGATTTCTACCTGTCAACAGTTAATATTAATTTTTTTATTTTTTTTTGAGGCATCTGCTGTTGCTGTTCCAACTGGTGACTTCGGACAATTGTTCGGAGTCAGGGTTCTACAGCAGTGCGCAGATCCTGTGCGTGAACGCGAACAATTGTGCGTATTCAGGTCTGGGCTGGTAAGTTGCACAGCCAGACCCCCCCTGACCCAGAGCTGGTTCCGAAGGAAACCCAAGCTGGAAGCCAAATAGTAGCCCGAAGGAAGCCCGATCCCGACCCGATACCAGCCCGATTAGCTACGCAACTCCGAACAATTGGTCGGTTTCAAGCCCGATCACAGCCCGATAACCTGTAGCCCATAGAAATTGTTCGGTGACCCTGCCCACCACCCCCGCAGGTGCAGACCCAGATGTACCCATATTTAACTATTTTTGCCTATCTTCTTTGGGTTAATGTGGGTGACGTTAGCTTTTTTCATCCGATCCTGTGCTAAGTGTTGTAATTTCTGTAGTTCAGCCAGTATTTCTTCCTTAGTCATGCTATCGACTTTCTCATGTAGTACATGAGCCTTGTTTACGAGCAATCCAGTAGCCTTTAAACGGAGTTCTTCAGCCCGAATAGCCTCACCAAACTTACCCGATTCCCATGCTTCGTTACGAATCTTGAGCAAATCCCTGACTGACTTATCTATCGTTACACCAAAACGACTCCTATTCTCCTCCTGCATCTCTTGAAATCGTTCCTGAACCACTTCACTACGGAGCAACCTAACTGCATCTACTGAGGGGTTACTATACCCAGCTTGTCGAGCGGCGTTAGTCTGAGTCATATCCTTGTGCATAAAGTTATCCAGAAAAGCTTGTTGTTTCTGAGTTAATCTTTTCAGTCCCTTTTGTCTTTGTTCTTCTGGTAAATTCTGACCTACTTTAGGCATTACTTTTTCTCCTGTTTGATTTCTTCTAAATCTTGTTTCGTCAATGAGTCACGAAACGTTAAACCAAAATCATATCCTTGTTTATAATAAGCAGATGATTTTTTTTTAATATCAAGTTCACGATGGGCAACAGCATCTTTGACTCCTTCGCAAAAAAAATATAAATAACCTCTTCTTTTTTTATCCAATGGGGTTTCCATTTTGTCTCCATTTTTAATTAGTTAAATAGGGTAGGGGGAGAGGGGTTACTTACCCTCCCCCTATACCCCCTATAGGGGGGGAAGTTCGGTAAGTTGGTAAGTTTCAATAAAATCAATGACTTACAGGGCATAAAATACTTACCAAGCCCTTCGGTAACCAGTGTAAGTAGATTAATTTTATCTAGTAATATCAACAACTTACAACTTACCCTGCATTCTACTTACCGAGTAAGTTGGTATGTTGGTAAGTAAATCATCATAAATACGAACAATTTTCGAGTCTGGGGTACGTTTATACCAGTTGCCCATTTGTGTCTGTTTATAGTCCATTGCCCATAGTGCTTTCATAAAAGCAAGTTCACATTTAAAGCAATTTTCATCCGAACAATTTTGGTAATGAAGCATACTTATGTCCAGTTTTTGTGCCAGTCCAAAATGAACAAAGCAACTCATACAGATACTTTTTTCCATTATCGGGAATGCCATACCCCGAACAATTTCTTCGTTGCAGTTGCAACAGGTCTTTCCTTTAGCTTTCATTTACAACCTCCCTTTTAATTTGTGTAAACAATGGTGCATCAGAACCAAGCCTTGTTTCAGCTATATCAACGTATTTTTGATTAAGCTCAATGATTGTAGCATCTCTTCCGTGTCGATCAGCCACCAGTGCAGTTGTTCCTGACCCACCGAATGGATCCAGCACCCGACCAGCAGAAGTTTGGTGACCTGAACACGAACAATTTTTCGTAAACCCTTTATCTTCCTGAACCAGTGACTTCATATCTTTGCTATTCATACGGCTGGTTTTGTCTCTTTTTGGTATAACACCTACCATATTGTCTCTAGTTTCCCGATCAGGAACCTCAACAGTAACCATTTCCCGTTCATATGGAGTGCCACACTCCGAACAAATCTTCGGAGGACACCCAGCCAGTAGAGCTGGCTCTATCAAACTGGTTGGAAACACTGCAAAATGGGCTTCGTTATAGGGCTTTACTGCAACAGTCCACACACTTCTTTTGTTCCTGTGAGTATATGACTTCTCAAGACCAGTATGTGGGCTTAGTCCAGTTCCTTCGTTGTGATACTTACCATCAGCCCGATCACGAGTTCCCCAGTCTTGTGCTTCTTCCATAATAGCTTGACTGTCGTAGTAATACTTCTCTGACTTCGTAAGCAGAAATATATATTCATGTGCCTTCGTGCATCTATCCTTCACACTTTCAGGCATAGGATTAGGTTTATGCCAGATAATGTCCTGCCTGAGATACCATCCATCTTCCTGAAGTGCCAGTGCTACTCTCCAAGGTATACCTACAAGGTCTTTTGGCTTTATACTGCCCGATACGGGAGGTCTAGTGACCCCGTAATCCTTATCACCTCTAACAGTTTGATTAGTTGTAGACGTTCTACCACCACTTGAGTAACTATCACCAAGGTTAAGCCAAAGAGTTCCATCATCACGAAGCACCCGTTTTACTTCCTGAAAAGTCCGAACAATTTTACGGACATATTCTTGTGGGCTGGCTTCCATACCAATCTGATTATCTTCTCTGATAGCACCACAATCCTTGCAAACGTCACGATATTGTACAGTTAATGTTTCTTTTGTGCCAAACTCCCGATCAGCATCATTACGGGCTTTACCAGCAATATGCGAACAATTCGGATCACCTCCGATCCATTTACCAGTTCCGTAGTCTCTGAGTCCCCAGTATGGAGGTGATGTAATGACTGTATGAAAGAAATTGTTCGGTAATTCCTTCAGCTTTTCTCTACAATCACCGATCTTAATATCGATCATATTTAGCTACCTTTTTATCTAATTGTCTTTGTGACTTCTTAGTTCTTTTCTTCATGCTCTTTTCCCATTTACGAGACGTAGAATGGGTTTTAGATAATGTATCTTTATGTTTCATCTTCATCCTTTTTCTGATGGTGAACGAGTACAAAAGCCTCACACTTTGGGCAGGATAAATTGGTAACTATTTCATACATTTCATCACCATAATCCTCACCATCGTGATCACCACCCCAAATTAATTCATGCCCACAAGCCCAACAATTCATTGTCATTCCTCACTAATGCTTAATATTTCAAATTCATTGTGTAATGTTGTGTAGTCACGTCTTTTAGCAATTGACTTCCACTTTTTTTCAGCTTCTTCGTAGCTATCAGCCTCTATATTTACATTGTAGTATTTGACTTCCTTACAATGTATTACAAACTTTTTCTTTGGTAATTTTCTAATCATTACGAGTTCAACACACATTTTGGTTCAATAAATATCTTTTCGGGAACACCACCAAACTCCTGCCTAATTCTGAGCCTTAGTAGTTCCATAGAGTGAATTAAATCATCTTGACACTCTGATATGTTTTGATAAGCAACTTGGCTCTCATGCCACATACAACGAGTAAGACCCTCATTATTTTCTGTGGCAGAGATCCAAATTACACAGATGTATACGATCATCTTCGACATAATTTGACCACCTTGACATACAACTTTTCAAACAACGACAACTCCCTTGTGGGAGTTGCATTGTTAATATGGTTTATGAGATTTTTCATAAAGACTTTGTTAAACTGCAATTTGTTCTTCATTGTCTCTGTGGCAGGGATTCCAAGTTCTTTGGATTTCCCTGCTTTCCTCTTCACTGACACCATAAGATAATAAAGCCCTCGACATGACACGATCTGCCGTATCTGTCCAAACTTTTGCATTAAGCATTGCCCAAATCCATGCACCAATTTCCCTCTCCTTTACAGTATTATTGTAAGTTTGATTATCACCAAGTATATGTCCAATCTCATGCAAAGCAGACACATAATATCCCGTGTTTTTTGTCGGTCTAATATGGATATGCTTTTTTGTAACATCAGCATAATAGTTTGGTACTTCAGCATCAAGTCTTTGATAGCTAACAGTTATATGATTAACTGCACACAACTCTTGTATGTGCAATGCCATATCAATTCTTTTAACTAATATTGTCATATGCCTGCTCCTCTCTTTTGACTTCATCACGAACATATTCTTCCCAATGCTCACCATGATCTTTTTTAATTTTTGTGATAGCCTGCTCATTTGTCATGCCATCGATATTGAGGTATGAATAAAACTCTTCCATCACACCTTGCAACTGATGTTTATATGCAGTCATTTATGAGTTCTCCCATTCGTTTATTTGTTTAAGTAAATACTCGGCATACTCATTTCTGCCCTCAAACAAAGCATCTTGAAAACTGTCTTCATAACCAGATTTTAAATATTGCTTATATTCTCTAGTTTCATAAGCAATATGCTTTTTGATTTTATTGACGATTGATTTATACTTATCCATATCATCTACATCTTTTTGATCTAGCAATGATATTCCATTTTTTAGTTTAACCACTGTCATCTACTTGCTCCTTTAAAAATGATAGTTATTGATATTGTTACAGTGTATTGATTGCATAGTCAACTGCTTTTTTGCAAATTATAATCGTTGGTTTTTTGACCATGCTCTTTACTGCCTGCCTCACATTGATCGACCCAAACCTTTTTGGTGACATTGCCTTGAGCATCACGATAACGTCTCCAATGCCCACGTCTCATATGCCACTTCTTTGGAGTGCCTTGACCCGTGAATATCTTTTCATAAACAGTCTTACCTCTAGGCTTGGGCAATTCTATATTTAAAAGGCTATATTCATTCGTAGGGACACTTCTTCCAAATCTAACGTGCTTTACCTTATGACTTGCAGGTTTCTGTGTCTCCTTGACGATTAAATCGTAATTAAGTATGGAAAGCACACTAATGATAAACCTAACGTCACCACCTTGGATCAACTGCAAATGAGTTTTAGAGATTTCTTCCATCTCTTCATTGCTCCAACCTTCTAAAAATTTATGCTTTGGAATAAGCCAATGCATGGCTCTACTTTGCACAGTCGTAAACCTCGAATAAATATCAAGCATCAACTTATATTCTTCACGATTATTGTCCAATGACTTTGCTCTAAACAACTTATCATTGTCTTTAAAGTGTGCCAAAGAATATGGAAGTCCAATAATCTTAATACTTTGATGTGCAGTTTCCTTAGTAAAATTTTCTGCATCCATCATATAACTTCTGTAATCAGAAGTAAGTTCTCTTGATGCTTGCTCTTTTAACACATAATTAGAATAAGCAATATTCATATTCCATTCTTCTTCGTTACGAACAACTGAAGATAATGGAGAACAAAACCACTTACCATCAATCATGCACCACATATCGTACATATACCAACTATCCCCACTAGGATGTTCATACTCATATATATGATAACCTATACGATCTAGATAATCTTTAGGTTCCTCAATCTTGCCCACATACTGTGGCAAATATTTATGATAAAGATTTTTTAAAAGATGAACACGATAATGTTCATCCCATTCTATAAACATATTTTTAAATGGTGGTATTGCAGTTTTAATCATCTCAAGCAATACATGAGGTTTAGACATAGATGCCTCACCTGCATGATCAATTAGCTGATTAGAGACTTTAAACTTTTGAGCATTGACAAGCATAGATTGAGTTTCTCTAATCTTACCCTCGGCAATAGACCCACCTTGATATTTTGCCATAGCCCTTTTAGGTTGAGCCATAGCACCAATAATTTCACTTGCCATCAATGGCTTATCATTTATTTCCATTTTGTATTGGCTCCCTTTGCAATCAACATTGCATCCCCTGCAATAACGTCTGTCATGCCATAACTAGCCACAAAGTGCATGGTAGCAGGTTTATTAACTTCCTTACCTTTAAGCTTACCCTCTTCATCAATAAGCAAAGTATCTCCATTATTCAAACGTACACATTCAACCCAACCACCAACAAACTCTTGAGCATCCTCTAAAGTTGGCTGATCTTTTTTATTCCATATAATTTTAAACTTCATCTACTTGCTCCCATTATGATAGTTCATAATAGTTGTATATGGTATTCATTACATACAAGTCAAGTATAAAAATAATTTTTTTTACAAATCACTTAAAATATTTCTGGAAAATACATATGTAGAATTTTTTCTGACTCGACCAAAATCCTGTTCTTGTGCAGCTCTGGGATCGTCCTCGAATAATTGTTCGGACTCATCTTCACCTTTGCGTTGTCTTTTCTTGCCTTCTTTCAGCAATTTTTTGGTCAAAGCACGAAGCTCATTATAGTTTTGTGTGGCTGATTTACTCTTACCAGCCATCAGACATTATCTGTGGCTGTTGTTGCTTCGTACTCTCCAGTTGACATTACACCTTCTGTTGTACCAAGCCATTTACGACCACCAGAAGCAGTAAAAGAATACTTTCCGATACGTGCTTCTTGTATAAGTTCCCGAACAATTCCGTCAATGCTTCGTTGTGTTAAGTTGTTCAAGACCTGTGGTGCATCACGATCTGACGTTAATCTCTGCGTAATAGCATCTGCTCCTGACTGTTGAGTCAAAGCTCTACCCTCCCGTTCACACGTTGCAATCCAAGCATACAGGGCATCTTTCTTAATCTGACGATTAGTTCCAGAATGTAATCTTTTAATCTCTTCAGTTCTATCCTCCAGTAATCCAGAAAAACCATCTCTAATAAAGTTTCTAATATCTCTGTTTGCAGGTCCGTTTGATTTGACTACTGCTCCATCAAAGCATTTATTTCTCTGATATTCAACACCTATATCCATACAACGTCTACGACCAGTAGCTTCATCGACTTGCCACAGTGCAAAAGCACACCTCACACCATCTACCAGTGCTGACGTACCTCTGATAAGTAACCTTGCTTGTTCAGGAGTATTTATAATTGTATCATCTTTAATCTTAGTCATATGGTGACACATAACTACAGAAGCTCCAGTTTCAGTTCCGATCTGTGCCAAAAGACCAGTCAAGGCAGCTCCTGCTGCAGGATCAGAGTTTACATCAGCATGGACAAAAGATGCCAACGGATCAAAGATAATCAACTTTAAATCATTCATTTGCAGAATTTGTTCGTAAAGTTTATCAAACTCATCACTGGTGCTATAGCCATCTCTTGTGTCCTGAAGTATTGGAAATACACCACCGACATTTGGTAATGAGACTACACGAAGCTCATGCTGGTACGAAAATCTCAAATTGTTCGGATCCAGACGCTCAATTCTCCTGTGCATTTCTGACTCATCATCCTCTGCTGTAAAGATCACAACATTGCCAAATTCACCTATTGTACTACCAAAACTCTCTGCTAAAGGCTGACCCGAAGCTACTTTCATACCAAGATCAAGTGTCATCATACCTTTACCTGCATCACCTGCTGCAGAAAATATAATCGGTACAGCCAACGGAAATGTACCATCGACTAAAAACTTTTGTTCGGGTGCTTGTCCCTCAAACCTGCTGACCAGTAAACTATCGTCCAGTAAATTTATGTTACGTTTAGTATGCTTGACTGTTGTGTTTAGGAAGTGCTGTACATCAAAGCTTTCAGATATAGCATCAACGGCATCCCAACCCTCTGGTTTACCTCGTGGTGGAGTTAATGTTGTAACAGATTTGGCTCCTGCATTAAGTGCCAGTTCTTGCACCAGTTCAGCAACCTTGCGACCTGCATTGTCATTGTCACCCCATATAATTAATTCTTTGTCCTGCAAAGGACTGAAGTCGAAACGACTTGCTGACTTACGAGACAACATTCCTGCACCACCCATAGTACAGGTTGTTGTATATCCTAGTTCATTAAGTGCATCAGCACATTTCTCACCCTCTACCCATATAACTTTCTCAGAAGCAATTATGTTTGGTATGTTATATAAAGGTCTGACATCAGGTATCTTTGGATAAGGTGAGTCTGTAAACTGCCTAAACTCTTTCTTTGGCTTACCATGACTGTCCATAAGAGGATTGCCTGCATTGTCTTTCATGTTGTATCTTCTTACACGACACAGGATTTCACCATCTCCAGACAGGTATAAATGTTCGGAGTCATATGGTGTATTGACATCTATGGCTCTTTTAAATGTCACACTCAGTTCTTGTGGTATATCTTGTTCAACTGGTGGAGGAGCATTATTATCCAGATAGTTTCCGAACAATTCTTTAATTTCAGGAAGGCGCATACCTCTACCTTCCATCAATATCTTTACAATACCACCAACACCTTGTGATCCGTTGAAATCCGATCCCTTCATAAAATATGGTGAGTTCGGGTTTATATCTATCTTTAATGATTTGCCCGATTCTCCGTCCAGTGACCCGATTGTAAATACGTCACCCCGAACAATTCCTTGTGGATAAGTATCTCGTAATGTACTTATCTGGACACTGGCTGGTACTCTTTGACTAATCAAACTGACCAGTTCATTGGCTGACATATCCCTATTCTTATTGCCAATTTTTATAATGTTCATTATACTATCCTCACTTCATTGGCTGAAGTATATGAGGGGGATGCTACCTTCTCCCTCATATTTAAACACTCCAACAACTATC
>Ga0181393_1000592_pt1 | contig 13611 bp, 14 predicted proteins | sample 16SPOviralmetaG_FD_130122 | JGI IMG/M metagenome (GOLD analysis project Ga0181393, IMG submission 130122) | Marine viral communities from the oligotrophic San Pedro Time Series (SPOT) site, San Pedro Channel, CA, USA - 16 SPOT_SRF_2010-10-21 | ecosystem: Environmental > Aquatic > Marine > Strait...
GATAATTGCCCACACCCATTCCCCACGCTGCTTTTGCTTCTTTACCAGTTGCTGCTAATGTCTGAATGCTTGACAATCCAGTCTCTCCAGTATCTTCTGTCTTTGATGAAATACCTACCATATCTTTTTTATTATTAATTGCCTTTATCTTGGCATTGTAGGTGTCAAGGACATTATTATTATGCTCTCTCGTCGCTCTGGCATTGTCCATCCCTTGCGAGATAAGGTTATTGGTTTGCTCTATCGCTGAACTCTGCCCAAAATCACTCATTTTATACTCTACCTTTTATTTTTTTTTAGGTTTCATTTTCTTCGCTTCTTTGTTTGCTTCTCTGACCATATCCTTCTTAGGCACTTCTGGGTTAGCAAGTGCCCCTACTGGTGCTTCTGCCCCTTCTTCACGATGTTGCCCCCCGTGGGCAATGACCTTCTCAAAGTTGTGATATGCTAAGGGAGGATTGGATTGTAAATCTAAATATAGAAAGTCATATTTCTCAGGAGTTGCCAGGTAATATATTTTAAGGAAATTATCTGCCCCTCCGAATTGGTCTCCTATCTCTTCTGCTATCTTGCCAAGTTCCTTGGTGTTGGGAAATGGACTACCAATAATCATATTAGTGGCATTAGAGCGAATGACAGGTGAGACAGAGCGGTAATTTTGACTTGACATTAATAGTAATCTGATGCCATAATGCCTAAATCTTGATGCCAAATGATTTACATTTGCTTCACGCCTAATTGTGCCCAGGATATCATCCAGAACCACGGCGACCTCAGGTCTCTCTTCTAAATTGTCATTGTCAGCATATGCCTCTTGCTTATTGATTAAGTCAGTAATAATCGCATCATCATATCCATCATAGCAATCAAATGCCTTCTTGAGAAAGCGGGATGTTTTGTCATTGTAGATTGTCGGGGAAATACACATTACTTCATCAAAATAGTCCTGACCATAAAAATGGGAGTTTAATAGCAGGTTAGAAATAATGGTAGATTTGCCAGTGCGGATAGGGGAAATCATTAGCAGTAAAGCAGGTGGTTGGGGTAAATGCGGATGAAGTGGTTTAATCTTCTCCGCTGGTGGGTCTTGGACTTTAAGGATTTGAGGGAATGCCTCTTGGAATTGTTGTTCATCTCCCGTTGCGTCTTTGCTCATTTATATGTATAAATAGATAAATAAACAAAATAGAAAAAAGTAGATTAATTGCTTTATAGATAATAAGAAAAATGGGGAGAGGGAGTAGAGCAATCAGACCTATTTTTAGAAGTTTTCTGTAGAAAAAAACAAATACAAATCTGTCAAAGTTCCATTTTTGCCTCATATCCCTCCACTCCCTCTACTCACTGAAAACAAACTCCCCAACCATCATCATCAACGGGTCTATTAACTGCCCTACTGATTGCCTGATAGGTCTTTTTCTCGTGTGCTTCCAGTGCTTCCTTCTTCTTTCTTTCTGCCTTCTCTGCTTTCCTATGGGTATCATATCCATAGATTGCCTCATATTGTAATTGCCTTAGTTCAGCAGGGGTAAGATTAATAGACCCTATCTTCTCTGGAGGGGGCAATTCATCTACCTCTTCGTGTTCATCTTCTACTTTCTCTTCATATACTTTCTTGGCAGATTTAGGTTTTGCTTTTGATTTTGCTTTCTTTGCTTCTGCTGCTTTGACCCTGATTTTAGCAAGATGTGCTCTTTGCTTATCACTGATAGGGCGTTTTGCTCGTGCCTTCTTTGGTGGTGCTTGTGCCTCGGCATCATTAAATACCTCAGCATCAGGGACAATTTCTTTAATCTTCATCTCAACCACTTCATCTGGTTCATCTTCTTCTGGGTCTTCATCTACCCCTTCCGAAGGGGGCAATGGGTCTTCTGGTTGTTCGTTAGGGGCAGGGATTTGCTGTTCGGGCATATCAACATCAATCTCAGCGTCGCTCATTTTATAATAGAACTTATAGAAAAATATAGAACCTATAATTCTCTATTTTTTCTATCTACATTCTACTTTTCCTGAAATGAAGGCATATCGTTGTCTGACCCGCTAAATCTTCACATAGCGTTTCATCAGTATTCACAATATCAACCCGCATTTCATTTAGTTTCAGTTCCTCGGTGTTCATCAGTTTAAGGTAGGTTTTCTCGTGAGGTTCATAAAATAAATTACCAAACTCCTTGCCTGAATTGCTGAACCTGGGTATATGGTATAATATCTTTGAGGGTAGTTCTTTTGCCATATTAAGAGATTGATGGGTCAATGTTGGACATCTAATAAAACAAGTGTGAGATGAGAGCGTTGGTTTTGCTGATGAATGGACTACCCAGTTCGCAGATGGTGGAGTGGTCGCCGTGGTTCCATTCTGCCTGAAACTTGCCCCTTGCTCAGTCTGAAGAACTGCCGTCTGATTGGGAAATCCCAGCATTTCAGCACTATTGCCTTTAACCGAAGCATAGACATAATCATCCAATTTATCATATCCACTATCAGTATGCGATTGTGGCAGAATGCCTAATTGATACCCTGGTGCCTCTCCGTTCTTTAATGCTACTGGGTCATAAACTGCCGTATCAAATATACCATTCATTAATAGTCCATTATCAATCTCCATTGACCTGCGAATATCATATATCTCTCCATAGGGAATACTTGATTTGTTAGGGGCAGCATCATCATCCTTGTCGTCCCAAGACCTTGCCCAGAGACTTGTGCCAGGTGAAACATTTGACGGGAATATTCCTGAACCCGCACGACCACCCCATTTGAGAATGTCAATATAACTATCTTCTACCACTAATCCAATCTTTGGGTAAAGATTAAAGCAGTTATTATTAATAGGTTTAAATGCTGTCGGCACTTTAACTGCCAGACCCGAGGCGTAGTTTCTTGCCCCTGCTTCAGGATTTGACAGGGTCTTATAATTGGCAGATGATATGACTACTTCCCAAGCACCAGCAGGGGTATTTTTATTTGACCCGAAGGCATATAGTTCCAGCAATTCTCCCTTGGCAACGAACTTAAACTTATTGTATTTAGTAGTTGCTGAATTGGTGTGAAGAGAGTGTTGGCAATTGGATTGAGATAATTTAACATTTACCCCTGATTTATTATTCTGCCCAAAATAGGCAGTTTCTGTCATTCTGAACTCACCAGTATTTGTTGTGCCATTTTTATCACGAATTGCCCCTCCCTCATCAACAATTGCCTGCTCTATAAATAACCGAAATTGCCCCGTAGCATCTGCCGCCCAGGTCAGTTTAAAATCATAAAAACCTGATACTCTTGATGACCCTTCGGTCATTGCTGTGCCAGTAAAGTCGCACCAAGGAGGGGCAGGATTATCTCCATCAACTGCTCGGACTAATCCACATTCCCAAGCAGTAGTCATAGAGAAACCGAAGGGGGAGAACTCAAACTCTCCATTAACCAGAGATAGGGGCAAATCAGTAGTTGCTCCAACTGCCCCTGCTCCAATGATATAAGTATCTGCCCCGTCATCAGCAGTATCTTTTTTAACCCTTGCCCCTTGTCCAGCACCAGCATTAGTAATAACGAAATCAGAGGGTAAAGTCTCAGGTGAAGCAACTACCCATCTAAGCAGTGTGTCAGCAGTATTCGTTGTGATTTGGTCTCCGCTGGTATTCATAGAAAACTTCCATCCCTCCCATTCGTGGGTTAAAAGACCGAAATGAGGTTCCACAATACAATTGCCCCTGTAATCTGGGTGGCAGTCAAATCCACGGGTCATCAATGCCTCATTGATTTTCCGTCCTAATTCTATCACCCCATATTTGCCAGGGGGCACTTTAACTACCACTGGTAAATTACAACTATCCCGATAGGATGTGCCCGCCGTTAATTGCTTGCCCATAAAGAAAGACAAGTATTTAGGTTGTGTTAGTCTAAGGGTATTATTTCTATTAATCTTTACCGACTGGACTGCCACTTCGGCATCCCTGGGAATTGTGAAGACATTGCTGAAATGATTGCTAAATGTGGAGGCAGATGAAGTGCCCCTGCCCTTCATATTAATCTCCCTCCCCTCAGTATCAGCAAACTCATAGTTTTGGTCTCGGTTGCTTAATATCACTAAACTCATTTTATATTATATCAAATATTTTAATCCAGGCAATAAAATATTCACTTAATATAAATGGCAAAAAAAAAGAGAGCGAAACCTCAGACGGCAATGAAGAAAGACCCTAATAAAATTGACCCTGACCCCAAGTGCCAATTTAAAGTAGAAAAGGCAGTTGAGGACGATAAAAAGGTAAGACCCCAGCAAGTGTTTGAGGGATATAAAGTGCCTGGCACAGCAAAGCAAAGAAAAGGAAAATCTGGCAAAAAATAATTTTATTGGACAGGGCAAACGATTAATCTGTAATGTATATAATCTAACTAACATCCGTATCTATCTATTCCTCTTCTGGTTCTTCATCACTATCTCCAATTAGGCATTTGTCAGCATCTTCATTATACTCAACAATTACCCCTCCATTCTTGGCAGCAACTTCTTCTGCCTCATTCCAGCAGTAGTTCCATTGCTGGGTCTCATTAAAGGTCTGACGAGCAGAGGACAGGGGCAATACTTCCCAAGTGATGTCTTGGTTCTTGCCTGACCCGTGCCTCTTCTGATTGACAGTGGCACACTTCCTCATCTTCTGACACCAGGCGTTATAGGTCTCAGGGTTCTTGGAGTGCCCGCATCGTCCTGCCTTGACAGCATCAGAGTAAATCTTATAGAGATACTTTGGATAATACCCCTCATAAATTACTTTCAGTTTCGTCCTCCTCTCAAGGATATCTTTGCCCTCCCACTGGACAATATACTCCCTGGGCAGAGGGTCGCTAACTGTGCCGCCGTCCTTCTGGACCATATCAAACCGATGGAAGACCGAGCACTTAGATGGGTCTTGATATACCCTCTTAAGATATTGCCTCTTGGTCTCGCCTTCGTGGGGATTAATTGACCCATTAAAGTCCTTCTTCTGCCAGAACTTCATTGGACCGACAATCTCCTTATACTTCTCAGTAGTCTTTCTGCCATTGATGCCATCCTTGATGAACCCATACCATTCCATTTCTGGTTGATACTCAGTCTTCTTGACTGGTCCATCCCATCCAATACAGTTCTTATATGCCATCTCGTAGTCTGGCAGATTAAATCTGCCATCAACAAGCATATCCTTCCACCATCTAATCGTGTTGTTAAATCCACGCTCAATCTGGTCTTGGAGAAGAGCAGTGCGGGGCAATTCACGACAGTGCCAGGAGGATAAATCACGGGAATAAAGAAACTTGGCAAATCCACCACACACCGCATCGGAGGGGCAACTATCCTTAGACCCTCCACGCAGGGACTTAAAATAGGCATTTGTTGCCTGGGTCGCAACTCCAGCATATCGGTCATCAAGTCGGAAACAGGCATATCGCCTTGCCCCTTTCTCAACGCCAGCAAAGAGGTCATTGTTGGTGGTAATCATAAAGTTCGTAGTATTCTTGATTTTATATGCCTCCTTGTGCTTCTTATTGACCTCTTGGGATTGCTCAGAAATCAGGTTCTTCATCTTACCCATCTTACTGATATCGCCTCCCCAAACTGCCTCATCCAAATCAACCAGGACTTTCGCCTCAAGTCCTCCGTTAAAGTCTCCCATAATGGAGTTGGCATTGGCAGTTGCTGTGAAATGTGCCCCTCCCATAATCTTGGCAATTGTTTCCATCACAACACCCTTACCTGCCCCTTCTTCGGACTGAAGGGCAAGCAACACCCCCATCTTGTGCCAGGGTCTTTGGAGTGTGTGAGCAAACCAATTGATGATGTAATCAAAGTGCTCTTCATTACAATTACACCAAATATTGTAGATATGGTCAATGAGCGGTCTGGCATCCTCAATATCGCAAACAGCGGCATCTTCTGCTGTGATATTATATCCCTGCCACAAGTTAAAGATATGCGGGTTGTCAGGGTTGGATGGGTCAAACTCAATACACCTGACCTCCTTTCGCTTCTGCGACTTCTGCCAGAGTGTGAATGGGTTAAACTCACGAGGTTTGCCATTTGCCCCTTCAGCAACAAAGGAATATTTCTCCATCTCTTCCCTCATCTGGGTAGAGTTATATGACCCCCAGCGTCCCTCCTCGGTCTTGCTGATGTCATCATAAACTTGGATGATTTCCTTGGTTGAGCGGTTCCACATAATCCTCTCATTCATCAGGAGGGCAACTTCATCCTTCTGTGCCTCAAATCCATCTGCCGATTTGTCGTTAAAGGCAGATTGATAGATATTGGTTGGATTGTCTTTATTTGCCATCCAGCGAAGCGTCTTCCATCCGAGAGGGTCAGGATGATTAGACTTGTAATCCTCCCAAGTCTTCTCATTCTGGTCTTCATCAAACTTGGGAGACTTGGACGACCAGTCTTGGAACTTCATTTGCCCCTTGACTTTGCCATCGTAGATGTTAAACAGAATTGCCCCTACCTTAAACCAATCATCGTAGTGCTTTGATTGCCCCTCGGAATTGTTGATGCGGGATAAATAACTGTCAATCTGCCCATCGCTGAAAGGTTCGTTCGTGCCTTCAGGGTCAGGGGCAGCATCTGCCTTCTTCTTCTCAATGAGTGCCAGGCGTTTCTCCTCACGCAGGCGTTTCTTCTTCTCTGCCTTGCTCTCCTCATTGAGTTTGTCAAGGTTGATATGTTGCTTGAGGTCGTCCCAAGCAATCTCATAGAGGTGGTTGCCATCTAACTCACGGGTCTTCTTCTCCCAGACATTACAACCCAAGTCTCTGCCGAGGAAATCTCCCTTAAAGTCATTAAACACCTCTATCTCATTGCTGAAATCTGTTGGAGCATCGGGGCACTTGATGTAGAAGTGGTATCCCTTGTTGGTCTCCGTAGAGTAGCACCCAGCATCAATCAGCATTTGAGGTAATGGTTTCTCAAGCACTTCATCTGCCTTAGTATCAATATCAATTACCCAGATGCCAGGCATATGTTTCAGAGACAGGGAATAGTCTGTGAATTGCTGGTCAGGGTTCTGGTTCTTGACATCATACCCTCGGCACATTGCGATTTCAGCAGGGGTCATATCATTCTTCTCCCAGCGGGGCACTTTCTTCAGATACTTCGCGCCATTCGCTCGGGTCATTTCTTGCTCTCTAACTATAATGCGACGATAACAGGGGCAAGGGTTGCCTGCCTCAAGTTGCTCTATGAACTGTCCCATCATCATTTTATTCATTCTTATTATATCTATGTGTTTTGTTTTTAAATGCTTTTTTATCTATTTTTTTTTTATGGACTAACTAATTCTACCCTTGCTAAACAGGGGCAGAAGACGGATGTAATAGGTAAGGGGCAAAATCTCGGGGGGGTTCCGAGAGTTCGGAAAAAAGTGAGTAAAGTGAGTGGAGGGAGGAGAGGGATTTTTAGGATTTTTAGAAAATAAAATTAATTATGGTTGCGATGGATTTGTCGGTAAAAGTGCTACGCTCCCTCCACCCTCATCTTCATTTACTGATGCCATACTATCAGCACTATCACGCTCAGGATATGTGCCTCTTCTAATCTCCTCTGGCACTAATCTATCCTCAGGGGGTATTTTAATTACCCTCTTGGCAGTATTTGCTTTACCCACATCTCCCTCAGGTTCATCATCTTCTTTATCTTCTTCGGGTGGTGGCGGGTCTCTTTTACAGTCGCACACATAACACTTATCAGAACAACCTAAACGGCAATGAATGGCACATCTACTTTGCCATATTACCAGTAAAAGGGAACCAACTGCCCCCAGTATTAATACTACTGACCCAGCGAACTGGTCAATGCTCATTTTCTCAATCTCAATGGTAGAAGAAGTGGTTGTCATATTTACCATAATTTATATTTTAATATTAATATATATATTTTAAATAAAATGGTATTAACGAATAAAAACAAGTTTAACAAGAAATATGGATTTAAAGCAGATGCTCCACATTCTATGGCAGAGATATCAAGACTTACAGGGGTAAGCACATCAATTCTATCTCAGGTAATGTCAAGGGGCAGAGGGGCAAGAAAAACCAATCCTGGCAGTGTGCGAAATACCAAAGGGGTAAAAGGTGGAGCAGGGGCAAAGATGTCTGCCACCCAATGGGGTCAGGCAAGGATTTACAGTTTTGTTATGGGGGGCAAAACTCAATCAACTGCTGACAAAGATTTATGGCAAAAACATAAATCCAAAAAAAAATCTATTAAGACAATAAATGGCAAAAAAGGCAAAGCAGGCAAAAGGGGCGGTTAAGCGAAGCAACGCACAAAGTGCTAAAACACTTTACAAACCAAAACCATCTACGAAGGCAGGCAAGAAGTATATGGTATATGTTAAGTCCCCATCAGGCAATCCGAAATTAATTCACTTCGGTCAGAAGGGGGCACAAGATTGGCGTTCAGGCACAGCATCTGCCGAGAAGCGGAAGTCATATCGTGCCAGAGCATCAAAAATAAAAAGGAAAGACGGCAGTTTAGCAGTCAAAGATAAGAATACAGCAAATTACTGGGCATATCATTACTTATGGTAGAAGTAGTTTCCTACAAATACCCTCAAGATATTGATTGCGACCCGTTAGAGCAATTACTCTATTCTTGAGTTGCTCAATCTCTTCATCTTGTTCCATTACCTTCTTGTCTGCTTGGTCTCGCTCCGCCTCAAAGACGGCACTTTCATCCATCCAATGAACTGCCTTTTTCTCAAGTTGCTCAATCTGGTCTTCCAGATTATCAAACTCTTCATCATCGGGATGTAGGGGCAAATCATCTTCCTCCTCAACTTCAGGTTCAGGTTCTGTTGCCTCCGCTAAATCTTCTACTTTCATTAGTTCAGGATTATCCTTAATAAAATCATCTGGGTCTTGCTGAACATCCTGAAGGTCAGCAGCATCAGGCATATCAATTACCATATCATCAATTGGGAAGATATAATCAATCTTGACCTTGTGGCAACTCTTAGTTCCATCAATATCAAACTCAACATCACAGTAAGTAGGTTTCAGGGTCTTTAATACCCCTGTCTCAAATCGCTTATATTTGCCCCCAGTAATTTTAACAGCACTTCCGAGAATTAGTTTCTTATTGTCCATTTATAGTATTATTTATATTATTATTTATGTGTTATTCTTTTAAATAATTTTATCCCGTAGGATTGTAAATGGTTGCCTTAACTTTAACAGAATGACCCCTTGCGAGTGCCTTGTCCTGAACTGCCTGGATTTCCTCTGGGGTTGCTTTATTAATATCATCTGGGATATTGTTAAAGAGTTTTGCCATAAGTGTAGTTGAGACAGGATGACCGATGAACCTTGATGAGAACTTAGCAAGCAGATGCGAGACATCATTACGGGATAATGGTTTGCCTGTTGCCCAAGAGAACAGGTAAGTTGGTTCTACATATTTCCTCTTCCATAGGTCAATTGATTTCAGGAAAGCAGTAATCTTCTTGACAAGTTCAGGAGAGCAGTGAATAGTCCTGGGTCCATATTTGGCAGTTGTTTTGCCGTTATTCATAATAAACTTCATCTCACTACCTTTACCCGCTGACCTGATGAGAAGGTAATTCTCTTTCTTATCAGCAGTCTTTTCATATTGTGCTTCTCTTAATACACGGATTTGTGCCAGTTCATTTCTGAAAGGCATTTCTGTATGAATTAAGAACATCATACGGGCAATTGTGTCCATCCTATTTCCCTTTACCTTTTCTTCTGTCCCATCAATCATATCAAGTATATCTTGCTTTTTCACTTTTGCCATCACTACTGCCTGATTGGCAGTTGGTTTGCCTTTGTTCTGGTCATACTGGGCATTCAGTAAATCCCTCTTGCCTTCATATACCTTTCTGATTTCAGGGGCAATATGAAACTCCTTCTCACTTGCCATTAATCCAATGACAACACTGTTATAGTAATTTCTCTGAGTGGTTGGTTTAAATTGTGAAACTGCCTTATCAACTTCACTAATATCCTTTACCCAGTTCATATCCTTCATCACAACATCTCCCGCAACGGCAGTATGTAATTTATTAATATTTCTCAAGTAAGTATTAAGAGATGATTGGGCATATGGTTTGCTTCGGGCATTTCCGAAGGCAATAATGTTCTGTCTGATGACTTCCATTGTATTCTAATATACTTATATCTATGGGTTTTATCTTTAAATCCATTTAATTACCTATTTTTAATCTATAAAGTATTTAAACAAATATTACATAGATAATTTAATGGGAAACCAAAAATGCGACAAGTGGGGCAAAATCTATGTGATAACCAACAAAGACCATCCGAACCAGGTATATGTAGGGAGCACTGAACAGCAATATATAGGCAAGAGAAAGTATAGGCACAAGTTGGAGCATTCGCTTGGCACTAAGTCATATGGCAATTTATTTGACACTGACAATTGGCAATGCTATACTGTTGAGATGGAGAAGGGATTAGTAGGTGAGGAGTTGAGAATGAGAGAGAGGGAATATTATGACGGATATAAGGCACTTAAATTGGATGTCTGTAATCAGAATGTGCCCTGGAGCACACCCGAAGAGAAGAGAGAGAAGAGCAAAAAAAGATGTTTAGACTGGTATTACCGCAACAAAACATCTCAGAAAAACTGAAATAACCCTCTACTCCCTCTACTCCCTCAACCCATTTAATCAAAGGTAATTGTAAAACTGCCCCTCTTCATTGTGAATTGGGCGTGCTGTCCTGCCTTTACCTTTTGCTTTTTTTCTAATTGTTTCTTTACCCTATATGATAATTCAGGGGCAATCATATACCCTAAATTATTGTTATCATTCAGTAGTTTAATTGCCATACGGCAAGTTGGGATATCAGCATATTTCTTAATATGTTCAGCATCTGATACTACTTCTGACTTATCATTATAATCACTTGATGGGAATGTTCCGCCACATCCTTTACTGAAATGAATTAATGATTTTGCTTTAAGAATGGCAATCTCTCTTTCTTTCAGTGAGATATTGCCTTCTCTCTTTGGTTCTTCCAGATGCTTGATTAACCCATCCAAATCCTCAAACTTATAATAGTCAAAGTTAGGGGTAATACTATCCATTGATTTCAGGGTAATCATTACCTCTTCAGCAACTACTTTTTTTATTTTATTTTTAAGATTGTGAATTGGCAACTTAAATATTAATATAATATCGCATAAATCCTTTTTTGAGTGTGATTGGTCAATCATTTACTTAATATTCTATTTTTTAATTTTAAATAGAACGCATAGTATAAAGATGCCTTACCAAGACAATGAACCGATACCTGAGAACTACACGAGAGAGTGGATAACCAATGAGACGCAACGACTGGATGGAGAGGGTAATAAAATGTTTGAGGAGAGGAAAACCAAGAAGGCACTTAAATTGCCCCCTGTTCCAATTCTTAATTTCCCTGCTGGTGGATATTGGAAGTATAGAATAATTGACCCAGATGGACCACAAGCATCTCCCACTGGCAACCCAATGGATAATGCCCCTGTATTTCATAAAGCACCAGAAGTCTTCACACACTTTACCAAGCAGAAGGATTACCTTGGCAAAGCGGCAGGATTTAAGGGGGTAAAGCAAGAGGTAGTCCATTCACGGGAGCACTTAAAGAAACTGGTAAAAGATGAAATCAAGGCAAAGTTTGAGGCATTCCAATTAGAGCAATTTAGCGATGAGGAAGAGATGGAGGCATTTGAGAAGGAGGTAGATGATGATTGGAATAGACAGGCAAGATTTGAGGGAGATTTAGGATTTATAGCAACCAAGACCCGAGAAGGAGGGGCAATGCCTGGGTCATTAATGGACACTGCCCCTGTTGGATATTACTGGGCACAGGATGAACAGGGCAATGATATCTGGAAGGATGGGAAACGAGTTCGTGCTCCACTATATGAAGGTAAAGGATTAACCAGAGCAGGCAAAGTGGCAACTCATTTACAGACCTATGGTAGGGATGGAATGTATGGAGGAGAAGAGAATATCAAAAGGCAATTAGAAGAGACTTATATTCAGAATAATAGTTATATTGGTGCTCTGGCAAGAAAATATACCCCTGATGTTGATGGGAGATTATCAATCCCTGCTCAGACTGCCCCTGGTGAAGAAGATGAATTACGAGCAGATAAAACTAAATTGACCCGAGATTATACTGCCGAAGTGATTGGGTCAGTTAATCCCAGTGATTATACAATAGGAGACCCAATGCTCAGATGGGCACAGAGTAGTGAAGCAAAGGCACTTGAGGTAGAAAGAGAAAAGGAGTTTAATGCCCTTATAGATAGAGAATATCAGTCAGAAGTTGAGGAGTTTAGGGGCACACCATTAGAAGGCAAAGCAATACCCTGGAGGGCACTTGGAATAAAATACGGGGCAACTAATGATGATTGGACAAGAGCAACAGGGGCAAAGAAGGAACTATATGAATTATATGAGGCACAATACCAAGCATCAATTAAACCCGCTTTATCTGAACCAGATGTAGATGATATTGCTGGTCTGGCAGTTCAGATGAATGGAGTAGTTTTAGATGACAGGGGCAGACCAACTGGAGAAGTGGTCGCCGCTCCTCAGGATGATTTAGATAGTGATGAAGATATTGATGATTGGTTTGCCGAGGGTGGTTCTGATGAGGAGATTAATATAGTGTCAGCAGGAGGAGAAGAAGAAGACGAGTTCCAGGATGATGGAGATACTTATGGCAGAAGAATTACCAGCGGTCAAGGAAAACAATTAAGATGGGATGCTGGTAAATAAAATATTTTATAAGGTAAATGAATGAAACCTTCTTTGACCAAAATATTAATATATATACTGACATTCCTACGCAACCTACACCCGATATACCTGACACTACTGGTAGCATTTCACTGGATTATCAGAAGGGCAAATCATTTACAGAACTTGCCCCTGCTAAACCTGACCCAACTGAGATATCTAAATTAGATTATGTTGCCCCTGACGATTTAGACCCAACAAATCGTTTTATGAATTGGCACAAGAAACACCCTGAGGGGCAGAATGCCCCGATGAAGAGTGAAAATAAAATGGTAAGTAATGAACGAAAAATATAATCTATTTATTAATATAAAGTAATGTCAGCGTCATTTAAACCCAAACAACCCAAAGCAAGAAAAAAGAAATCTGCCGTCCAGAAGCAAGCAATTGCTAAGCGTCAGAGGGCAGAAGATAACCGACAGGATGCTGTGTCCCAACAGCAAAGGAAATCATTTGCTTTAAGAAAAGACCCAAAACAATTCTTAACTGGATTGCCCCCTCAGGCACAGGCGGCAGTTAATCAGGCATATGGTAAGGTATTATCATATAATGACAGAAAGGCACAAGATGATTTAGCGGACACTTTTGGCAGTATGACCGTTGATACCCCTGCCCCTACGCCTGCTCCTTCTCCAGCAGCAACTCGTTCAGGGGCAGTAGATGATTTGACCTCAGGAATGGCAAATATGGGAGTATCTCAGCAATTCCCTCCTGGTGTTAGAATAAAAAGTAAAAATCCAACAAGGGCACAGCGTGAGCACAACAGGGGAGTTAAGAGAGATGAGAGAGCAAAGGATGGATATAAACC
>Ga0181393_1000595_pt1 | contig 13592 bp, 20 predicted proteins | sample 16SPOviralmetaG_FD_130122 | JGI IMG/M metagenome (GOLD analysis project Ga0181393, IMG submission 130122) | Marine viral communities from the oligotrophic San Pedro Time Series (SPOT) site, San Pedro Channel, CA, USA - 16 SPOT_SRF_2010-10-21 | ecosystem: Environmental > Aquatic > Marine > Strait...
ACCAGATGAAATAGCTAAAGCTTTTAATGAGTTTGAGAGAGCGGAACACGATGAAATAGCGTCAGAGGTTACAAAACTTCGTCGTTTTAACGTATCGGTTTGTCTCGATAGGTTTGTCGATGTTGTGGCGGATACTGAACAAGAAGCCAAGAGGATTGCCCAATCGAGAATTGACGAACTTGTGAGAGACTTGTTAGCAACAGACGTTAAAAAATGGGATATGGCTGTCGGAGACATGTTTTACGAACCGTTAGGGTCAGTCGAAGAAACTGAAACTGACGATGAAAAAGAGGCGTGGCATTGGGCTTTGCGGTCTGAAGATTATCCAAAGAAAGATGACAAGGAGAACGATGATGACTAAGCAAACAACGATAGACTCACCATTGCTAGAATCTCTACTCGTCAACGCTGAATGCTACTTGAAGGAGTTAGATTATTGGTATGACATGGCACAAGATGGGGATGGCGGTTCGGTCAACCGTGCCTCATCGACCGTCTATTATGACTTTGACAATGACTACGATAAATCTTTGAAAGAATTTAGGGAGGAGATTGCTGAACTAAAGACAACCATAAGAGAGGCTAAAACGGTGGCACAAAAGGGGAGCAAGGATGAATAGTTTTTTTGAAGACATGATGCAGTTACGCATCAAACGTGCTGAAGAACTGGGTGCGAATGTAAGACAACAAAAATTAATTGGAGAAAACAATATGGTAAAAATACATATCACACAAGGCATTGTTATTGATAGTAGCACGGGATGGCAATCAATCCCTGACGATCCGAATAGAGTAGGAGATGAAGACTACAATCCTAGTTCAAGAATACGCTACGAAATAGATGATGACTATAATGATGAGGAGTGTGACAAGATTTTAGAAAGCGATGAGTACAGAGAGTGGAGGGATAGCATTGAAAACAACTAACATTGAAATGCCTAATGGAGAATTAGGTAGAGCATTAACTGAATCAGTGAAACGTTTTATTGAGATACAAGAAGGTGGTGATCAGTGCATATTGTTTGATGACTATGAGAAGATGAGGAGGGCTTATTCAAACATATCAAACTGGTGTAGGAATAACAGCCCATCAGAGGCACCAAGATGCAGGAGAGTAGAGGAGGGATGGGCTATTTGGAAAAGAAAAAAAGGGGAACGCAAATGAACATGACCTATGAGCAATTCAATGAGCAAATGGATGTGGTCGGAGAAGCTATCACTACAATGTTAAATGACAATGCCGATAAGGTTTCAAGGGTATCGGTTGCAGGGGCATTAATTGAGGTGTTGTCTGACTTAATTGTTTACGAAACACCGAACGGAGAAGCTTACGATGTTCCAGAAGAATGGGTGTTTGATATGCTTAAAGAAATTATTAAACATAAAAGGGAAAGCAGGGACTCTGCTCAAATAAATTAGGAGTTACCATGAATAACGTTATAAGCATTACCGAAAGAGTTAAACGTGGCAGAGATGAAGAAGAGAAAAAAGAACTAAGACAAATTATATACGCGAAAGCAGGGGACGTTGAGAGAAGGTGCATAAGAATTAAAGAACACGCAAACTATAAGGATAGGGATGCGTTTCTATGGTCTAATATTACAATGCTTTATCAAGATCTAGGGGAAATGAATGAACAAATTGAACTGCTTGTTGGCAATCCAGATTTTGAGGAGGATGATCTAGATGATTGGGACAGCGAAAGTTAAGATTGAATTGAGCAATGGAGGGCGAAGACTATTTAAATTTAATGTTGAAGGAGATCAATCAAAAGACATTGAAGATAAAGTAGAACAGTTTGCAATGATGAAGGTCGATAAATACAATGTCGAAAGGACATTGAGTTGGGAAGTAAAGCTAAAGGATAGGGTAACTTTCATAGGGTTCATACCCTACAACGCTAAATAGCCGAGGGAAACTCCAAAAGGTGGCACAGCAGCACCTGACTTTATCGTGTACCCTCGGCTATGTGTGGCGCGGTAAAGACTGCTGTATCAATCGTTCAACTCAAAGTCACTCACAAAAATTGGAGTCTCTTCTCCAACCCAAGCACCTAAAACATTGAATTCAAAATATTCCACAGCCTCCTCGTCAGTCATCCCTTGTGCAATTAGAACCTCGATGCATTTATCTTGATCATATACAGCAATGTCAGGCTGTCCACAACGACTACCTACACCAATAAGACACTCCTCAAAACCATCTGCCAGTAACATTACGAACCCCTCATTCTACGATTAAAGACAAGATCTAAACTATCGGTGAGCAAACTAAAGTTCCTTTCAGAAAGCTGATTTAATATCAGGCAATCATATAAAACCCTAGCGTATTCTACTCCTAAAATACTCTTGACAAGGCTAACAGTTTTGCTGAATGCCCCGTATCCATTACTGTAACTATCCCTCTTGCCATTACCGACTGGGATAGAATCATATTTCTGCGCTCGAACATTTATACAGGCACGTTCAGCCTGACCTAAAAATAATTCAGCCGCCATGTGTTGACTTAAAGTTATCCTGCCATCCATCAACAGCTTATCAACAATCAATTGATCCATGACCTTGGCACGAGGTATGACCCCTCCTTCTATCATGACGCTATGTTTTTCGTGGATCTGTCTAGTGCCTAAATCAGATATCGACTTCGTCATACCAGTTAATCCTTGAGTCTGGAGTATATGATTGAACCGAGCTTTGCTCAGAGTATCTGCCACTCAGTAAATCATAGTTAAGGTTAGTGACACCTTGCTTTCCCACCCACTTAAACCGGCACTTCCAACAATGAACCTCAACATCATCATCAGTTCTGTGTACAGTAATACCTAAGTCAGCTTTGGCAAACCAAGCGGCACTGCCGGAGATAGACATACCTTTTGGAACAGGGTATGTGCCATCTTCTTTTGGATAGACCTTTGCAGGATGTGCCACAAACCAACAATGAATACCGTGTGCCTTGCAGAAGGTAGTTACTTTGGTCAGCATCGCAGAGATAGAGATATGCTCCTCCGTCCCATCCTGTTCGATATAATTATAAGGATCTATCACTAAGCCTCGGACACCCAACCTGAGTACGGCTTGTTTCGCCCTGTCTATGATGCTGTCGATAGAAGAGACCACGCCATCCTTCTGATCTAGGAAAACAAAATGTTTGTCAATGAAGTCAATAGCAGTATCTAATTCTTCATTGCTTATCCTTTGATTAGGCCCATCAAAGAAGGGCTTGCCTATAATCTTTTCCGCTAACTTTGCTATGTGAAAATGAGGAGGATTCTCAAAGCTACAAACAGCAAACTTCCAGTGATTCTTTTCTGCCATATTGATCATTATTTGATCAATGAATTCACTCTTGCCTGAGCTTGGAAGCCCGGTAACCACAGACAATTGACCCTCACTGATAGTAAAAAGATCATCGACTGATTGCAGACCAGTAGAAACTCCGTTGCCCACACCCTCAGTGTATATATGCTTGACCTCGTTAGCATAATCTTGCGCGGCATACACCCCTTTGAGCGGCATTGGTGTAGGGTTAGCTATCAAGTCGGCTAACTTATCTGCTCCATGTATCTGCAATACATCGTTGCTATCCTTGCAGTCATCAGGATAGTTGACTCGCCAACACTTAGCCCTGCCCACTCGCCTAGCTATTTCTTCAGCGAGAGCCTCGCCTGCCTGATCATTGTCAGTAGCCAGTATTATTTTAGGGATGTTGGTGATTATCTCTCGTGCATCCCAAAGATAACTAAACTTATTATCATCTTCTGGATTGATTCTATTGTTGCTAACTTTCTGAGGCGCACCATTAGGGCATGACACAGCAGTCACATTAGCGGCAGACAGCGCAAGCACATCAACCTCGCCCTCACATACAACTAACTGCTCATTGCTCTCAGAGACTCTCTCAAGCCCGTAGAACGATCTTGCCGCACCATCCTGTGTGAAGTACTTACCCTCAGTAGAACGCCACTTAACGGCTCTCTCGGAGCCTGAGACGTATACAAACCCCACGGCAGGCAACTCACCACTACCATTGAAATATTTTTTACCTGTTATAACCTCAGTTTTAACAGCAGACATAGGGATGCCACGACCAGAAAGAAACTTTTCTAGTACATCGTTATCTCTAGTTGACTGGATATGAACAACCTTCTTCTTATAGGATTGCTCAAAAGGTGATTGAATTTTTACTGCCCCTGAAGCGGTGCAATGATGACAGTAATAAAGTTTAGCGTCAGACCCTATCGTTACTGATAATGTTTTAACGTTCTTCTTTTTCCTATCATTCCCACAAGCAGGACAGACTATCCTGCAATCATCGTAGATCCCCTCTACGACTTCGTCTATGACCCCCATACTTTCCCCTTAATTCTTTTATGATTCCTTTTAGTAAGTATTGACGTTGCACCTTTGAACGACCAACCATATCCAGTGCAGAATCTTTGACCCAAACCGCATCGAGACCAGCGTCCTCACAGTGCTTAACTAAATCGTCAGATGTAAAGAACATTAAAGCTTTTTCAGATTCATCCGCCAAGCAAAGATCCCTAAAACTGCGATCAATAAGCTTACGCGCTATCTCCTTGGATAGCAACGAGCCTAATAACGGCACGGGGATCTTCTCTGTCGAGTGCCCAGTAGATGTGTTTTTCTTTAACTTGCCTGTCATTTTTGTATGCTACTCCTTGCAAACAATCTAAGATAACTGATTCATCTAGATCTGGTCTGCGTGTTTTATAATGAATAGTTATGTGAGCAGAAACATCGCATTCAATAAGATCATCTAAAATTTCAGCCTGCTGTTCAAAAGCCTTTACATAATCCAAAGCCTTCTTGGACTTAATAAAACAAGGCTTACCCCTAATGGTAACAAGCCTCCTGCTGTTAGCTTTGGATGCTGGCTCACCCTTAATAATGCATTCATAAATAATATTAGCGTTGACATCAACATTACGCAACATTAATATCACCCTCCGAGGTAATTGATATGAGTAAGATAGGTCAATACGTTTTAGAGCAACAAGAAGCTGGTATCTTGCCAGACTTTAGTGATGATAATCAATACGGAGATATATTATATGAGCCTAGAAATAGAGAAAGATGTACCAAGACCGAAGAGCAGGCAGACGCTGATACCTTTCGACAAGATGGAGATCGGGGATAGTGTTCTTGTTCCTTCAGATGATATGAAGGAAACAAACGTAAGGTCTCAAGCCAGCATCAGGTCTAACAATGAAGGCGGGAGAAGGTTTACGGTACACCGTGAGGGTGAGGGTTGTAGAGTGTTCCGAGTCCTATGAAAATAACTAATAAGCATAATCTGCCAGAGCCTGTATACAAAGCTTTGTCCAAAGACAATTACTCAATGGGTGACGCTGAGATAAGCGTAACCACAATGATTGATTCGCCCCGAATAAATGTTTTGAAAAAGAAATACTGGGATGAATTGACAGAAGATGTGAGTGATAAGCTTTGGTCTGTGCTTGGGACTGCCGTTCACAATATGTTTGAAGCTGAAGCTTCCTCAGATTATATCTTAGAGGAAAGGCTGTATGTCACGCACAAAGATTGGAAGATCTCTGGTGCTATTGATGTGCAGAAAGAAAACCCAGACGGCACAGTGTCTATAGCTGACTACAAATGCACATCGGTTTGGTCGGTCATATACGGCAAAGAAGAATGGGTTGATCAGCTTAATTGTTACGCTTGGTTAGTAAGGAATGCAAAGAAGAAAGAAGTTTCTGAGTTGCAGATAGTCGCAGTGCTAAGAGATTGGAAGCAAAGGGAGGCAGAGAACAATGCCAATTACCCCCAAGCCCCAATAGTTATCATTGATATTCCTATCACTGAGCCAGACAAACAAGCCGCCATCGTTGGAGAGTATCTTGATCAACATGCTGACGCTAGATTAGCCGATATGTTGGGCGAACCTGTAGCATTTTGTACAGATAAGCAGATGTGGTTGCGTGGCGAGAAGTGGGCGGTCATGAAGAAAGGTAGAAAGAGGGCAATAAAATTGTATGACAATGAGGAAGAGGCAGATAAACACTGCAAAGAATCCTCAGAGAAACTATTTGTTGAGCATCGCCAAGGTGAATCAACAAGATGTCTGCAAGATTATTGTAGGGTCAGTCAATTTTGCGATCAATGGAGGAGTAATGTTAGAACAGGATGAAGATTTTTATCGAAAGGCGATAGGCATCATGGGTCAATTCAAAACTGATGCTGTTAAATTTCAGATAAATGGGGAGAAGGTTTTAATTTTTGTCAACGGTCATAGGATAAAAATAGATATGAGCGTTTCTCTCTTTTACAAAATGAAAGGAAATGAGGTTGTTAAAATGATAAGGGAGAGTGGGTATGTCGCACACTAGAATAAGGGATATGTGGTTTAAGCTCTATGATATTGATCTAGAGGGGATGCTTCAAACTGGATATGATGGTAACTCATATCTCAATTGGGCAGATGCTTGGTGTATTTTTGTTACGCATTACCCCTCAAGTTTTTATACATTTCATGAAGAGACTCGACATCCTGATGGGTCAGTGATGGTTAACTGCACAGTCAGAGTTCACTTAAATGAGGAAATGATTCACGAAGATTACATTGAAAGATCAATGTGGTTGCCCGTGATGCAGAGCGGTAAGTCAAAAGCTTCAGTGGTTAACCCAACCAGCAGGCAGATACAGGACACAAGGATGAGATGCCTTGTGAAATGTCTCGGTATGTTTGGTCTAGGGATTAAACTATGGAGGCAGGCAGAGGGAGGGATGGATCATTCAGTACCTTCTGAGCCTGTCGTTGGGGAAGATGAAGAGCAAACAAAGCTAACGCTAGAGGGTCTCAAAGACATGATCTCAAGCGCAGAAAGCAAGAAGCAAATCATCGATTGTTTAAACGCAAATGCACACATAACTGGGGATATGGGCGAAGAAGAGCTTAAAGACTTCAGGCTATGGTGCAGTAATGAACTTAAGAAGTTTCAATAGGAGAAATGTATGGACGATAGAAAGCAATATCCCAGCAGTAGAGAGGGCGGTCTTTGGGTTAAACAGGATGGTGGAAACTGCTGTTCCATCTTGAATACACAGGCGGCATCAGCCAACCGAAAACGCAGACCAGACTATAGTGGAAACATCGAAGTCACGCCAGACATGATGAAGCTACTGATTCAGATGGCTAAAGATGGAAAGCAAATGAAGATACAGATCTCTGCTTGGGAAGCAATTCCACAAGGCGGAGGGAGTCCTTATCTTTCATTGTCATCTGAAGTTTATTATGACCCTAACTCACAACAGAGACAGGCTCCTCAGTACCAACAGCCTGCTCCGCAACCTGTACCACAGCAAGCCCCCCAAGCTCAACCACAGGTCGCGCCAACATCTTCAAGTGAATTTTTAGACGATGACATCCCCTTCTAGCATACGTTCTAAGAAGTTACTTGCTGCTGCCAGAGGGCAAAGCTGCATCAACTGCGGTGTCGATGATGGCACTGTGGTTGCTGCACACTACTCAGGCATGAGGCAACACAGTTTCGGTAAAGGCAAAGGGATTAAGGGGCATGACCTTTGCATTGCTGACCTGTGTATGAAATGTCACAGCGCATTTGATAGATATGAGGTAAGCAATCTAGACAATCAATACATGAGGGATATTGATCAGTCAGAGCAGTTCTTGTATTTAGTTTTAAAGACTCTTATTAGAAGAGTTAATGATGGAGTTATTAAACTATGAAGTTCAGGATAGAAGACACTGAAGACATAGATAAGATAATTATTATGGCGGCACATGCAGACCCTAATAGCATAGAAGAAATGGCAGGCATGCTAAAAAATTGCAACAAGGGTTTGTCTGTTGAAATAACTAAGTACAGAGACTCTCGTAGTCGTAGACAAGAAGGATACTACCGTAAGTGGGCTAGGGCTTTTGGAGATTTTGTTGGTCTTACGGAAGGGGAAATGCACGAAGAGATATTGTGCCAGACCTTTGGGGAAACGGTTGTTGACACCAAGTTTGGGCAGAAGAGAAGACCTAATCAAAGAAGTGCAGACACCAACACCGAGACTTACGGAAGATTAATAGAAACATTAATTATATTGGCGGGAGGTATGGGGTTTTCAATCCCTCCTCCAGCTAGAAGTATGGACGAGGATCAAATGAAAGAGGTAAACGAATGGAAGTTGTCCTGAAATTTGCATCGCTTGAAGAAGCAGAAGTTATTATGGAGAGACTACAAAACATAGAAGAGTTACTAGAATTATTACTGGAGAACACACATGTCGCGGAAGCTATACGAGAGCAAGCAGGATCTAAAGAAAGAGAGTGAGTTAGCAAAACAAATATCTGATAGGTGGGCTTGCAGTCTTCGCAAGCTACCCATTCATTACCATTTAGATTTTGCTGCTGAAAGAGAAGGCAAGATAGTTGCCTTTATGGAATTCAAATGCAGAACATCTGAGATGAATAAGTACCCTACCTATATGATAAGTATGTCAAAGATAATGGCAGCACGTTCAATGTATGGGGTATCAGGGAAAGAGTCTTATCTAATAGTCCAGTGGAAAGACAAGATAGCCAAGTGTGAAATGCTATGGTGTAAACACGAAGTCGGCATGGGCGGAAGAACAGATCGCGGAGACTGGCAAGACGTAGATCCTTGCTGCTACATACCCCTATCAGAGTTCACTGTTATTGCAGATACAGGTTCGTCAGTCTAGTCTTAGGCAGATTTGCAGTCTCTCTTAATAAAGGTATGTAAGGCGCAATGTAATCATTGTTGTATGCATCAATCTCGTCAACAAGTTTACGCTTTTCTTCGGGGTCGATGTCCAGTCTCATGATGGCTTCTTTCTTGTTTCTATTATCAGTTAACTTTTTGGATAGCATATTAACGTGGGGTTTCAGGCTATACAGACCTTCTCTTCCCATTAGGAATGCTTGCAACTCCTCAGTTTTTCCGTCCTTCTTGAGGCTGTTAAGTGTCTGGACAACACGATTAACTTCTCTGTTTATTTCATAGAAATCTTGAGTGACACCAGATCCTTCCTTGGTTCCAAAGAATCTCTTCATTAAAGGGAACTGCTGTATATCAAGAGCAGGCATTGCTTCAGACAAGTCTCCAACCAAAGCCTCACTTCTTAAAGTCTTGTCTATTGCGTCAAGAGCATAGCCTCCTATGGTTCCAAAATATCCAGAAATAACATGTTCTACCTTCATAGGACTTACATTCAAACCCTCGCCAACATATTCAGCAAACTTATTAGTGCCGACTCTACTCTGGAATCCGCGCTCAAGACCTTGATCTATATAATATGGGACGATCTGTCTACCAGTGTAGAAGTTGTGATTAAAAGCCGCCTCTACAAATGGCGCAAAAGCTTGAATACCTAAAGGATTTACCTCAAGCGTACTCATGACACCCCGCCTAATAGACTCAGTCATTTCTCTAGTGTCAGTGGACTCGCCATAAAGCGCGTCTATGGCTCTCTCAGGTATAGTCTTAAACAAAAGACCAACTTCAAATGGAATAGGTATCTTGATGGGGTAACCAGTACCAGTCGGAATGATCCAGTTGTTGTCTCTGACCTCATCGCTCTGTAACTTATATTCATCATCATCACTAACAAGACCCCAGTACAAACCAGTTATTGCTGTAAGTAACAAGCCTCTTCCTATTGCCCTACTAGCGATAGCTTTTCTTGATGCCTCGCTGTCTGCCGAATACTTACCAGCAAACGCTCTATAGAAAACATCAAGACCTTGTATCCTTGCGTTCAAGAAAGGTATAGCTGTGAAGGCAAGCCTAGCTACTGGGTTAGAGCCGCGCCTAGCAAAGTTGATAACTTCCATAGCCTGCAATGCAGCTTCCGCCTCGTTACCAGTTCTAGCTAAAACATCTTTATAAACTGCCATTCTTGTGGCGGCATCAGACATAGTCGTGGCTTTGCCTAACAAATCCCAGACTGAACCGAGAGTTTTATTAAAAGCCTTAGACCCTAGACCTTGGTTTGGATCAAGACCTCTACGCCTTAACTCTTTATTAAAAAACTTCTTAAGATCTTTAGGATCAGTTACCAAATCATAGCCGCCAACAATCCCGTACCTTTCTAAGGTTTCCATACCACTGCCAAAGTTAGCAACAGTATCTATGACAGGCTTATATTTAGAGCCAGATGTTACATAGGAAGACAGGGTATCCCTCATCATATTGACTATGATAAAGCCGGGATCTCTTGTGACAGTTTCTCTAAGTAGGTTTGCAGGAGCGCCGAGAATAGTTGCCATTATCTCGTAAGCTTCACCATCAGAAATCGGTTTCAAAGCCTCAAACGTCAGAGGATCTAATAATTCAAAGGTTCTCTTCTCTCCATTGACGCGAAAGTTAACAGTGTACTTGTTGTTTACAGAACCCCCTTGTGGGATTTCTATAGCCTGACCAAGGAGAATCTGATCTCTCACCACTCTCTGGTAAGCTACGTTGGTCATGCCCATATCAATAGCAGCGGTAATGTTTCTTACTATTGCATCGAACATAGATACATTGAGAGGCTTACCACTTTTACCTACCGCTTTAAACTCTTCGTTGCTAACAGTCTGTGGTGCGGCAGACATACCACTAAAGAGGTCTACACCTTGAGTCTCACCATCCGCTTCCATATAGAACGGATAGTAGGAGGACATACTCGCCCACTCTAAACCTTGCTCTTCAGTGATAACGCCAGTGTCTTTTAAAAACTTGACAATGCCATCATTGTATTCGCTCCAGTTCTGATACCACTCTCGTATGATTGAATCGCCGTTCTCATTGACGTACTTGTCAGCCTCTTTCTCTAATGCTGCTAAGTATTCATCTTCTTTTCCAACAGGAATCTTGTCGGTATATCTGCCCTTGCTGTGTAAGTATTTAACACGCCTACCAATAGCATATGCCTGTGCGACTTCCTCAAGATTTTTGCCATATATATTTCCGCTTGGCTGAAGAGGAGCTAGTAGACCAATGACTCCGTCTATCTTATCGCCCTTGCTGTTTACAAAGTCTTCAACCTTAGTCAGTCCATCTCTGTATATTGGAGTGCCATACTTAATAGTGGACGCAGCAATGCCTCTAGACCTGTCTTTAAACATTAGTGCTGCATTGGCGCTCGTATCAGCAAGATACCCAACAGCATCACCGATGTACTTATCGTTGGATAGAGACTCAATACGCGAATAATTGTTGATAAATGCTTTTCTAAATCTAGTTGTATAGTACGTCCATCTACTGGTGTCTCCAGTAGCCTGCTCATACACTTCAAAAGCAGTTTGAGTTTGTGGATTAGTATCAACCAGTTTTGGAATTACAGAGTCCGGCTCATACTCAGGGACATTCTTGCGGGAGTATGCATCCTCCATACCGGGAGGGATCGTAGAGCCTATCTCAGGGTCTCTAGCCACAGCTTGGGCTTCGGGTGAGGCTTTGGTTGAATAGCGAGGAACGGCTCCTGAATTAGCGTCAGCTACGTCCTGAAGGTTCTGCTCAACAGCCTTGTCGATAGCGTTCTGAGAGATTAGCGAAGGAGGGGGTAGACTCTCAGAGAGAGGCGCACGAACTAACTCTTCTACTCTTGGTCTTGCTGTGCTTTCTGGAGTAAATCCGATTCGCGTTGCTGCTTGGGTGTAGGTGTCCCAGAACGGTTTATAAAGCTCACGGTCAAGGGTGTCGAATATACCGGATGATCCGGGGACGCTTCCTTGATCCCTAATTTGCTTAATGTTTCCTGAATAGTCTTCCGATCCAACATAATCGCTCTCCTGATAATATGCTTGAATGTCATATTGTAAACCTGTGTCAAGAGATGTCAACAGCTTAGTGCCAAATTCCTCCAGCATATCTTCTGTGTAAGATTCAGCGACACTAGGATCAAATGTTCTGCCATCCATAAACACTAATGTGTCTGGTCTAACTGCGGTAAAGTTCATACCCTCTGGATCTTTATCAGGGTTAGCTGTAGTTGCTATAGCTTCTAATTCTTCACGAGTAAAAGCAGAACCATCAGGCTTTCTGACAGCTAGGCCAACCTGACTACCCGTTTTGTATGATGGCTTTACAGCAATGGCTGCGTCTTGAAGAAGAGCATCACCCAATACACTAGTGGCAAGTATGGCTTGCGCTTTAGTACCACCAAGAAGTTTAATTTGAAATGAAGGCTCAAGTCCTTCGTAAGTACCAGCAGTAAGCTCTATCTTGTGAGGTATGCCAAGTCTTCTAAGAAAAGGTATCTGTCCATCCCTGTCAGTAATTGCGCTTAGTGCTTGCTCATGGAAATCAAACAGCTCTTCTGTGGTGACAGTGCTAGGAAACCCATACCCTCTAGCGTTCCCCGGATTAGCAGACACAGTGACTGATGGCGCTCTAGCCTCAGCGAGAGCTTCCAGTTCAGGCATATTAATAAAGTTTGTATAGGGATTCTGTTTAACCTTGACAGCATTGCGCGGCCTAACTCCCTTTCTAAGAGCAGGAGTTATTGATTCATTCTTATTAAATACACCCTCAGCAATCTGATCTTCGATGGCGCTAATCTCTTTAGCAGACTTTCTCTTAGCAGATTCCCAAGTACCAGCACCCTCTTTCTTATCCGCCTTCGGACTAAGATTACTCTTAGCATAGAACCAGAGAGCAGCCTGCGCTTGATTAGGGGTAATGTTAAACTCTTCTGCTAGATATGATGTAAGGTACTGGGCGTATCTATACTGCAAGTCACCGGGAATCATAGCTGAATCAACAAGATTGCCAGTGTCTTTATCAAAATTCTTTCTTCTAAATCCAAACACTCTTGCCATATGAACATCTTGTACAGAGAAAGGATTAAACTTATTCCTAGCTCTGTCTTGAATCAATTGCATATAGGTACTAGTCTTTAGACCTGCGTCAGCAAAACCTTCTTTATACATTCTAGTAATTCGTTTTATCTGATCACCAGTAATCTTAAGCTTCTGTCCTCCCGGCCTCTTTCCTTGCTTAACCTCTTTCATAAACTTAGATGTTTGTTCAACAGGATCAATACGTCTGGCAACAGACATGATATGAAGCGTATCAGCTAAGTTTTGTTCAGCAGAGTTTTGCTGAGAGGTTATGCCAAAGATAACGGAAGCTTCTTCTATGTTTGCTGGCCCAACAATATCTAAAAGACCAGAGCCAAACTGATCATACCATTGTAAGTTTTCAGAACCCTCAAGACCTTCTCTCATATACTGACGTAATTCATCAAGAGAGATCGCTCTTACTTCACTATCCCTCTCATTGTCAGGAACTTTGTTACCTTTCTTTGTAACTTTACTACGCTTGTTAGGAGCGCCCGGAACATCAGCAAGTTGCTTGGACGTAGGGCTACCACCAGTAGCAGAAATGAGAGCATAGAGTCCTCTTTCCACATCACCAATAGGTAAGGTGGGTAGGTCAGATTCGACAGGAGGGACAGTGACTGGAGTACGAGAGAAAGCAAAGTCTTCTTGTCTTGCTCTTATTGACTCACCAGTTGGGCTGACATTAGCGTTCTGCGCCAGAACTAATGGGCCTATTTGTATGACCCTGTCAGCGGCAACGATTGGTTCACCGTTAG
>Ga0181393_1000598_pt1 | contig 13558 bp, 20 predicted proteins | sample 16SPOviralmetaG_FD_130122 | JGI IMG/M metagenome (GOLD analysis project Ga0181393, IMG submission 130122) | Marine viral communities from the oligotrophic San Pedro Time Series (SPOT) site, San Pedro Channel, CA, USA - 16 SPOT_SRF_2010-10-21 | ecosystem: Environmental > Aquatic > Marine > Strait...
AAAGGATAAGCTTGATAGAATTATGCCAGGCAGAAATAAGCTTTTAAAACAATGTGAAAGTATTGCTAGGCATTCAGGTTTAAGATGCAGAGCCAAAGGTAAATTAAAAAAATCAGGTCATTATCGTTGTCGTTTTCACGGTGGAGAGAGTGACGGACCCGTAACGATTGAAGGCTCTGTCAAAGCTTACAGAAATTTAATCAATTTTAAAAATTACACAGACGATGAAATCAGAAATTATATTAAAGGGAAAGCTCGAAAATATTATCGAAAAGATTGAGCAAGGCAATACGTTAACTAAGATTTGTAAAGATAAAGCTTACCCTGGATTGACTACAGTTTATAAAGCTATGAGAGAGGATGACAAAATTCATCAAGCAATTATGAAAGCCAGAGAAGTTGGAACGTACTCAATCCTGGACCAAATACACGATGAGTTGAATACTCCCCAGGATCCAAAGTATTTCCAACAATACAGAGAGAAGGCAGTACATGCCAGGTGGCTTGCTTCTAAGTTAGCTTCAGGAATTTTTGGAGATAAACAAAAGATTGATCAAAAGACGGATAGCAAATTAACGATTAGCTGGGCAAGACCCCAGGAGCAAAAAGCTCCTGGAGTGATTGAAGGTTGATTATAATTTGAAATCACTAAAAGACGTATTTTGAAAATGATGTGCTTTTAGTTTTTTTAGATTTGTAAACCATTGAAAAATTACATCTTTACGGTTTACAATATTAAAGGTTGTCTTTTGAAGTTTAAAAGGAATTTTATCAACGCTTGGATCAGGTTGATAATTCATTAACCAATTAAAAGCCTGCATAAAAAATAAACTTTTATCTGTAGGCTTTTTTGGAAATCTAACCCTTTTAATTGTTGACTTTGGAAAGTAATTAATTTGATCCGAAGGCAACTGCTTTACGGTATTAAAATCAACATTAAAATATAAATATTGCATTTTAATTAGCTCCTTTGTTAAGTTTAAGCATTACTGGGACCAGGATAAGACAGATCAAGCAACCTGTAGCGGTACCTATTGCAAGTGTTAAATCACTTGCTGCGATACCACCTGCAAAGTCGCTTAAAGCGTTTCCAATTCCTGCACCGTATAACGCACCCGTTCCAGCTTTGAAAATTTTAAATTTATTTTCTAAGCTGAAACCATACACAGCGCCAAGCAACATGATAAAATTATCGATGATGCCAAAGTATATAAAATCAACCATGGATCCAGCCAGTCTGAACTATGCCAAATTTTAATAAACTTTTTTCAAAATCTGGTTTATTCATTCTGATTTTTTTATCAGGGTTGATATGATTTAAATGCTTGCCAGTAGTTGTTGACCAAGCATTTTCACAAATAAAAACATTGCCTTTTATTTCAAAAGCAATGCAGGTTTGATATGAATACCAAAACCTATTAACTGATTTATTTGTGCTTGTAGTGTCAGCAAATTCAACTGCGTGAAAGTTGTTGCTGATTTTTATTAACGAGGTTTGCATTTTATGCTCCTTTTGTTTGTTTCCGATCTGGTAACATACATGTAACCAATATGTCAACACTAAAAAAACAATAAAATAAAAAAATTATGAAACGTAGAAAATCAACAGTTAATAAATCTGGCAATTACACAAAGCCAGGCATGCGCAAAAGAATATTTAACAGAATAAAAGCATCTAATAGTTATGGGACCAGAGCGGGGCAATGGTCAGCAAGAAAATCGCAGGCACTAGCCAAAGCCTATAAAAAAGCGGGTGGCGGTTATCGATAATGGCATTATCAAAAAGACAAAGAAGTTTAAAAGCCTGGGGCGCACAAAAATGGAAAACCAAGTCAGGCAAGAAATCGTCTGTTACTGGTGAGCGATATTTACCAAGTGCAGCTATAAAATCTATGAGCGCAAGAGATTACGCATCAACAACCAGAGCAAAAAGAAAAGCAAAAAGATCAGGCAAGCAATTTAGCAAACAACCAAAAAGAATTGCTGCAATGACTAGAAGGTTCAGAAGGTTCAGTTAATGGTTGCTAAAAGATTTCAAAACCCAAAAGGTGGTTTAAATGCAGCAGGTAGAAAAAAGTTTGGAGTTAAGGCTCCAGTTAAATCTGGGACCAATCCGAGGCGTGTTTCATTTGCTGCGAGGTTTGGCGGGATGGCTGGACCACTCAAAGATAAAAAGGGTAAACCAACAAGATTGAAGCTTGCATTGAAAGCCTGGGGCTTTGGTTCAAAAGAAGCAGCTAGGAACTTTGCTGCAAGGCATAAGAAAAGTTAGTATCTTATTACACGGATGCACGGACCCGCGCGCGTGTATGACTTCGGATTAAACAAGAGCAACACAATACCAACACAAAAACTTTGAATAGCTTTTGTTTTATGCGAAAAACTTACGGTTTACATAACCATAAGACAACATTTTTTGCAGTAAATGACTACTTTTTGCAGTTTTTTTGCATGACTATCGCCAAAAAAATCGCACACATTTTTATATATATATACCTTGGGAGTTTAAGACACTCACACACAGAGACACTATGAAAAAGAAACCAGATATTAAAACAGAATTAGCCAGCTTAGTATTCGTTGATAGAGAAACGAATGCTATCGTGGTTCATATACACGGATTTGAAACGCCAAAGGTGGCATCAGACTTTGCAAGCTACATGTTAAAGAACTCAGGCATGCAATACGAAGAAGCTAACGATTGTTTTGAAGAGCTGCCAACAATACACTAATGCACATTGAGATACCTTATACGCCTAGACCGTTTCAACAAGAGCTGCACAATCTATTAGATCAACATAGATTTGCAGTGTTAAACTGCCATAGACGTTTCGGCAAAACAGTTTGTATTTTAAACCACTTAATCAAAGCGGCTCTTACAAACCCATTGCCAAACCCTAGATTTGCGTATGTGGCTCCAACGTATAAGCAAGCTAAAAGTATTGCTTGGGATTACATAAAACAATTTACAGGTAAAATCCCAGGGGTAAAATACAATGAGACAGAATTAAGGTGCGATCTACCGAATGGTTCTCGTATAACATTATTATCAGGTGAGAACGCAGAAAGCATCAGGGGTATATTCCTAGATGGGGTCTGTATAGATGAGACAGCACAAGTAAACCCTAAACTTTGGAATGAAATTTTAAGACCCGCATTATCAGATCGTAAGGGTTTTTGTTACTTTATAGGTACACCCGCGGGAATGAATAATTTTTTTTATGAAATTCACCAGCACGCGGTCAAAGATAAAAGTTGGCTCGCCTATACGGCTCCTGTATCGAAAACAAATATTATCGATCAAGAAGAACTCGATGCAGCAAGAGCGCAGATGGGTGAAAATAAATATAAGCAAGAGTTTGAATGTGATTGGATTGCAAATATTGAAGGGTCGGTTTACGGAGATATTATTAAAAAGATCGAACAAGAAGATAACTTTACCGTACTCGAATATGATCCAAGCTTATTAGTTAATACAGTCTGGGACATCGGAGTCGGAGACTCAACATCTATAATCTTTTTTCAACAACTCGGTAATACGGTCAGAATTATAGATTATTACGAAAACAATCGTGAAGGCTTACCGCACTATGTAAACATTATAAAACAAAAAGATTATGTTTACGATAAACATTACGCGCCTCACGATATAGAAGTTACAGAATTTAGCCTGGGTAAAACCAGAAGGGAAGTTGCTTATCAATTAGGAATAAATTTTTATATTTTACCTAAGCTACCCCTAGAAGATGGGATCCACGCAGCTAAAATGATTTTGCCAAGATGTTATTTTGATTTAGATAAAACAAAACACCTGGTAGATGCCATGAGACATTATCATCGTAAGTATAACGATAAGATGAGAATGTTTCATAATAAACCCGCGCATGATTGGTCAAGCCATGCTTGCGATGCTTTTAGGTATATGGCGATTGCGATAGATGAATTGCCAAGCCAAAAGAATATCAGTAAGCGATATCAAACCGCGGATAATGAATACAAAATATTATAGGAGACAACATGAGTTTTTTAACACCAAAAATGCCAGCACCTCCACCGCCACCACCAGAGCCTACGGCACCGCCTAGCTTTGAAGATGAGGATAGAAGAGCTGCGGCAACAGCAAAACAAGAAACTTTAGATAGAAAAAGAAAAGGCAGGAGGTCAACGATTTTAACAAGCTATCAAGGCTTACAAGATGATGACTCTGTTATTTCTAAAAAAACATTATTAGGGAGTTAACATGGGAGGATTTAGAAAACCATCAAGACCTGCACCACCACCACAACCCCCAAAACCACAACCAATGGTACAACCCACAGAAGCAGAATATACGCAATCTAGTGCAGCAGATGCAAACCTAGATGTAAAAAGAAGAGGCAGACGTGCAACAGTTTTAACTGGCTCATTAGGCTTAGCAGATAGAGCTGAAGTATCGAAGAAAACATTATTAGGAGGATAAATGGCACATAACCCAAAATCAAAAATGGCGATTGATCGTTACAATACTTTAAAAGTAGAACGTCAAACATGGGAAAGCCACTGGCAAGAAGTTGCTGATTATTGTTTACCAAGAAAAGCAGATATTACAAAATCAAGATCCAAAGGAGATAAAAGAACAGAGTTTATCTATGATGGTACAGCAACGCATGCGCTTGAACTATTAGCTGCATCTTTACATGGGATGCTTACAAATACGGTATCACCTTGGTTTTATTTAAAATATAAAAATGATGAATTAAACAAAGAAGATGAAGCGGTTGAATGGCTTGAAAATTGTACTCAAGTTATGAACCAGGCTTTTAACAGATCCAATTTTCAACAAGAGATATTTGAGCTTTACCACGATCTTATTGCTTTTGGTACAGCTTCGCTATTTATTTCCGAAGATAAAGAAAACGATTTAAGATTTAAGAACCTACATATTTCAGAAGTTTATATCACAGAAAATGAAAAAGGTTTTGTTGATAGCTTAACCAGACATTTTAAAATGCAGGCAAAAAACTTACCTAACCAGTTTCCTGATGCTGTGCTACCTCAAGAGCTTGTTAAAAAAATTGAAAAAAATCCTTACGATAGAGTTAATATTATTCACTGCATCCATGCAAACCCAGACTATTCTGAAAATAAAAAGTTTGTATCGCATTATGTTCACGAGGATAGTGGAACTTTATTATCTGAAGGTTTCTTTGCAGACTTTCCTTTTGCTGTACCGAGATATTTAAAATCTTCAAATGAGATTTACGGTAGATCACCAGCCATGAATGCGCTTGCAGATATTAAGATGTTAAACTTAATGAGTAAAACAAGTATTAAAGCTGCGCAAAAACAAATAGATCCACCATTAATGGTACCTGATGACGGTTTCTTAATGCCAATTAGAACCGTGCCAGGTGGTTTAAATTATTACAGATCAGGGACCAGGGATAGAATTGAACCAATGAATATTGGAGCAAACACTCCGATAGGTTTAAATATGGAAGAACAAAGAAGGGATGCGATCAGACAAAACTTTTTTGTAGATCAGTTAATGACAAACCAGGGAACAACGATGACCGCAACAGAGGTTATCCAGCGTAACGAAGAAAAAATGAGAATACTTGGTCCCGTGCTTGGTCGTTTACAATCTGAGTTATTGCAACCTTTAATTACAAGATCGTTTAATATTTTAAGTAAAAATAAAAAGTTTTTACCTATACCCGAAATGCTAGGTGAAACTGATATTGAAATTGAATATGTATCGCCACTTGCAAAAGCTCAAAAAACTGGAGACTTACAAGCATTGATGAGAGGAATTGAAATCTTTGGTTCATTACAACAAGTATCACCTGTCATGGATTATTTAGATACCGACAATTTAGTACAATACATCAAAGAAGTTTTAGGTATTCCAGCTAAAATATTAAAATCAAGAGATCAAGTTGCATTACAAAGACAAGATCAAGAAGCACAACAAATGCAACAAATGCAGATACAACAAGAAATGCAACAAGCAGAGATTGCAAATAAAGCTGCACCAATGGCAAAAGTTTTAAATGAAAGCAATTAACGACAATATAAAACTCTATCAAAGAATTTTTAAATCTGAAGATGGCGAGAAGCTATTAGAAGATTTGGAAAAACGATGCAATGTCGAAAGCACATCTTTTTCAAAAGATCCTTACGAAACTGCATTTAGGGAGGGTCAACGATCAGTGATCCTTTATATAAAAAACATACTCAAACAAAAACCAGGAGGAAAACATGAGTAGTGAAAACCAGGTAGCGGAACAGCCGATATTATCGACAACTCAACCGTCTGAGCCAGCTACATTAGAAAACACTCAACCTGTAGAGGTTGATTGGAAGGAGTCTTTACCAGATGAGTTAAAGGCTGAAAAAACATTGGAGAGTATTAAAGATATACCTTCATTAGCAAAAAGTTATATTCATGCACAAAAGCTAGTCGGTTCAGATAAAATACCTGTACCGAATAAGCATGCAACCGAAGAGGATTGGAATAAAGTTTATGAAAAACTTGGCAGACCAAACTCAGCGCAGGAATATAATTTTAATTTACCCGATGGGTCGTCTGTAGATGAAAAGGCATTAACTAATTTTAAAGATGCTGCACACAAATACGGATTGTTACCTAAACAAGCAGAGGGTATTTTAAATTTTTACCAAGATATGACTAACGGTATGATTGCTGATTTAGACAGCAAAGCGGAGCAAGGAAGAATGAACGCTGAACAAACTCTACAAAAAGAGTGGGGAGCTGCATATAATTCTAAACTTAATTCAGCTATGGATGCCGCAAGAGAATATCTTGATACGGATTTTGCACACTTAACATTATCAGATGGAACAAAAGTTGGAGATCATCCAGTATTTATCAAAGCGTTTGCAAAGATTGCTTCTGACGTAGGCGAAGATAAATTTGTTTCAGCAAATGGTCCACAATACATGACCCCTGATGAAATAGGTAAGCAAGTTGGCGAGCTGCAAAAACAAGGTTCAGCATATTGGGATAAAAACCATCCGAACCATGATGCAGCCGTTAAAGAGGTTCAAAATTTACTTGAACTAAAACACAAAAGGTAATAGTAAATTTGAATAGTTAGATAATCGTTAAGACCTAACTGCCGTCTTGGAAAGACAAGACACCGAGAGGTGTAAAGCCAAGGATCGACCCGCAAGGATAATCTTCCGCAATATAAACAAACAACTAAACAATAGAAGGAGACAATTATGTCAACTCAAATAACAACCGCTTTCGTTGAGCAATATTCAGCGAACGTAAGTATGTTATCTCAACAAATGGGTTCAAGACTTCGTGGTTCCGTTGATGTGGAAACTATCAAGGCGAAAAACGCATTCTTTGACCAAATTGGGGTAACTGCGGCACAGGTTCGGTCATCAAGACACGGATCTACACCGCAAATTGATACACCACATAGCAGAAGAAGAGTAAGCTTAGCCTCTTACGAATGGGCAGATTTAATTGATGACTCAGATAAAGTCAGAATGTTAATCGACCCAACATCGTCTTATGCAAAAGCTGCTGCTGCTGCAATGGGTAGATCAATGGATGATGTAATCATCACTGCATTCAACGCGGATGCGGCAACTGGAGTTGCTGGAGGATCAACTACTGCTCTTCCATCTTCGCAAAAAACTGCAACATCAAATCAATCAGACGGTTTGACTATTGCAAAACTTTTGCAAGCAAAGCAAATCCTTGACTCTAATGACGTAGATCCATCTTTACCGAGATTTATCGTTGTTGGACCAAAACAAATCCAAGACTTGTTAGGCACTACGCAAGTAACTTCATCAGATTTTAATTCTGTAAAAGCACTTGCTCAAGGTGATATTGATACCTTTATGGGTTTCAAATTCATCATGTCTAACAGATTGCCAAATGATGCAACAAATACTGATGACAGATTAGTATTTGCTTACACTCAAGACGCAGTCAAATTAGCGATTGGAAAAGATGTAACTGCAAGAATAGATGAGAGAAATGATAAATCATACGCAACTCAAGTTTATTACTGCATGGACATCGGAGCTACTCGTATGAACGAAACTGGCGTGGTTCAAATTCCATGTCACGAAGCATAATAGAGGAGGGTAATTATTATGGGAACAAAAAACACAGACTTAGTTGCAAACTTTGAAGCTAGTCCACAGGATCTTAATAACGCTGCTGAATTGCATGGCGTAATTAGAACTGCAAATGGGACAGTTGAACTTGCATCTGGCGATAGTGATGACAATGACATTGTCATGTTAGCACCTATTCCTTCTAATGCTTCTGTACCAAATTTATTTATTGGTTCAGACACTTTAGGTGGATCGTGTACTTTCAATGTTGGAATATACACTACTGCTGGGGTAGTTAAAGACGAAGATGTTTTCGCAAGTACGGTAGCTGATGCTGCTGCTATGACGGATGTTCGTTTTGAAGCTGCTAACATAGATACAGCTGGAAAAAAAATGTATGAATTAGCTGGAGACAGTTCAGATCCAGGTGGTTATTACTACATCGCTGCTACAATGGCAGCTGATGGTCAAACTGCTGGGACTATGTCTTTTAATATCAGTTACGTAGTTAACTAATACACGTTTTGATTAGGCGGTGAAATATCCGCCTAGTCATCAATAAATTATAATTAAAATATATTTAGGAGTTTAAATGGCATCAGTAGTAGATATATGTAATTCAGCATTAAATCAGTTAGGAGCTAGCACCATTATTGCGCTTACGGAAAACAGTAAGAACGGCAGATTATGTAATGCAAGATATAATGTTATTCGTGATGCAGTATTTAGAGCGCATCCTTGGAATTGCGCAATCAAAAGACAAAATTTAGCTGAAGATACATCTACGCCTGCCTGGGGTTTTATAAAACAATTTACTTTACCGAGTGATTGTTTAAGAGTTTTAACGATTGCAAATCACGATAGCAATTACAAAGTTGAAGGAAGAAAAATTTTAACAAACGATGACAATATAAAATTAGTTTATGTTGCATCAATTACAGATCCAAACGAAATGGATGTATTAGTAAGAGAAGTTATATCAGCTTTTTTAGCTTCAGATATTGCTTATGCTGTTACAGCCAACGCTACTTTAGCAGCAAGAATGCTCGACAAGTATCAATTAAAACTTTCAGAAGCAAGGCATGCAGACGCATCTGAAGGATATAATATAGATCCACAAAACGGACCAGTAGATCAAATCGGTTCAGAAGATTTTATTAATAGTAGATTATAATAATGGGAAAAGCTTTATTATCAGTGCCGAGCTTTACGGCAGGCGAACTATCACCTAGAATGGAGGGTCGTACAGACTTTCAAAAATATTATAGTGCAGGCACAATTATAAATAATTTTGTTATACAACCACACGGACCAGTAACTAGGAGACCAGGATCCGTTTTTATTTCAGAAGTAAAAAACTCAGCACACAACACAAGATTAATTCCATTTAGTTTTTCAACAACACAAACTTATATTTTAGAGTTTGGAGATCAATACATAAGATTTTACAAAGATAGCGGTCAAATTACTTCAAGCGGATCAGCTTATGAAATTTCATCACCTTATTTACATACAGAAGTTTTTGATATTAAGTTTGCGCAAAGTGCTGATGTCATGTACCTTACGCATCCAAATCACCCACCAAAAAAATTATCAAGAACGGGACACACAAATTTTACTTTAGCAACAGTTAGTTTTACGCAAAATTCATCAACGCATCTTTTAAATGGAACAAGTAATTATCCTAAGTGCGTAAGTTTTTTTGAACAACGATTAGTTTTTGCAGGCACAATCAATAATCCTCAAACACTTTGGTTTTCTAAATCAGGTGATTATGAAAATTTTACAACAGGTACAAACGATGCTGATGCTATGATTTACACGATTGCATCAAATCAAGTAAATGCAATCGAAAGCATTAAAGCAACAAGAACTTTAATTGTAATGACCACGGGGGGTGAATTTACCGTAACCAGTGGAGCAAGTCAGGATCCGATTACACCGACAAATTTAAACATTAGAAAACAATCTAATTACGGATCATCTGGCGTTGATGCTGTTTCAGTTGGTAACTCAACTTTATTTTTACAAAGAGCGAAAAGAAAAATTAGAGAGCTAGCTTACAATTTTGATTCAGATTCTTATGTTGCACCAGATTTAACTATTTTAGCCGAACACATTACTGATAGTGGGGTCGTGCAAATGGATTATCAGCAAGAGCCTTTTAGTATCATTTGGTGTGTAAGAGACGATGGCAAGCTAGTTGCTTTAACTTATAACAGACTACAAGATGTCGTTGCCTGGCATGCTCACGAATTTGGAGGCATATCTCAAGAATGTACAATTACAGTTACCGATTATGCTAACATTGCAACTGGAACAAAACTAACATTTACTAAATCCGATGGAACCGAAGTTATATTTACATCTTCTACGACTGACGTATCTGGCAAGTTTCATACTGAAACAAGTAATAATCAAACAGCAACAAATTTAAAAACATTAATAGATGCTAATTCTAGTTTTACAGCAACAGTGAGTAGCAATGTAGTTACAATAAAAGAAACAACTCCAACTGTTGGAGGATTTTTAAGCTGTGTATCAGGAGATACAACTAGATTAGCAGTGCAAAATCAAGCAGCCGCTAAATGTAAATCGGTTGCGATCATTGATATTGATACAGCTGAAGATCAAGTTTACACTATCGTAGAAAGAGTGATTGATGGCGGAACAAAAAAATATGTAGAGTATTTATCGACTTATGATTTTAATTCTTCACTTACTGAGTTTCATTTTGTAGATAGTGGTTTAGCTTACTCAGGCTCATCAACTACTTCGTTATCTGGTCTTAGCCATTTAGAGGGTGAAACCGTAAAAGTGATTGTGGATGGAGCAACACATCCTGATCGTACTGTTTCTAGTGGCGCAATATCATTAGAGCGATCAGCAACAACAGCTAAAGTGGGTCTTGGTTTTATTTCAACTTTACAAACGATGAGACTAGATGAGGGTTTTAGAGGTACAGACCAAACTAAAACTAAAAGAATTTATGATGTAACAGTTAGATTTTTTGAAACTGTTGGAGCTAAAGTGGGACCCAATGAATCTAATTTGGATGAAATACAATTTAGGGATAGCTCGGCATCTATGACAGCACCAGTACCTTTATTTACTGGTGATAAGGAAACAGAGTTTCCAAGTGACTATGGAACGGATGGATTTGTCTTAGTCAAACAAGAACAAGCTTTACCTATGACAATCCTTGCGCTTTATCCAAGACTTGAAACCCACGATGATTAGTATTCAACCGTTTAAAGCAGACCACGCAGAATTTATTTTAAGTCAACAATTAAATTTTAATGAACTGTACTTAAAACCTGAACATAGAAAATACGCTTTATATTTACAACAAATGGGTATGTCGTTCACAGCGTTTGCTCAAAACAAACCGATAGCGGCAGGAGGCATATATTTGCTTTGGGAAAATGTTGCTGAAGGGTGGGTCATGGCAACAAACGAAGTTTGGAATTACAAACTTGGAATGGCACGTCATTTTAAAAAAAAAACTGATGTGTTAATTAAAACGAATAAGATTAAAAGATTACAAACTTCCGTTAAAGCTGATTTTTGGCATGGTCAAAAATTTGCAAAATGGATGGGATTTGAAAAAGAAGGATTAATGAAACATTACGGACCAGATGGTTCAGATTACATAAGATATGCGAGGATTATAAAATGAGTTTTTTTGGTGATTTAATTGCGGGACAAGCTGCACAAAAAGCAGCAAACTATAACGCTTCACTTATGGAGCGAGACGCGGTTGTAAAAGAGCAAAATGCAAAACAAGGTTATCAAGTTTTTACCACCTATGATCTACCAAGATTTAATTATGATACTGAACGACAACAAAGCGCGTTACAAAATCAATTAGCGGGATCAGGTGTTGAGATTGGTACAGGCACCGCGTTTGATATTGTTGCAGAAAATCAATTTTTAATTGATACCGATAGAGACATGGCTCAGTACAACGCTGAGATTGCAAGAGACCGAAAACTTAATGAAGCTATTATGACAAGAGCAAGTGCTAACGTAGAACGATTTAGAGGTCGAGTTGCTAAAAGAGCTAGTTATTTCAGAGCCGCATCAAGTCTATTAACAGATGCTAAAACAGTAGGAGCGATTGGATAATGGCAATAAAAATATATTCAACAAGAGTTAGACCCGACACGGAGGTTGCAGCTGTAGAAACAAGAGGCGATCAAAGAATAAGTCAGGCAACCGCAACCCAAATTGGAAATGCTATAAAAGGGTTTGGTCGTACAGCAACAGATGCTTATGCCACTTATGAAAAATCAAAAGCTGAAAATGAGATTATAGAAAAACAAGATCAAATTTTATATGGAGAAAAAGACGATCAAGGCAATGTAATTTATGAAGGTCTAGGCAATGCTAAGAATAGATTAAGCTCATCTACTAAAATGGATGAAGTGGGACCAGGTTATGACAAAGTTTTTAATTCTATTAAATCAAGATTTGCACCCCAGTTTAAATCAAGAATAGCAAAAAAATTATTCAATAACTATCTCAATAAACAAAAAATATCTGATATGTCACATATTAGAAGAAATGTTTATAATAATTTTAATCAAGAAACGGGAACTCTTTTATTAAAAAAAACAGAGCCATTAAAAGCAATACTAGCAAGTCAAACAAGTGTTCCTACAGAAAAAGAAATTGCAAGATACGAATTAAATCAAATTTTTAATAGCGATAAATTTAAAATGGTTTTTGGTGGTAAATCAAAAGCTACTCAGTTTCAAATTGAAGAAGATATAGAAGTTTTAAAATTTGACGTTGACTACAACACTAACCCCTTGACCGCCTTTACAAATATTAAAGATCCAAAACAATACCCCAACATGTCAGACACAAGAAGGGTTGAACTTACATCAAAAGCAAGAAGAGCGGCAAAAGCTTATTCTAACAGAGAAATAGCGGTAGATACAGAGAGAGCTGAAAGTGGTTTAGCTTCAAAAATGTCAAAAGAAGAATTGCTATCACCGTTTATAGGTACTGATGAATATGCACAAAGGGAAAGTATTTTAGGTGTAAATGAAATTGTAAGATCAAATTATAATAATATTAAAAATGCAAAATATGGTGAAGCTTCAAGTGTTATTAAAAAAATTAAAGTAGAAGGTGAAAATATTAAATATAAAAAAGAAGCGAATGCAGCCATTGATAATATTTTAGCAAAAAAACAAAAAGCAATACTAACAGATGCAGCAGGCTATTATTCTAAAAATGATGAGGATATAATTATCCTAGATAAAGAAATAAGAATAGCTGAGCAATCTGGTGATATTGAAAAAAGAAATCAAAAGATACAAGAAAAATCAAATTTATTAGAAGAAACATATAAAGAAAATAAGGTTCCTGAAGAATTAAGAACTTATATAACAAAATCACAAGCTGATAGTTTTATAAATAATTATAACTCCACATCTAACCCGGAACAAAAAATAGGTATTAT
>Ga0181393_1000604_pt1 | contig 13454 bp, 15 predicted proteins | sample 16SPOviralmetaG_FD_130122 | JGI IMG/M metagenome (GOLD analysis project Ga0181393, IMG submission 130122) | Marine viral communities from the oligotrophic San Pedro Time Series (SPOT) site, San Pedro Channel, CA, USA - 16 SPOT_SRF_2010-10-21 | ecosystem: Environmental > Aquatic > Marine > Strait...
ACTTATTATGAGGCCACTAAGTTTATCAAGAAAGCACATCAAGAGGATTTAAGGGAGCAGTATAATGCAAACATTTAAGCAATTCTTTATATCCAATGCCGATGAGTTATGGACAGGTCGTCATAAGGATCAAACCATCAATAAGTTGATGATGTTTAGCAACTATAAACACTATGGTTCTAAGGCCTTAGACGACTTCTCAGCAATGGAAATCTCAGACTTCCTAACCTTCATTAAGGTCAACAGAAGGCTCTCAGAGACGACTATAAACCGATACAAGGCTGCTATAAAGGCAGTCTTTAGTTATGCCATGGATCTAGAGCTGATAACCTCAGCTCCTAAGATCAAAATGAAGGCTGAGAACAACGGTAGACCAAGGTCATTCACCCCTGATGAGCTTAAGAAGATTAAGGAGTTCTTCGCTAAGTCTAAGGAGCCTAGAATACAGTATCTAGTGACACTGTCAGAGCAAACAGGGATGAGACTTGGTGAGCTACAGGAGATCGGCAGTACTGCATTTGTATCTGCTGATGAGCAGTGGCTAAAGTTAGTTGACACTAAGAACGGTGATGACCGTGAGGTGCCATTAACAGCTACGACACTAGACTGTATTAAGAAGGTAGGTGTCGTTAAGGATTGGTTTAGCCACAGAATATTCTATGACCTATGGGATGAGTGTAGGTTTAGGATAGCACCAAGGGATAAGAACTTTGTGTTCCATGTCTTAAGACACACCTGTGCATCTAAGTTAGCTAATGACTTCCAAGTTAACACCTTGGTCATTGCCGACATGTTAGGTCATAGGTCTATTAAGACGACACAGAAATACGTCCACGTTAACCAAAACACAAAACAGTCTGTTGCAAAGTTACTAGCACAGTAGAAACAAGGAGATACCAATGTTAACCATTAAAAGAAAGCAGGTAATGGGAAGACCAAAGAAAAGTATTAACTATGTCAGTAAGAAGGTGTTTTTAGAACAGTCTGACTGGGAGTTTTTAGGGAGAGAGGCACACAAACTTTCTAGAATTACAGGTCAACAGATATCTATGGCACACTTGATAAGAATGGCAGTGACTAATCAATTCAAGAACCAAAATAATGACTAATCAGACAACATTGATTCAGTTAATAAAATATATAACATGTTCACAAAAGGAGAACTAAGTTGGAAAGAATAATAGATTTATATAAGAAGATGTACCACGAATATACACTAGCCATATGCGAGGTGGAAATACAGTTGCACAAAGCAAGGGTTACAAGGATGAAGGGTAAGTTACAAACTTACTTTAATTCATCTCAAAATAGAAACACCTTCGCTAGAATAATGTGCAAGGCATTTGCAACTGATACACCTGTATCAATTACAGAGATATGTGAAACCTTAGTCGCCAACAGAAGTAGTGTTAGTATTATGGTTGATGAGTGCGAGAAAGAGGGTTGGATATCAGTTACAAGAGTAAATAATAAGGCATTGTGTATGGCTACTGAAGAGCTACACCGAGGCTGTATGAGGTATGCTCACTGGAAGAAACAGATATCACGTTCAATTATTGGCAGAAAGTATGACAAGCTAATACAACTAGAAAGCATGTTAAGGGAAATGAATATAGAAATTCCTGACTTTAGTTATGGTGAGCCTGATATTCAAGCCACTACAGTAGAGTTACTTATGGATATTAGCGATAGGAGGGTTGGGTAATGTGTAAATCTATACGACAATTGACAGGCCAAGCACCAGTTTGGACTACTAACGGTCTTAAGTAAAATACTAGTAAAATGAATACTGTCCACCCATTAGAGAACTTTGGGTGAAAAGGAGAATTAAGTGAGTACGATTAGAGAACTACAAAGAGAAAGACAGATGATCTCAGAAGGCCGTGATCGTTATGTCAAAAGATCAGAGAAAATAACAACTACCTCAATACAAAATAACCCTCAGAAACTTATATCAGAAGTTCAAACTATAGTAGCTAAGGATCTTAAGAAGACTATAGATGAATCAAAAAACAAAGGTGTAGGACAACCAACTAGTTGGCTTAAGTATTTAGTCGATGTTGATGTCGATATTATTAGTTATGTCGGTCTTGTGTCGATGTTTGATGCAGTAGGTCGTAATCAAACACTGACTAGAGCAGTCTCAACTATAGGTCAGAAGATTGAGATGGAAGTCTTCAACATTAAACTAAAGAACTTTAACAAAAAGTTAGCTAATAGAATTGAAACTAAAGTTACTAAAGATCACTCAAGTGAACGTCACAGGATCAAGGCTGCTAAGTCTATAGCGACTAAGGCAGGTTTTGAGTATGAGAAGTGGGATGACAAGAGAAGAGTTATTGTCGGTACACCTGTTCTCAATTCGATACTTAGGGTGTCAGGTATCTTTGACGTATGGCAAACAACTATAAAGAATAAGACACTTAAGAAGATAGGTTTATTACCTGATGCATCCCTGAGACTAGCTGAGTTAGACTTCGATGAAAGTTGGTCTAGTCCACTGTTTGCACCTATGACAGTAAAGCCTAAAGACTGGACTTCTTTTAATACAGGATGCTACATCGATGAGGCCTTATCTCAGCAAGTAAAACTAGTCAAAGGATACGTTCCTAATGCCCATATAAAGGCCATAGAGCGTGGGTTTGACAACGGTAGCATACAACCCTCTATAGATGCACTAAATGCCGTCCAAAGGACACCTATGAAACTTAATAAAACTATAGTTGAGGCAGTGGAATGGTGTTGGACTAACGATAAGTCTATGGGTAAGTTTCCTACTAGGGCATATATAGAGACACCTGATAAAGTAGAAGACTTTGATAGCCTTAGTGACGAAGAGAAAAAAGGCATCAGGATTAAGAATAAGAATATTGTCGTCAAAAACAGACAGATCGATGGTCAAAGGTCAGTGATGCTACAAGACCTAAAGGTTGCTAAGGAGCTGATGGAGTACGACCAATTCTACCTACCTCATAACTTCTGTCACCGTGGACGTATATACCCAATACCTCACTTCTCTCACCACCGTGATGAACACATCAAGGCAATGTTTGAGTTTGCAAATGAGAAGAAGGTAGATGACAAGGCATTTTACTGGATAGCCATACAAGTAGCTAATACAGGTGACTTCGATAAGGTATCTAAGAAGCCTATGATAGACAGGATACAGTGGGTAAATGATAACGCTGATATGATTATAGCAGTAGCTCAAGACTATAAGTCTACATTTGACTACTGGTCACAGGCAGACAAACCCTTCTGCTTTCTAGCTGCATGTCAGGCATACTTTAAGTTTTTAGTCGAGGGTGAGGGATCTACAAGTGGATTGCCAATATCATTAGACGGAAGTAACAGTGGAATACAACACTACTCAGCAGCTAGTAGACAGGAGAAGGATGGTGCCTTGGTTAACTTGGTGCCTAACACTAAGCCTCAGGACATCTACCAAGAGGTAGCTGATGTAGTAAACAAGTTGTTTCAAAATCAGTCTAAGGATGAGGAGTTAGCAAGGGCATGGCTTAAGTTTGGAGTGAACCGTAAGCTAGTTAAGCGTAACGTCATGACATTTGGATACTCCAGTGAGGTCTATGGTTTTAAGGATCAGATTATGGAAGACACCATGAGACCACTTGCTGACGATGTACTTGCAGGTAAATACGACAAACACCCCTTCGGTGATGATCAGGGATTTGCTGCAGCTAACTACTTGGCTAAGGCTAACTGGAAGGCAGTCAATGAGGTTATTACTGGAGCCTCTGAGGGTATGAAGTTCTTTAAGACTTTAGCTAGACTATTAGCTCATGAAAACAAACACATGAGATGGATAACACCAGTGGGTTTCCCTGTTGTCCAAAGCTACACTAAGTTCACAACTAAGGAGATTAAGGTTTATCTGTATGACAGGACTTTGTTTAAGAATGTCAGAAGTCAGATATCCCTTAGAGACAAACCACTAAGGACTGTTGATAAGGCTAAGTCAGCCTCAGCAGTATCACCCAATGTAATACACTCAATGGATGCAGCTCACTTACTGCTGACTGTGTTAAATGGATTGCAGAAGAATATACAGGAGTATTTCCTCATCCATGACAGTTTTGCAACCACTGCTGCAGACACTCAAAAGCTATATGGAATCATCAGAAGTTCCTTCATTGAGATTTATGATAACTTTTGCCTTTATCAGACAGTTTTAGATCACAACATAAAACAGTTTGAGGATGCCTCTAAGGTAGACATACCCTCAATTCCAAAGAAGGGCAAACTTGTTTTAAACGACATAAAAGACAGTCGATATTGCTTTTGTTAGTGAATACTGTCCACCCATTGAGAAACTACTAAACCAACTTTAAGAAAGGTTAACTCATGCACCCACGAGAAAGGGTGCTTGGGATCGCTTATCTTTGCCATGAAAAAGGCCAAGAGATACCCAAGCACGTTTTAGAAGAGGCAGAGCTACTAGGTATAGATGTTTCTAAATACAAACTTAAACAACAAGAGAAGGAGAGTATGAATGGCTCAAAGACAAACATTCGTGACCCACAAGGGAACAGCACAGTATCCATGGTTGAATAAAGCAGATACTCAGTTTGACCCTGAGGGTGTATTCAAGACTAACTTACTTGTTCCTCAGGATCAGGCTAAGGATCTTATGGATAAACTAAAAGAAGTTGCTCAGGATGAGTTTGGCAAGAAGGCAAATGGTGCAAGAATGCCATACAAGATCGATGAGGAAACAGGGATGATGGCTATCATTGCCAAGTCTAAGTTTCAACCCAAGTTCTTTGATTCAAAGGGTCAGGTCGTCACTAACCCACCTAACATATTCGGTGGATCAATAATTAAGATCGGTGGTGTTATTAGTCCTTACACAGTTACTGGTAACAACGGCATTTCATTAAGACTAACCAAGGTACAAATCATTGAACCAGTGTCACAGACAGGCAGTGGCCTCGATGGATTTGAGGCTGAGGATGATGGTTTTGTAGCTGAGGATTTTAACGATGAAAACACAACGATGGAAGAAGACGACAACGGTGCCTCGGCATACAATTTCTAGGGGTGCTTTGGTCAGAGGTTACAGGTCAGGGTTAGAGGATAATATCAGTGATCAAATTCGTAAGGCTAATTTAGTTGTCGAATACGAAACTGATAAAATCAAGTATACCCACCCACCTCGCCAAAGCACATACACACCTGACTTCAAGCTACCTAAGAAAGGTGGCTTTTTTTATATCGAGACTAAGGGTAGGTTCGTTACTGCCGACAGGCATAAACACCTGTTGATCAAGCAACAACATCCTGATCTCGATATCAGGTTTGTATTCTCTAATCAAAACTCAAAGATCTACAAAGGCTCAAAGACAACCTATGCAGACTTCTGCAAGGCAAATGGATTTATGTTTGCCCATAGGTTTATCCCTGAGGAGTGGCTCAATGAGTGTCTACCACCACAAACAGGAATGCACGGTGAAGTTTTATAAAGGAGTGAACAATGGAGATGCACAAATCAACAGAGTTGAGGAAGGAACCCTGTCCTGACTGTGGCTCTTCAGATGCACTAGGAGTTTATGATGACGGTCACACACACTGTTACTCGTGTAATAAAACAACCCAACCCTATTTCAAAAAAGCTGATCTCAAGACAATACAGCCAAAGAGTAATACCTTCCAAAAAGAATTACTCAAGGGCGAAGTTAAAAGCCTCAGGCATAGAAAGCTAACAGAAGAGACTTGTAGAAAGTTTGGCTACCTATGCCACAAGGACTTAGAACTTGCTGTCTATAGAGACAAGGGTGGTAAGGCAGTAGCTCAGAAGGTTAGAGACAAGAACAAGAACTTTAGCATTGTTGGTGATGCCAGTAAGATGACACTTTACGGATCACATCTATGGTCTACAGGTAAGAAGTTAGTTATTGCAGAAGGTGAAATAGATGCGATGACTATCTCTCAGGTACAAGGCCATAAGTGGGCAACGGTATCCCTTCCAACTGGAGCAGCTTCGGCAGCCTCAAGCATCAAGAAGAACTGGGATTACATCAATAACTTTGATGAGATAATCTTAATGTTCGACATGGATGATGCAGGTCAAAAAGCAGTTCACATCGCAGCCGAGCTGTTACCAGTTGGTAAGGTTAAGATAGCCAATCTACCACATAAGGATGCAAACGAATGTCTTATGAAGGGTAAAGCTGATGAGATAATCACAGCCATCTTTCAGGCTAGGGCATTCCGTCCTGATGGTATCATTGGTTCAAGTGACCTTAAGGAAGACATGTTAGCCGACAACGACCAGTCAAACGTCAGCTATCCCTACCCCATACTAAATGAGATAACTAAGGGTCTAAGAACCTCAGAGCTTGTTACGGTATGTGCAGGTAGTGGTATCGGTAAGTCTACCCTAGTCAGGGAGATATCCTATAGCTTACAGCAGAACGGTCAGAAGATCGGTATGATTATGCTAGAGGAAAGTAACCGTAGAACCATGCTTGGTTTAGTCGGTATACATATGTCCAAGAACATTACCATTGACAGGTCTTGTGCTAGTGACGATGAGATTAGCACAGGCTACGAAAGCATGTTTAAGGACAAGCCTGAGATATTCTTATATGACCACTTTGGATCATCTGACGTAGAGTTAATATGTCAGCGTATCCAGTACATGGCTAAGGCATTAGACATCAAGTGGATCATACTAGACCACATCTCAATTTTGATATCAGGGATGGACAACGGTGATGAGCGTAAGATGATTGACCGTGCCATGACTAAGCTCAGGACATTAGTACAGGAGTTAGACATTGGTCTCATACTTGTGTCTCACCTCAGAAGGCCTGAGGGTGACAAAGGTCATGAAGACGGAGCCAAGGTTAGACTTGGTCAGCTTAGAGGCTCACATGCCATAGCTCAGTTGTCTGACATATGCCTGTCACTACAGGTTGATCCTGAAGACCCTGACGGTGACAGTCGCTTCATTCAGATACTTAAAAACAGATTCACTGGAGAAGTGGGTAATGCAGGTGGTGTCACATACAACCGTGATACAGGACGGCTACTACCTAAGGATCAAATATTCTAGTTATCCTGAAAACGACCAGGTATTTCACATAAATTATCTATATAAATCAATAACTTAACTACTAAAAAGGAGAACACCATGTCAGGAAGGCAAGGTAAAAATCACTCATGGGTATTCCATCAGTTGGAACTATCCAAGATAACTAGGGAGCTGCAAAGCAGAAAAAACGTAGAGGTAGATCCATCAGAGGAAGTCTTTGAGGATGACCCAAGAGCAGCAAAAGAACAAGAGCCTATGTATAGAAGGAGTACTAATCGATGAACCATTTATCATTCGACTACTTTCAGCATGAGGCAAAGAAGTTTGCCATCTACAAGGAGAACCTCAGTGACGACAACAATGTCTTATACCCAGTGCTTGGATTACTATCAGAAAGTGGTGAGGTAGCTGACAAGTTCAAGAAGATTATGAGAGACACCAAGCTACCTCTAAGAAGCCTACCTATGGATAAGAAGGTAGAGATACAAAAGGAGCTAGGTGACTGCCTTTGGTACATAGCATTGATAGCTGATGAGCTAGACTTTGACTTATCTGAAGTAGCTGAAGGCAACTTAGATAAACTCACATCAAGAAGAAACAGATCCATGTTAAAAGGATCAGGCGATAATAGATGAGGCTAGTCTTTGATATTGAGACTGACGGCCTTCTAGACACATTAACTCAAATCCACTGCATAGTAATTAAAGACATCGACAGTAACGAAGTCTTTAGCTTTCCACCTGCTGACGTAGAGCAAGGATTGGATATGCTACACAAAGCAGATCGCATTATTGGTCATAACATTATTAACTTTGACTTACCTGCCATCGAAAAGGTTTACCCTACATTCGAGACTAAGGCCAAGGTATCAGACACACTTGTCTTAAGCAGAGTTATTAAGGCTGACCAAACCAACAAGGATTTCTCCTCGCTAGTTCTCCCTCGGAAACTTAACGGATCTCATAGCCTAAAGGCTTGGGGTCTTCGCTTAGGTGTTCTGAAGGGAGAATTTGGTGAAACCACTGACTGGTCAAAATGGTCTGAGGATATGCAGAAGTATTGTGAACAGGATGTCGAAGTAACCCATAAACTTTGGATGCATTTAGCTCCTGAGAAGTGGTCAAAAGAGAGCATAACATTTGAACATCAGATAGCTGAGGTCTGTAATCGTATAGGCTCAGAAGGATGGTCATTCAACGAAAAGAAAGCAGGTGATCTCTATTCTAAACTGGCTAAGAAGAGAGCCGATCTTGAGGTTGAACTTCAGACTTTGTTCGAGCCTTGGGAAGTGCATACTCCCTTTGTTCCGAAGGTCAACAACAAGAAACTGGGGTATGTCAAAGGCGAAGTCTTTACGAAAGTAAGGACAATCGACTTCAACCCAAATAGCAGAAAACACATACAGTTCTGCTTACAAGAAAAGTATAAGTGGAAGCCTAAGAAGTTTACTCCTTCAGGTGATGCACAGATTGACGAATCTATTTTGGCTGACCTTCCCTTCCCCGAAGCCAAAAAGTTGGCCTATATGTTCCTCCTCCAAAAACGTATAGGTCAACTTGCTGAAGGTTCACAGGCATGGCTAAGGCTATGCAAGGATGGTGTCATTCGTCATAACATAATTTCAGCAGGTACTGTGACATTGAGAGCAGCTCATAGGTATCCTAACCTAGCTCAGGTTCCCAGTAGTCAGGCCGAGTTTGGTAGGGAGTGCCGTGAGTTATTTACAGTTCCTGCTGATTGTTCCTTAGTCGGTGCAGACTTGTCAGGACTTGAGCTAAGGTGTTTAGCTCACTTCCTTGCATACTATGATGACGGTGAGTATGCCAAGGAGATCCTTAATGGCGACATCCACACGGCAAATCAAAAAGCAGCAGAGCTTGAGACAAGAGACCAAGCCAAGAAGTTTATCTACACTTTATTATATGGTGGTGGTGATCTTAAGGTTGGTCAGGTCTTAGGCAAAGGAGCTAAGGCAGGTAAGGAAACGAAGGAGAAGTTTTTCAAGGCTATGCCTTCCTTCTCCACTCTAAAGTCACAGGTTAATGAATCAGCACAGCGTGGCTACCTTATAGGACTGACTGGTGAGAAGGTTATCATTAGATCAGCTCATGCAGCTCTTAACACTCTACTGCAAAACACTGGATCCACTATCAGTAAGAAGTGGGTCATCTTAATCGATCAGGAACTCAGGAAACAAAAGCTAGATGCCAAGATCATAGCTTGGGTTCATGACGAAGTTCAAATCAAATGCAAGAAAGGTATAGAAGACCATGTCGGTGATATCACTAGAAGAATGGCGAAAGAAACAGGCGACTTCTTCAAATTCAAGATCCCAATCGCCTCGGAGTACACAGTCGGAACGAACTGGTCTGAAACTCACTAAGGCTGAGAGAGAACTAAACAGAAAAACAGAGGAGGCCATTAGTGGCCTCTGCTTTATTATATGGAATGCATGGACAAGGCCTTTTTCTACAAGAGGCACCATAGCAAGGCTTTACCCTGAACTGGTCGGTATATGTGCCAGTGAGGGATTAATCACAATGAAAATAGACGACATCTCATGGGGCAAACACTGGTTAGCCACAGACTTCGGTGTCAACTTTTTAAAGGAGAACGATAGTTATGATGGCATTAGTTGATGGAGACTTATATCTCTATAGAGTACTAGCAGCTACTGAGGATGAAACTGACTGGGGTGACGATGTATGGTCGTTAACCAGTGACTTGAAGTTAGCTAAGAAGAACTTTGATTCACTTATGAAGGACTATGTCGAGAAGTGTGGTGCCGACTGGTTTACCCTGTGTTTCTCGGATAAGGAGAACTTCAGGAAGAAGATCCACCCTGACTACAAGGCATCGAGACGTAAGATCCGTAAGCCAGTAGGCTATGCCTATATGATGGATTGGTGTCGTGACAACTACCGTACAGTCACTCTTCCTAAGTTAGAGGCTGACGATGTCATGGGTATCAAGAGCAACTCAACGACAATCATAGTCAGTGACGACAAGGACATGAAGACAATACCAACTAGGGTCTTTAGGCCTACTACTGGTGAAAGTCTAAACATAACCAAGGAAGAGGCCGACAAGAACTTCTTCATACAGGCATTAACTGGTGACGCTACTGACGGCTACAAAGGCCTGTCAGGTGTTGGCATAAAAAAGGCCGAGGCAATACTCGGTGCAAGGCCACACTGGGGAGCTGTTGAGGATGCATATGTCAAGGCAGGTTACACAAAGGAAGAGGCATTAACTCAGGCTAGGTTAGCTCGGATACTTAGAACCCAAGACTGGGATTACGAAAAGAGAGAGGTGAAGCTATGGACACCGTAAAGATCCACTTCTACTTCTTCTTCTTCAAGAGGTTCAACAAGATCTCTTCATTTTTCTACAACAAATACTGTCACCTACTCCACGAGCAACAGCGTAAACGTGGGTTCAAAAGACTATGAGACATATGGAGTACATGAAAGCTATGGCAAAGAAACATGAGCTAATAGAGAAGCCACCTCACTACGAGGCATTCACAATAGAACCAGTGAGTTTCATTATGAAAAACCAACTGTCCTTTTGGAAGGGCAACGTCATTAAGTACGTCATGAGAGCAGGTCTAAAGACCTACGACAATCAAGACAAAACACAATCAGAAATAACAGATCTTCAGAAGGCAATTAGATACTGCGAGATGAGGATCAATCAGCTAGAGGGAAGAGAACCAAATGCAGTCAAGTAATTATCTACCAACTTTATATCAGCAGTTTATACACCTGTCACGTTACTCACGATGGCTCCCTGAGGAAGGACGAAGGGAGAACTGGGGTGAGACTGTCGATAGATACTTTAAGTTTTTTAAGGAACACCTCATGGAGCAGCATAACTTTTCCTGTCCTCCTTCAGTTATGTCAGAACTCCATGAGGCCGTAATGAACCTGTCTGTCATGCCATCCATGAGATGCCTAATGACAGCAGGTGAGGCACTGAAGAAGGAAAACATCGCAGGGTATAACTGCAGCTATGTAGCCATCAACAGGCTACAGGCATTCGATGAGATCCTGTATGTATTGATGAACGGTACAGGTGTCGGCTTCAGTGTCGAAAGACAGAATGTAAACAAGCTACCAGTCATTGCTGAGAGCTTTTACGATAGCGACACAGTCATCACTGTAAGAGACAGTAAGCTAGGTTGGGCAAAGGCCTACAAGGAGCTTATAGGATTGTTATACATAGGTCAGATACCTAGATGGGATACAAGCCTTGTAAGACCTGCAGGGTCACCACTGAAGACATTCGGTGGTAGAGCATCAGGAGCTGCACCACTTGAAAACCTGTTTAACTTTACAGTACAGGTAATTAAGAATGCTAAAGGACGTAAGCTAAACTCAGTGGAGTGTCATGACATAGTATGTAAGATAGCTGAGGTTGTTGTCGTAGGTGGTGTCAGAAGATCAGCATTGATCAGCCTGTCAAACCTATCTGATGATAGAATGAGACACGCTAAGTCAGGTGAGTGGTGGAATGCTAACAAGCAAAGAGCCTTAGCTAATAACTCAGCAGTGTACAGTGAAAAGCCTGACATGGGTATCTTCATGAGTGAGTGGACATCCCTGTATGAATCAAAGTCAGGTGAACGTGGTATATTCAACAGGCAGTCAGCTAACAAGATGGCTGAGGCCTCAGGACGTAGGTCAGTAGATAACCATGAGTTTGGCACTAACCCATGCTCAGAGATCATACTAAGAGACCGTGAGTTCTGTAACTTATCAGAGGTAGTTGTACGTCCAAGTGACACTAAAGAGACACTACTGAAGAAGGTACGACTGGCTACTATCATAGGTACGATACAGTCAACACTGACTAACTTTAAGTATGTCAGCTCCGAGTGGAAGAAGAACTGCGAGGAGGAACGACTACTTGGTGTGTCGTTAACTGGTATCATGGATAACGACTTGACTAACGGTAACTCAGATCAACTAGGACTGCTGCTGCAGGAGCTAAAGGCTGAGGCTGTAAAGACTAACGCTGAGTTCGCTAAGGACATAGGCATACCTCAGTCAGTGGCTATTACATGTGTCAAGCCATCAGGTACAGTTAGTCAGTTAGTTGACGCTGCCTCAGGGATACATGCACGACATAACCCCTACTACCTCAGGACAGTTAGAGGAGATAAGAAAGACCCATTGACTAGGCTCATGGTAGACCAAGGCATACCATCTGAGGATGACGTAATGAACCCTGACAATACGACAGTCTTTACATTCCCTATGGAGGCACCAAGCAATGCAGTCTTCAGGACTGATAAGACTGCTATAGAACAGCTAGAGTTATGGCTAATGTATCAGAAGTACTGGTGTGAACATAAGCCATCCATAACTGTCTCAGTGAAGGAGGATGAGTGGCTAATGGTAGGAGCATGGGTATACCTACACTTCGACTGGATGTCAGGTGTGTCGTTCCTTCCCTTCAGTGACCACACATACCAACAGGCTCCCTATCAGGACTGTGACCAGTCTGAGTATGACCTAATGCAACAGGCTATGCCTAAGTCTATAGACTGGAGTAAGCTGAGTGACTATGAACAACAAGACAATACCATTGGATCACAGGAGTTAGCCTGTGTCGGTGGTGCTTGTGAGATAGTCTAATGGATATCGTAACACCATGTATAAACATATGCAGACTAGACACTGAGAAGGACAGGTGTTCTGCATGTTTCAGGACTACATTTGAGATCGGTAGATGGTCTCAGATGGAGCCACAGGAGCGTCTAGCAATAGTAACTCAGCTAATTCCAGTAAGAAGGTTAGAGGCTGAGGCTGACCTGCTAGGCACCAAGTTAAGGTGTGAACTGAAGGAATACCAACTATAAGTCGTAGCATCTAAGGCTAACACAGGCTATCTCCTGCAGTTCACATGTACTAATGTATAGTATTGTATCAGGTTAGCAAGGGGTCACTATGTCTTGTCACTAGACACTAATTGATCCCTTAGTTAACTATAGGTTGAATACTGTCCACCCTTAGGAGAGATTAGGAGTGAATGAGGTGTATGTGTGTGTATCAGTGGTGATACATGGGTTAACTAGAGATCAGACTTAAGTAAGAATGCAAGTGAGATCCCTATTTTTAACAACGACAAATATACCCCTTACGATTAAATTTCAGATAATGACTAATGTCTAAAGATACATAGGTACTATAGTGTCATCAGATAACTAGTCTGTTGACCTAAGATATCTAGAGATATCAAGTACTTAGCTGTTATTGTCGTTCAATTTTGGTACCATACCTCAGATTTTAGACCCCCAGTACCTAAGATAATCAATCAATTTCAAAAAGTCGTTAAAGCCTTGTTGTTGTTGTTATTGTTGTTCGACCCTTTAGATGAGAGAAGGAAAAAACCA
>Ga0181393_1000613_pt1 | contig 13299 bp, 17 predicted proteins | sample 16SPOviralmetaG_FD_130122 | JGI IMG/M metagenome (GOLD analysis project Ga0181393, IMG submission 130122) | Marine viral communities from the oligotrophic San Pedro Time Series (SPOT) site, San Pedro Channel, CA, USA - 16 SPOT_SRF_2010-10-21 | ecosystem: Environmental > Aquatic > Marine > Strait...
ACGAGGATGAACTTGCTAGAGCATTATCTGAAGATGGTTCTGCAGCTAGCACATTTATTACTCCAAAGACATACTATCCAAATATATAATGGCTAGATTTGCAAAAGGTAGTAGAGCATTAGCAATATCCGATAGGTCAGGTGCAGCTTTTCCATATAGAGAAATGGTTAAAGAATGGACAGGTGCATGGGTACATGTTTCTGAGTTTGAACCTAAACAACCACAATTAGAACCACATCCTGTAGGAGCTGATCCACAAGGATTATTACATGCAAGACCTGCAAGAGTTGAGTTTCCTGTAACAGATATTTTACCTGAAAATCCTTTTCAAACATATCAAATAGGTTCACCTATTGTTAACGTTTCATTACCTGGTCATGGTTACACGACAGGTGATGTGAGAAGATTTAGAGGTTCACCGGGAACAGCAGGTACTTTTAGCACTCCAAATGGAGTCGGAGGAATAACGGGATCTACGATTGCAAAAGCTGTTGGATACACTATAACTGTAGGAAAATATATTAACGGTGCTACAAATACCACTGGAACAAACGGAACAGATTGGTTTCATTTTAGTGCTGACACAAACGCAACAAGTGTTGTAAACGGAGGAGGAGGATATCCAGTCTCAGTTGGACCGGTAACCTTAGAAGCATAATGGCAGGATATACTTACGCAACTTTAACTGATGATATCAGAAGCTACACAGAAGTAGATGCAAATGTATTTACTGCTTCTGTTATAAATAGATTTATAGAAAATGCAGAAAATAGAATTAATTTAGATGTCCCTATGGATTCTGATAGAATTATGGCACAAGGACAGTTTGCACAAAACTTTAATAGTATTACAGTACCAACAAAAACTTTATTTGTTAGAGGTGTACAAGTATTTAATTCAACATCCGCTACTACCGAGCAAGGTTTTTGGTTAGAAAGACGTGATCAAACTTTTATTACTGAATACGTAGGAGAAGCAACAGGTCCTTCAGGAGGATCTACAGGACAAAATGTTAAAGGATTACCTAAATATTATTCTATGTTTGGTGGTGCTACTACAGGAGTAAATACAGCTACTTCTGGAGCTATATTTGTAGCTCCAACACCTGATCAAAATTATCAATATATTATCCATTATAATGCTCAACCCACTGGTTTAGAAACTAATACAGGTGGTACATATGTTAGTAATTACTTTCCACAAGGGTTATTATATGCTTCTTTAATAGAAGCTTTTATGTTTTTAAAAGGTCCAACAGATATGTTGACACTATATGAAAATAGATATAAAACAGAGTTACAAAAGTTTGCAGCAATGCAAATTGGAAGAAGAAGAAGAGACGATTACACGGATGGTACATTAAGAATTCCAATCGAGTCACCGCCTCAGTAATTAGGAGAAAAATATTATGGCAATAACATCAGCAGTATGTAACAGTTTTAAAACAGAAGTTTTACAAGCATTACATAATTTTACAGCGTCATCCGGAAATACATTTAAAATAGCTTTATACACAAGTAGTGCTACTTTAAATAAATCAACAACAGCTTATTCAGCAACAAATGAAATATCAAACACATCAGGTTCAGCTTATTCTGCAGGTGGTGCAACACTTACAAGTGTAACTCCAGCTTTATCAACTGATACTGCATGTTGTGATTTTGCAGATGTTAGTTTTACTTCTGCTTCATTCACAGCAAACGGATGTTTAATTTATAATGATACAAACGCTGATAGAGCAGTTTGTGCAATCGCATTTGGTGGAGACAAAACTGTATCAAGTGGAACTTTCACAATTCAATTTCCAACAGCAGACGCATCTAACGCTATACTTCGAATAGCATAGGGAGTAACTCCTTATGTCTAATACTTGGAGCACAGGCGTCTGGGGACAAAACGAATGGGGTGATCAAGGCCCTATAGTATTTACACCAACCGGCGTAAGTGCAACTTCCAGTGTTGGAAGTGTTATAGCAGCTCAATTAATCACTGCAGAATTAACAGGTGTAAGTGCTACTTCTTCACTAGGATCATTAACTTTAGATTTAACATCCGTAGTGTCTCCAACAGGAGTTAGCTCAACAACAGAACTTGGAAGTTTTGATAATGCAGGAACTTTAGTTGGTTGGGGTAGAAATGGTTGGGGTGAAGAACCTTATGGAGATTCATTTAATAAATTAGAGCAACCAGCAGGATTAAGTATAACATCTAGTGTTGGATCATTAACAGCTGCCATAGAAAATTTTATCCCTATAACGGGAGTATCAGCTACATCTAATATTGGTTCTCTAGGTTTTGTTATAGATTCTACACCTGTCATAACAGGTGTTACCACAACTGCTAGTGTAGGAAGTATCGCTCCAGCCGATGTTATGGGATTAACAGGAGTACAAGCAACTTCTACCGTTGGATCTATTTTACCTGCAGATGTTGTGGGATTAACAGGAGTGTCTGCAACATCTTCTATAGGAGATGTGCAGATAACAAGACAGGAAATTATAATTCCTACAGGACAATCTTTAACAAGTAGTTTAGGTTCTCTTACACTAGAGATAGGAGTTCCATTAACAGGAGTCTCATCAACAGCAAGCACAGGGTCTATTACACCTGCAGATGTTGTGGGATTAACAGGAGTACAAGCAACAACAAGTGTCGGTGATTCTGGATTAATTCTTCAATATTACAGAACATTAACACCTAAAGTCAGCTCAGGTTATACAATAAAAACACCTGCATAATTATAATTGACTTTATAATGAATAGATAATATAAAATAACACTTATTAGGAGTATAGAAGTATGGCATCAACATTTTCAGACTTAGGAATAGAACTAATGGCAACTGGCGAAAACGCTGGTACATGGGGAACAAAAACAAACGCTAATTTAAATCTTATAGAACAACTTACAGGTGGTCACCTATCAATATCCATTGCAGGTGGTGCACAAACTACAAATTTAGATATAGATAATGGTGCTTTAACAGGTACTGCTCAACAAAGAGTTTTAGAATTAACAGGAACAATTACAGGAAATCAAATTGTTACATTTCCTGTTAACACAGAAAATTTTTATTTTATAAAAAACGGCACATCAGGTGCTCACACAGTTCAACTAAAAGCAGCCTCTGGTTCAGGTGCAACAGTTACTTTTTCAACAACAGATAAAGGTTGGAAAATTATTTATCTTGATGGTGTTGCAACAAACACTGGACTTTATCAACTTAACAACCTTTTATCGGGTTTAGTTGTTGGAACTGATGTTCAAGCATACGATGCACAATTAGCAGATGTTGCAGGTTTAGCTGTTACTAATGGAGGTTTTATTGTTGGTGATGGTTCTAATTTTGTTTTAGAAACTGGCGCTACTGCAAGAACTTCTATAGGATTAGGAACAGCAGACAACGTAGAATTTGAGGACACACAGGTAGATTCTTTTGGAGTAGGAACTGCAGCTTCAGGAACAACTGGAGAAATAAGAGCGACTAATGACGTAACTGCTTTTTATTCTTCGGACGTATCACTTAAAGAAAATATTACCAACATACCAGATCCATTGGAGGCTGTTAAAAAATTAAACGGAGTTTTATTTGATTGGAAAAAAGAATACATGGATAAAAGAGGTGGCGAAGATGGTTACTTTGTTAGAAAAAAAGACGTAGGTGTCATAGCTCAAGAAGTAGAAAAAGTTTTACCAGAAGCTGTTGCACAAAGACCAGACGGTATTAAAGCTGTTAAATATGACAGACTAACTTGTTTATTAATTGAAGCAGTTAAAAAACTACAAGACAAGGTAGACAGTTTATCAAATAAGGAGAATTAAGTCGTGGCAGTTCCTACTACTAACGTCGGATTGTCAGATGTCCAAACTGAGTTTGGAGGCACTAATCCAATTCAAATATCAGAATATTATGCTGGAGGTGGTTTAGTTCCTCCAGGAACACCTTCACCTGTTGCAGGACCTATTCCGTCTTCAGGACAAATTTCAATAGGCAGTTTTAGAGGAGCTGTAGCTGCAGAATTTGTTGCTGCTACAGGAGGAACAATTTCTACATCTGGTGATTTTAAAATTCATAAATTTACATCTGGAGGCACATTTACAGTAACCAATGACGGTAACGCAGCAGGCTCTAACACTGTCGAATATAACATTATTAGTGGTGGTGGCGGTAGTGGAAGAGACGGCGGTGGTGGCGGCGGCGGTGGCGGCTACAGGCAAGGCACTACTCCTGTTTCAGAAACAGGTTATCCCGTATCTGTTGGAAGCGGAGGCGGCGGCGGTGGCGGCAGTGGCTCTGGTTCTCAGGGTGGAAGTTCTTCAGTTTTTTCAGTTACAACTCCAGGTGGGGGTTCTGGTGGCGGAGGCCCTAACGGACCCGGTGGTAGTGGCGGAAGCGGCGGCGGTGGTGCTTTCCCTAGTAGAGGTGGCGGATCTGGTTCTTACGGAGGAAACGGTGGAAGTGGAGCGCCTGGTGATGCCGGAGGCGGCGGCGGTGGAGCTTCAGGAACAAATGGAAGTAACGGATCTAATAATGGTAACGCATCCGGAGGACCTGGTGTAACGTCTCCTGTTGATGGAGTAGCTTATGGTGGCGGCGGTGGCGGCGGTCACTGGTCTGGACCAGGAGGAACTGGTGGTGGAACACCAGGCGGCGGTGGAAATGGCGGTGGAAATGGCAGTAATGCTTCACCTGGTACAAATGGACTTGGTGGCGGAGGCGGCGGCGGAGGTCGTTTAGATAATACAGTTGGAGGAGTACCGGGAGGTAGTGGAGTTGTACTAATCAAGTATAAATTTCAATAATTAAATTATGGCTAATTTTGCAGAAATAGATTCAAATAATGTTGTTTTAAACTTAGAAGTAGTTGACGATGCTAATTGTTCAATAAATGATGTTGTTAATGAAGCTGAAGGACAACAATTTTTAAATAATATACATAATAAAAGTTCTACATGGAAATTATTTGATATAGATATGATAGGTAATGTTCATAGTAACGGTGGAACTCTTTTTAGAAAAAATGCTGCAAGTATTGGTGGAACATATGATTCAACTAGAGATGCATTTATAGCAGCTAAACCTTTTAATTCTTGGAGCTTAGATGAAAACACTTGTTTATGGAAAGCACCTGTAGATGAACCATCTTATGAAAATCAATTTTATAATAATGGTGAAGATAAATATCTTATGTATTGGGATGAAGATAATTCTAGATGGTTAGCAACAGGAACATCTGATCAACAAACTTATGTTTGGAACCCGGATACTCAAGTTTTTAGCTTACTTACTTAAAAGTATAAACGATAACAATTCTTTCTCCTTTTTTTGGGAAAAAACCTGCATGTGGAAAACTATTAAAACAAACACCTTTATATTTTTCTGGTGTTATTTTTTTTAAAACTTTTGTTTTAGATTTATTATATATAATAGTAAAAGCATCTTTAACTGTATTCAAATAAACTAATAATTGTTTATGTGGAAATTCATGATCTACATGAATTGGAGAACATTTTGAATTATTATTATAAGAAAAATTTACAGCTATTCTAAATACTTCTTTGTAATTAATATTATTTTTTTTAGTAAATTCATTTAATATTTTAATAAAATTAGAATAATAAACAGAATTAATTTCATTTTTATTTTTTCTTTCTTCTATTCTTTTTAAAACAACATGGGACATAAAGTTATTATTATCTTTGACAACAGCATTTTTATTTAGAAAAAAAGGAAAATTATTTCCTAAAATAATTGTTTCTATAAAGTTTATACTTTCTTTTTTTAAAAAATTTTTATCTTTAATTAAATTCATTTATTTATAAGGATATCCAATTGTCCACGCTACTAATGAAAGTCTTTTACCTTTAGTAACTGGAGTTACTCTATGTTTTACAAAAGAAGGAAATACAACTAAAGAACCTGGCTTAATTAATTCTGTGCATTGAAAAACTCCATTAGGGGTTGCAAATTCTAATACACCACCTTCATATTCTTTTGGGTCATTTAGTAAAATTGACATAGATAGTTTTCTTATTTTACCGTGTCTATCTTTATCTTTTGGACTATAGTAAGGTTGTTCAAATTGATCTTCGTGCCAGCCATAATATTGATTTTTACCGTAGATAGTAAATTGAATTTGTTCTGTAAAATCAATATCAAAATTCCAACCAGCAGAAATATTTGCATTTGCTAAATAAGGATGTATTAAATCATAAATCCATTTTTTATGTAACCATTTAATATGGCAATCTCTTCTTTTTTTTAAGGTTTCTAATTTATTTTTATTTTTTAAATCTTTTTTTGAAATGCTACCAGTTAAAGCTATTTGTTTTTTTTCTTTTTTGGATTCTTTTAAAATATCTTTTATAATATCTTTAGATATCCCATCTTTATAAAACCAATAATAGTATTTTAAAATCATTTAATTAATTATTATTGTTAGATAACGTTTCTAAAATTTCTTTATGGGATTTAGCAAATTTAAGTTTTTGGTTAGTAGATTGAACGTAAGATTTTAAATCTTTTATTTCGTAATATTTGTTAGAAGTTTTATTTATGAGTTTAATTCCTTCTGCTACTTGTAAATAATTTTCATAACAAAATAACCTATTTTCTGCTGCGTATAAACTCATTATATCAAAATGAGTAAAGTTATTTTTTAACCTGTTTAAAATAATTTTAACTTTTTCCGGTGTTTCAGTAATTTTATTAAACGATTTCCAAAAAGAACTATCTTTTCTTTTTGTTAAATAGTGAAAATATAAAAAATCTACTATTTCATCAAAAGTACCATTTATAAGTTTATTATATATATCTATATCAGATTTATTTAAAGTGTATAAACTAGGTACAAAATGAAGTAATGATTCAAGTTGAAAAATAGTCAAGAAAATAGATGTAGCTTCTAATGGTTCTGTAAAAGAATAAGACAATCCAACAGATATGCAGTTATTGATCCAAGAGTTTTCTAATCTTCCAGCTTCAAAATTAATAGGTTTATTAACTTGTATAATTTGTTTTTTAAAAAGAGATTTAATTTCTTTAATTGCGTCTTTATCAGAAACAAAATTAGAATCAAACACATAACCGGCTCCTATTCTATGTTGCAAAGGAATTTTCCAAAGCCAACCATATTTCATACATATTGCTTGTGTGTAAGGTTTTATTTCTTTTTCAGTTTTTAAAAAGAAAGGTATAGCTCTTTTCATAGGAAGATATTTACTATAAGATTTAAAATTATCTTTTTGTTTTTTACCATTAATTAATCTAGCAAAACCAGTACAATCAAATATAAAATCACATTTATACGACTTACCATTCATTAATTTTATTTTTGATATTTTGTTTTTAACAAAAGAACAGTCTTTATATTCACCTATTACAACGGTACCACCTCTTTGTTTAAAAATATTTTCTAAATAATCTGCTAGAAGTCTAGCATCAAAATGTAAAGAAAATCTACAATTATATAAATCTACTTTATTTTCATAAGATAATTTTGAAACGTATCTATAATCTTTAAAAGGTTTTTTAGTATTTAATAAATGTTTTAATAAAAAGCCGTAAGTATTATTTCCAAAAACATTTTGGATATTAAATACACTATCTTCATTAAAAGAATGAAAATATTTATCGTTATCATTATTCCAATTTTCAAAACTAATGCCGTGTTTAATAGTTCCTTTTGTTTCCGACATAAGTTTTAAAGGATTTATATTTAAAAAAGATAGAAAAGTATTTATATTAGGAACTGATCCTTCACCTGCTCCAATAATACCTATCTTATCGCTTTTAATCAGTGTGACTTTAGATTTAGGAAAAACTTTTTGACAAAAAAGAGCTGTCAACATTCCCGCAGTTCCTCCTCCTACAATTATAAAATTTTTCATAAATTAATTTCTTCCTCTAAATTAGCAAACGGTCCATTTAAATCTACATAGTGTAAAAATATTTGATGATGCCATGATGTATTTTTTTCTTTAAATTTTTTTCTAGAGTGAGTTATTTCTCCACCTTTATATATTACCGCATCTCCTTTTTTTATATTTATGGGTTTATTTGCCATATATAATGGCCAAAAATATTTTTTATTTTTATATTTATAATTTAAAGTAAGAGAACAACTTATTTCACACGCTGGTCTATCTCTATGTGGTTTTAAATCAGCACCTTCTATGTATATTCTAGAATAAGAATATATTGGTTTTAATTTTAATTTAGTAGCTTTTTCAATTTTAGGTTTTACGTAATGTAATAATGCTCTCATAACTTCATCATTTCTAGAATGAATCGCTGGAGAATTTGTTACTTGAGGATCAGAAGGAAAATTTTTCATTTTTTCAAATAACCAGTTTGTAGTAAAATTACACATATCCTTACTAACTACATTTTTAATATAAAGGTATTTACTTTTCATACAAATTTTGCTTTCTAGTTTAATAAATTATATAACATATATAACATATAAGTAAATACTTATGAAATTTGTTGACAAATTAGACAATGTAAACTATGCTAGTTCAAAAGAAATCCAAGATGAACTTTGGCATGTCGAAGGAATAATTAGAAATAGAACTAATCAAAAACTTAAATTTGATTTAAGTCCAGTAATTAAATTCAAAGAAAACGATTTTGGTAAAGTTGGTTATTTTAAATCTAAAGCTGATAAAATGGTTTTTGAAACTATAAATCAATGGATTATATTTGATACTGAAGAGCTGCATAATTATGTTAAATCTAGTAATAAAAGAGATTTTAACATAGATGAATTACTAAATAATTTATCTTGGAATTTAATAATTGATAAAGTAGAGTAGAATTATGCTACAAAAATTAGGATTTTTACCAGGTTTTAACAAACAAGTTACATCTACAGGAGCTGAGTCACAGTGGACTGATGGTGAAAATGTACGTTTTAGATATGGTACACCTGAAAAAATAGGTGGGTGGTCTCAATTAGGAAATAGTAAATTAACAGGTGTTGCAAGAGGTTTACATCATTTTGTTAATAAAAATTCAATTAAATATGCTGCTATTGGTACAAACAGTATTTTATATGTTTATTCTGGTGGTGTGTATTATGATATACATCCTCTAGTTAATCCATTAGGCACAGCTATTACAAATGCATTTAGCACGGTTAATGGATCACCTACTGTTACTATAAGTTTTGCTGGAGCACACGGTTTTATAGCAGGAGACATAATTTTATTTGGTGATACAACAACTTTCAGTGCTATTACTAATTCTAATTTTACAGCTACAGATTTTGCTGATAAAAAATTTATGGTGACTTCTGTAATAGATGCTCTCACAATTACAATTACAATGCCTAGTAACGAAACAGGAAGTGGAGCCAGTACTTCTGGAGGTATAACTTATTTTAGATATTATAACGTAGGTCCCGCAGAACAAGCAGGTGCTTATGGTTGGGGTATATCTTTATGGGGTGGAAATGTTACTGGACCAATAACAACTACTTTAAATGGATCACTAAGTGCTAATGCATTTGGTACAGGTGGTTCAGGAACAAATATTACACTAACAAGTACAGTAGGTTTTCCAACTACCGGAACAAACTTTATACAAGTTGGCACAGAAGAAATTTCTTATACCGGAGTAGCGGGAAATGATTTAACCGGTATTACTAGAAATGTTAGAGGAACTACAAACGCGTCTCACTCAAGTGGAGATACTGTAACCAACACATCTAGTTTTACAGGATGGGGTTCTGCTGCGGTCAATACTGATTCAGTACTAGATCCCGGTTTATGGTCTTTAGATAATTTAGGAAGTACACTAATTGCTTTAATACACAATGGTGAGTGTTTTCAATGGAACGGTGATTTAACTAACGCAACTGCAACTCGTGCAACTATTATTAGTGGTGCACCAACAGCGTCACGTGATATGTTAGTCTCTACGCCAGATCGTCACTTAGTTTTCTTTGGAACAGAAACAACTATTGGTGATAAAAATACACAAGACGATATGTTTATAAGATTTTCTTCTCAAGAAGATATTACAGACTATACTGTAACATCTGAAAATAGTGCTGGTTCACAAAGACTGGCCGCCGGATCACGGATCGTGGGTGCTAAACTCGGTAGAAATGCAATATATATTTGGAGTGATAATTCATTATTTACTATGCGTTTTGTTGGTGGAGATTTTATTTTTGCGTTTGAACAAGTTGGTAGTAACTGTGGATTGATAGGACAGAACGCAGCTGTTGAAGTTGATGGTGCTGCGTATTGGATGTCTGACAATGGTTTCTTTAGATACACTGGTAAATTAGAATCTATGGATTGTTTAGTTGAAGACTATGTTTATGAAAATATAAATACTTTATCTAGTCAATTAATTTATTGTGGTATTAATAATTTGTTTGGTGAGATTACATGGTTTTATCCAACAGCGGATTCAAATGTTAATACAAGAGCAGTTACATATAGTTATTTAGACTCAACAGCTAAAAGACCTATATGGTTTACAAATGCTAGTAGTTTATTTTCTAGAACAACTTGGCAAGATTCTGCTGTGTTTGGTTTACCTCATGCAACTCAATACGATGCAGGTGATGATGCTTCGTTTGACGTAGTTGGAAACACAGACGGTGTTACCTATTACTATGAACATGAAACAGGAGTTAATCAAATAAGAGGAGGAGCTACAATAGCTATTCCAGCTAGTATAACATCTGGTGATTATGACATTACACAAAAAGTTGTTAGAGGTGCAGCAACTAGTTTAGGTGATCTTAGAGGTGATGGTGAAAATATTATGAGAGTTAGTAGAATTATACCTGACTTTATTTCTCAACAAGGAAACTCCATTATACAATTAGATTTAAGAAATTATCCTAATGATACAGCAGCAAGCTCATCACTAGGTCCTTTTACAGTATCATCTTCTACCGATAAAGTAGACACACGTGCAAGAGGAAGAGCGATAGCTCTTACAATATCCAATACTGCAGTAGATAGTAGTTGGAAACTAGGTACTTTTAGGTTAGATATACATGCTGGAGGAAGACGATAATGGAACAATTAGTAATGGCTATAGCAATACCATTAGCAAAACAATACGGCATGAGTAAAGCTATAGACATGGCATACGAAAAATTAGGTATAGCCTCTCCAGAACAATCAGAAATTGATATATTTACTGGTGGTGGAATTAACCCAGCTTTTTCTGCTGGTAATTTAACAAATATGTTTAAAAGAGCGGGAGTAAGATTAGGAGCAAATACTTTGATGAGCAACATGCCTTCAGGTATATTACCTCTTGTTGGATTTACGGGTGCAGCAACTTTAGCAAATAAATATAGAAAACAACTTACCGGTTATGATACACAATCTGCATACGACGAAGCTAGAGATAGAAGAGTAGCAAATAAAAGATTAGATAACATTACAAATAGAATGCTTGATGATAAAAAATATGCAAACTATGAAGAGGCATTACTAGATAGTGATGCAGGTGCAGTAGAGATTGATGGTACCATTTACTCAGGTCCTGATTATTCTCCGACAGAACGTGATGATAGCAAAGACAGTGGTCCAACAACAAGTTCTAGTGTAGGATATAATAAAGAGGACTCAAACAGAGAAAGCTATAGAGGTAGGTATTCTGAAGGAGGCATTGCAAGTTTATGGCAAAGATAGTTCAAACATTAACAAGAGCAAGTGATGAGTACGAAGTAGATGTAGCACAATCGTTAGTCAGAGATTTAGATGCTGTTATTGAAAAACTTAATACATCGTTTCAACAAGAATTAAAACAAGAGATAGAAGCTAGAAGTTTCTTTTTAGATTAATGGCAGTAGTAAACCAATATAAATTTGTAGGTCTAGACAACAATACAAGTGGTGGAGCACTTACACCTTTGGGGTCTGGTAATCCTTTGGTTAGTGAAACATATGTTATTAAATCAATATTAGTTACATCAGCCGGTACACCTAGTGTGACTGTTACAAACAACAGTATTACAGCTATAAAATCTGCAGCTTTAACTGCTAATGTTACAACAGAATTATTAACCCAACCGCTAATAGTTGAAGGTGGAAAAGCCTTTACAATACAATCAAGCACTGCAGATTCGTTTGACGTAGCTATTAGCTATTTAAATATCAAGAAAGAGGTAGTATCGTAATGAAAGTATACAACGCTAAAGTAGAAGAAACTTACAGACACAAGGAAACTGGAGAGATTTTTAAAGAAAAAAAAGACTGGGAAGTCAAAGGTTACAAGCCAGAGGAGATGGCTCAGGACGTAAAAGTTATCATGCCACCTCTTGATTTGTTCAGTAAAACAAAGTAAACTAGTAAAACCATGGGAATAGAAGATATACAAATTTCAGAAGAACTAGAGACTAACGCACCATCTATAAAATATAGTGGTAATGAAGGTCCTAAGTCCCCACAAGAACAGCAACAAATGATGATGGCTCAACTAGAAGAAGAGTATCTAAAATATGTTGAGGACATGATAGAGCAAGGTATGGAACCTATGTCTCTACAACAATTTATGGAACAAGCAATGACTGAAGGTCAAATGTCAGGTGGACAACCATTACCTAATGACCCTACAAAACCAATCAATCCTTTTGCACCTAAACCAACAGGACCAACTTTACCTAACAGACAGATGGCAGCGTATGGTGGTATCATGGGTCTTGATGGTAGAAAAAAATATGGAGTAGGATCATGGTTTCAAGAAAACATTATGGACCCAATAAAAGAAAATCCTGAACTAGCTGCAGCTGCAGTTTTATACGGAGTTGATACTTTAGGTATTCCAGGAACTGAAATAGGTGGTGATAAATATGTAAACAGAACTTTAGGAAGTATTTATGATTATGTAACTGATGATCCAGATGGTTCAAAAGGAGAAAAAAAATCTATACTTGGTAATGTTGGATCAGCATTGACTGAAAACCTTGTACCAATAATAGGTGGTCTTACAGCAGGATTATTCTCTGATAGAAATCAACCAGGTGGACAATCAGGTATGCCAAGTGACAACACAGCAATACAACTAGCTGACCTTAAAAAATCTGCAAACATACTAGATCAAAAACAAGGAATGGCAGCAGGGTTAAATTTTTTACCATCAGTTGCAGCTAGAAAATACACACCAGCAGAAATGATTGAAACATATTCACAAGCAGCAGCTAACGGTGGGAGAATAGGCTATAATCTAGGCGGTAGAATCGGTATGGCAGAAGGTGGAATCATGGACCTTGGTGGTATGGAAAAAGATTACAGAGCTGAAGGTGGGTTTGTACCTATTGGAAGA
>Ga0181393_1000617_pt1 | contig 13259 bp, 17 predicted proteins | sample 16SPOviralmetaG_FD_130122 | JGI IMG/M metagenome (GOLD analysis project Ga0181393, IMG submission 130122) | Marine viral communities from the oligotrophic San Pedro Time Series (SPOT) site, San Pedro Channel, CA, USA - 16 SPOT_SRF_2010-10-21 | ecosystem: Environmental > Aquatic > Marine > Strait...
CCCGTAGTTCAGTTGGATAGAATACGAGTTTCCTAAACTTGGGGTCGGAGGTTCGAATCCTTCCGGGCACGCCAAACAACGCAATAATTACTCATATGCAAGTATTCATACCAAACAATAAAAACAAACTAACAAAAACAGTCTTAGGATCAGTACCAACACCAGAAGAATTACAGAAGATTTTAAAAAAGTCTTTGCCTAGATCTATCGAAAACATATTAGAGGAAACTCATGAAGACCTTCTACAAATAAAAAGAACTTATGAAAAACTAGGCGTTGAAGTTATAACTTTTCCCGTGGAAAAATTTGAAGATGCTCTCAATGTGAGAGATGGATTTGTTGTGATTGATGACCATATGTATATCACAGAAAAATTAGATTGTCTCGAGGATTTGTATGAGTCTGTTGATAACAAAACTTTTGTACCACACCGGGGACATTATTCTCCAAATATCTACATCAACGATGATTATGTTATTCTAGATGGTCTCGAAAGAGAACAATACAAATACTGGCGAGAACTTCTCAGCCCAAAGAGAAAAATTATTACTGCCTTCAACAAAGGACACGCGGACGGCATCTATTGTAATGTGGCAGACAAGATATGGCTTACAAACGGTAATGTTTTAAATTACAAAAAATATTGGCCTAATATTCCTGTTATGGAACTGTCAACAACCAATGGCGGCAACGTAAATCATTGGCCACCGATTCAGGAGAAGTTCCGTAAAGATTGGCTGAAAAAGACAAATGGTCGTTATGTAATATATAACAGTGATCTAAAAGACGACGACGTAAAATTCATAGACGAACATTTGAAGACCTGGGTGGGATATTGTGAAGAGACTTTATTTGATATAAATTTGTCAGTCATTGATAGTAATAATGTAATGGTCATAAGCCAAAACAGCGAGGTATATGACCGCTTGGAATCTTTGGATATAAAGGTACACAAGGTGCCTTTCCGTCATCGTTTTTTCTGGGACGGCGGACTACATTGTATCACAAACGATCTTGTGAGAGAAAAGATATGAAGAAATTCTATTCAGTGAGAATAAAACATCACAAGGAAAACATACCACCACGGTTGGCCGAACAGATGTTGCTGGACGAATCCAAAATGATAAAGTACCTCTGGCGTAATCAAGCGTTGGAGTTCAAATATCCAAAAGGCAAGAATAGATTAGATCTTTACGCCAATGAGAAATATCTCATGATGGCCAAGATGAAATATCCAACCATATTTGGTCGTAAAGGAAGGATGGGATTTTTGGAACTTTACATATCACACATGATAAACAAAAAATTAGAATTAGCAAAGGGATCCACTTAATGAAGTACGGTTATTATGCTGACGACAGACTGCCTGTGAGCGTGGCTGTAGACCGCTCTCCGATAAAAGATTACAAGGTTAACTCGCACGGATACAGGTGCCCAGAATGGAAACCAATGCCGGATGGAAAGAAGAACGTGGTTGTACTTGGGTGTAGTCATACGTTTGGTCAGGGCAATGCAGACAACGAACATTGGGTACACTTTCTTTCACAGCACTACACAGAAAGATTAAGATACTGGAACCTTGGACAGCCGGGAGCAAGTGCCGACAAGATAGTTAGAATATTGTACGGTTGTGAAAAAGTGATAGACCCAAGAATCATTATTGTGTGCTGGCCATTCTGGAGTCGTAGGGAAAAGTTACATCAGTATGCTGAGAGCATGATGAGTTATCATGAAGAGCTCAAGCACGAGAACGAAGATACCGACAAGAACAATTTCCTAAAAAATGTTTTTTTTGTGGAGAAGTACGCTGAGAAAAATAATTGTCAAACATTTCATTGCTTTGCACAAGACTCCTATCATGAACACATCAAAGGTTTAAAAGTGTTAGAACACTACACAATTAAAAATTGTTGGCCTTACTGGGACAGTCGAGAACAGAGGGAACCCTATAACGAACCCAACCTAGCCAAGGACGGGGAACACTACGGCGTCGAGCACCACAAACGTTTTGCTCAACTATTCTTGGACAGGTTCCGTCACAAGTTGAAATAATCATCTATAGAAATATTACGTAATGTGTCTTGACGCTTGATGAATTGTTCAAGCAGGTGACTGTTGTCTTTATCTATAGCAATCTCTTCTGGCAATATATGTTTAGCACTATTGGTGAATTTGTTTTTGTATTTTACACTTAACACACTCGGATTATTTAGGAATCCCCAATCGTGTGGTATTTCATTGTCCTTCGCGAATTCAATTATTTCCGGTAAGTTCACTATGTTTAGACAACTCACTGTGGTCCAGAAGTCTAACTGCAATAACTTGTACTTGCTCCTAAGTTTTTTATAAGCGGCAACAGTCTGTATATAGTTTGTCCACTTGATTGGCCACCTTGTGTAATCATGCACATTGCCTATGCCGTCAAGGCTCAATGTGATAATGACCATTATCTTTTTCTTTAACACTTCTTCTATCTCTTTTATCATACGAGACCCGTTTGTGTTCATTCTTACTATCTTTGTGTTCTCTGGCAAGTTGCTTAAAACTTTTTTATAGTTCTTGCTGGCAGTGGGCTCTCCGCCGTTCACATCAAATTCTATTATTCTTTCTTGCGGTAGTTTTTTAAATATTTCATAGTTGTCTACCCTGGGATATTTTTTAGATTCCAGACTTCCAATTTTGGTGCTGAGTCCGGCGTGGCATGACTGGCAAGCACTGTTACAAATATTATCTAGCACACCCCCAACAATGAGATAGTCCTCACGTATTGGGTGTAGTATCCTGTGCCGACTAATTGTGTTGGTCCTTATACTCCCACCTTTTACACGTTCTGATTGCTGACACCTCATACATTCATCAGGCCAATGTCCTGCCGACATTTGTTCTTTAATATTTTTTAGCCATTCGCTACGTTCTAGGTCTTCGTGGCTACGGAATCCTTTGGCATTTATCATATGACCACACTTGCCAACAGTTCCGTCGGCATTCAATCTCACAAAGTGATCTAATCTAGGACAGTGCATTTTTATACTCCCTAACCAGCTCGCCAAGTTCAAAAGTTTTGTTGTAGTGTTCAATTAATTCATAGTCGACTTCAACAAATGATTTCAATAATGCCACCGCTTGATTTTTTTGTTTTTTACTGTTATATGTCTTCATGTGTTTGTCTGTTATTTTTTTAATGTATTTAAAAGGCCTTAATGTTACCTTCCCCTTATAAAATTTATACAGATGGAACAGCCAAACATACTGTGGAGCAAAATGCCTGTCTACCAGTCTGCCCTGCTCAACTAGGTTCCATGTTTCATCGACACCTATTTTATTTTGCCTGCTGTATTCGTTTATACCAGATATGAATCTGTCTCCCGGGTCTCTGATCATAATGTCAATGTGTTCACACGCTTTTATTTGTTTATTGGTGTACACTTTATCAGCAACCGCGAATAGGCTACTGGATCCAACTTTGAATATAGGGTATACAGTGTGTGAACCTATATTGACTACCTTACAGTCTGTGTTCAATAGTTTATTCCAATGTTTCAGCATCTAGTTCCTTGTATAATGATTTAAAGACCGATCCACTGTTGAGATTTCGTCTCTTGTCAAGTATTGTCATTTGGTCTTTAAATGATTGTATATTTTTTTTCCATGCTGTGTTTGTGAAGTACGACAGCAGGTTCTCGTAACTGTTTTTCAAATATCCCTGTGGGTTACCTTGTAGTTTTGTCTTTAGTTTTTCTTTAACGCTTTCGATCATGTGTGCCGGCAGATTAAGCATATTGAAATGGTCTGGGTCGTAAAGTGGACCAATTATAAAACTGTTATCGTGAAATCCTTTTGCTTTGAAATAATCAACACACTGATGTATAGAGTCATAATTTAAAATAAAGTGTAGCATATTAAAATTGAATTTGTGATCTAGTTTCCTTACAATATCCAGGTTATCAACAAAGTCTTTCCAAGAGCCGTGGTGTCGTATGTACTCGTACTCTTCTTCCATGGTTTCAACACTTATGGTCCAATGTACATTTCTAAAAGAACACAACAGTTCAAAAATTCCTGTTCCTGTTGTGCTTAAATTTGTGTTTACTCTTAAATTACAGTTAGGATTTTTTTCGTGTAAGAGTTTTAAGAACTCATAATTTTCTTTCATTAGCATTGGCTCGCCTCCGGCCAGGTAAACATTTTCTAATCCTTCTATGTTCTCAAACACAAAATCCTTTACTTCTTGTTTACTTTGTTTTGTTGTGTTAATCTTTACGCCAAGTTCTTTGGCCCACTTACTGCTAAGGGCAGGACTGCAATAGACACATGCTTGGTTACAGGCATTGGTCCAGCGTAGGTCAACGTGTTTCAGTGAGAAGTTATTTGCGTTGTCATAAAAATCTAAATCTATCTTTGTTCCTAGCTCTTTGAGATAATAGAGCCTACTACTGATACTGCTTAGGTCCGACCTATTTTTTTCTTGCAAATGACAGCCAGAACAATTGGAAGGCAAATCTTGTTTCAGCATAGATTTCTTAAGTTCAACATTTTGTTTGCCATTTATAATATCTTTAATGTTGGTGTTGTTTATATTTCCAAGTTTGGTTTTTGAAATAACACAGTTTCTAACATTGCCTCCCGGCTCTAGTTCGAAACCAGACCATGGCAATGTGCATATGCTTTTATTCTTTAGAAACGCCCTAGGATCCATTATACGTACCCTTGTTGCGCCAACACCTGTGACACATACTCTTCAGCAGAAATACTGTTTGGATCGCTAAACGATTGAGTTTTGACTCCGCCAGGTCTTATAAGTGCCATCTTTATATTGCTGGCCTGAGAGTTTAACTGCTCATGGGCCAACTCCAAACTCATCTTATGATTGCGATACTCCATTGATTGACGCATAGTCAGTCCGTGTATCTGCTTATCTTCGGTCCATTCGCAAACCCGTGTTGAAATGTTCCAGATGTAGTGTGCTTCCTTAACGTCCCTCCATCTGTGCCAGACCTCAAACAATAGTTCTGTCTGGGCGTACATACTAATGGCGTTGTTTATGAACATATCACAAGGTTCTATTATAGATGCCGTATGTGCGGTCCTTCTGATGTTCTCCCCGTCACTCCGAGAAATACCAACTATATCGTGGCCCATCTCGGTTAGTTGTTTGGTGAAAGCCTGCCCTATACCTCGTTTGTGTCCAGTAATCGCGATTTTCATATGCAGTGGTATTTAAATACCTACAATGAAGTCATATTTTATTTTGGAATGTCCGCTCCTACAGAAAATTCAGGATAGTCTATATGGATACTACAAAGGTATAACAGCGAATAATCCGCCCACGAAATTTTGGACCCACCTTACACGCAACGAGATTACAGACTATATGTCAATACCCAATCTAGAAATCAAGAAATGGTTTGACAGCATGAATCTAAAAGTTAGGGACATAAGTTTCACACTGTACAATGAACAGTTTGATTGCGGTATACACAGAGACGAACCACCAGTGGTGGCGAAGATCAATGTGCCTGTGTTGAACACACGTGACACCTATAATGTTTGGTATGATGATGATTCTAATGAGATTGATAGAGTCGGGTGTGACAGACCTATTGTTTTAAAGTCCGACATACTGCATTCTGTGGCTGTGGGAAAAGATGCTGTGTATCCTAGACTTCAATTCAGTTTTTGTTTTTATAACGAACCGCTTCATTTATTACAGTAATCAATTATATCTTGTACATTAACTTGGTCGACATCTTTGTAGTCGACTACAAAACTGTTCTGTTTGATTTCGTCAGTAAGGTCATAGTATTTTAGATTAGGAAAAATTTTTCTTTTATTTTGCTCAGTTGCTTCAATGCCCATTGCCATGCAGTGTATATCCCCGAAAGTCATTTTACTTTTTGATTTAAGAACGTCTGCAATAAATTTCTTTTCTTCCTGTAGTGTGGCATCGATGTTATAACGTCTGAACTGATCACGACACTCCCCAATCAGTTCGAGAGTGTTTTCTGTTGAATAACAGTAATAACGTTCATATAGATCATTCTTGAACTGCTCGGTTACAACAGGTGGCCCTATGCTTACAAATGACGCATGTGGGAAATGTGGAATTATTTTGTCGCAGTAGTAGTGACTAGGAACAACAATGTTATCCTCCGGCAATGGAAACTTTGGTGTTTGTGGGAAACCCACACTTAACAGTTTCTTGTCATAGAAATCATTGTCAATGATTGTTCTGCCATTGACCTTTTTTGCATCTAGTGTTTTAAAAAAGTAATGCTGTGAAATTTTGTGACTTAGGAATTCTCCTCTGCACCCATGCTGATAGCACACGAATAGTATCTTACCCATGGAATCTCGACAGTCTGTGTCCTATGTCAAACTTCAGAAATTCCTTGTTTATTCTATCGGCCAAGTATATCATGAAGTGTTTGTTAGGCACTGTGTTCTTTGTCCCCAATGAGTGATCATGCAGTCTATAATATTGACCCTGAGTGTAGTCCTCATACACTGACCATGCATGGTCTGTGTCTATCAATTTATAGTCTACGCCGTCCCTCCAATTTATTCTATATCCCAGTATAGTGTGTAATTTTATCGATTTTTCATCACAGATTTTTTTCAGCAAAAGCCATTTGTAAACTATGTCCTTTTGTTCTAGCGTGGGACTGTGCAGGAACTCATAATACATTTGTTTGCTTTTGTGCTCGTCACTGTCACTACTAGGCCAGTAATTGCCGTGTTTGAAATTTCTAATAGTATCTTGAGACACTAGTTGTTCTCTTTTTTGGTCCGTGATCTCTACATCCAGTTTACCCGTTGAGGTCAGTTGACACACCGCGTGTGAGTAATTGTTGTGAAGTACAGCCTCTATCATCTTGTTCAGTATGAGTTGGTTGCTTATTGCCGGACCACCCCTGTCATCGATGTCGAGCCCGCATATCTTCAACACCTTTACCCAACTAGGTCTTTCCTGTGCGGACCAACTAATACCGCACCCGCTAGTCAATATTTTTGACATGAACGTTCTCCTTATTGAAATGGTCCACTGAATGAGCCTGGTTGTCCGGACACATCGCACACACCGTCTCCGGCTTGTCGATGTTCTTCACTAGTGTTGCAATATCTCCGTTTGCATCTGTTCCTTTGTACTTGTAGTGTTTGCCCTTGTCCAGTTCCAGTATGTTGGGCAATGGTGCACACTTGTAAAGTTTATTCCTATACAGTATCGGCGTATCGGGTGATCCACATATGCTGTGTGCCTTCTTTGGATCGCTGTTGAACGGTTTCAGCTCTCCATTTTCTAACTTGTATGGCATGACGAAAGTTTTAAACTTACTTTTGTATATTGTCAGTTTGTCGTTGGTTAGTTCCAACTGCCTGTGGCCTTCCACGATGTTCCTGTAAGCCTTCCATCCTTTTCTCCTGCTGACTATCTTCTTGATCTCATCGGTTATTATCTTCTCATGGTCCTGCCTGTGTATGCTGACCTGCATCTCCAGGGATCCAAAAGTGAACCACATCTCCGGGTCGTACTTTCGCAACAGGTAGCCGTTGGTTATGAGCCTTATCAGAGCGTTGGGCCAGGACTCTCTTATGATCTCAAGCACCTGTTTGATCCTAGGGTGCATCAGTGGCTCGCCACCGAATATGGATATGATCGACGGGTCCAGTATCTTGCTCCAGGTCTCGCACTGATCCTTGATGTCCTTCAGTGACTCCACTCCCCGCCTGTTGAAGTCGCTGAGGCTAATACAACCTTTGCACGACAGGTTGCAGGCGTAGGCCACGTTGAAGTCCAGTCTTTTTATCCTGTGTCTCATACCAGCGTTGCGTACTCCACGAAGTTGTCTGTTGTCTTGATCTTGGCGAACCTGTCTTGGAAGTCGCCGTGCTGTGGGTGTGTTGATGCCACCACGTCATGCCAGTTGAAGTCTGAGTAGGTCTGCCAGTCCGTGATCCTGTTGAGCCAAACCCTGTCGGCGCCGAACTGCCGTCCGAGATCTATTATGTCCTCCATCTCGTGGTAGTTCTCCTTCTGTACAACGAAGTGCAGTATGAATTTGAAGTTGTGTGTCTGCTTGAGTTTTGAAATGCATTCCAGTCCCTCGAGCACCTTCTCCCATTTGCCACCCAGTCTCAGTTTCTCATAGGTCTCTTTGCTGGCGCCATCTATGCTGACGCCCAGTTCCTCCAGGTTGCTGATAACGTATGGCACACGTGTGTGGAACTCCCTGAACATCAGTGCGTTGGTCAGTATGGAATATTTTATGTTGTCACGCTCCGGCGTCTGCTCCATGAAGTGCCTGTACACGTGCGATGCGAACGGGTCACCGTCCGATCCTATGTGTACCTGTAGCGGGTGTGGGTAGTCATACAGCCATTCATTGATCCGGTCCGCCAGCCTGATGCCCAGTTGGTAAGCGGAGCCCTCCTTGTGGAATATGAGGCCTTTCCTACAGCTCGGACATCTAAGATTGCAGGAGTCATCTATCGCCAGCCGCAGGTGCTTGATCTTCCTCTCGGGCGACTGCGTCTTCCACGGTGGCGGATTGCTGTCCAACAGCCACGCACACTGACTGTTGTTGCAGTATCTGTACGTGCCATCCTCGATGGACGCCTGCAGGTGACTCGCCATCCCCGATTGCAGTATCTCATCCAGTGGTTTGATCTGTAGGTTGCCTATGCTCTGTGGCAACCAACTCTGGCACTCACAGGCGTAGCAACTGCCCTGTTTGTCTATCAGCACAGTGTCAAAAGGCCTGGGACAGCGTGTCCGCATTTTTAGGTCCTTGCCGGTGTCTATGCCGTAGTGTTCGAAAAGTCTTTTGTTTATCATCTGTTGGGATCTGTGAGCATGTCGAGGGTCAGCACCACCTCCTCGGGGATGGTGGACTTTAGTTGGTCTGATGATTGTGCCTGCTTCTTTTTCAGCCTACGCTGTTCACGTTGCTGTTGCTTCCGCAGTTTCTTGTCATTCCTCGTGTTCTTGTAGTCATAGTGTATGCCCATTGTGAAACTCCATTTATAAAGGTAATTATCGTTCGGGTCAGGCCGGCTTTACGCTTTTACGCTATCGCGTGTTTTCTAAAAAAAACGCATTCCTAAAATTTAACGCTTTCGCTCCGCTCCTTAAATATCCCTATGCGAGTCGCAATAATAGAAGATACAGCCAGTCATCATCAGTATAAGGAAGTACTAAAATCATTCGCCAAAGGGTGCAGTGGTGAAATTACCAATAGTGGTAATACCAATGGCTATGACTGTGCTGTAATATTTGGCAGTTACAAAAAAGAGAGAGGCAGGGTCGCTCACCAAGGAAAGGGCAAGGTGGTAGAAAGTGGTATACCTTACATACAGTTGGAAACCCAGTTAGTTGGTAGGCCAATAGATACTGCGTTTCACTCTGAGTTCAGGGTAGGTGTAAATGGATTCCTATGGGACGATGCCGAATGGGGATTTGAACATATAAATCATGATAGATCAAACAAAGTGTTTGAACGTAACGGCTATGATCCAAATGTGCCGTGGAAACAAGATGGGGAATACATTTTACTTTGTATGCAGAAAGTTGGTGATGCCAGTCTGCGTGGTGCTGATGTTTTTGCATGGACAGAACAAAGTGTAAATCAAATAAGGCGGTATACTGACAAGGACATTGTTATTAGACCTCATCCATTGTACAGGAAGTCCACACTACATAACACACTGAAAGAAAAAGTTTTAGCAGTAGCAGATGTGCATTGGCAAGAAGCAGATGTTACAAAGCCTGACTTTGTTGCCATAGACAAACAACTTAAGAACGCTTGGTGCACAGTTACCTACAGTTCAGGTACAGGGATCGATGCTGTAATCAATGGAGTACCTAACGTGGCATGTGACACAGGCAGTATGGTTTATGATGTAAGCAGTACAGACATAGCGGAAATTGAAAATCCTTATAGAGGAGACAAAACCGAATGGTGCAACAGGATTGCACACTGTCAGTGGAGCGTAGGAGAATTCGAGTCCGGGGAATGTTGGGAACACGTGAGCAAGAGCATATGAAGTATCATTTGAGCAACGGTTGTAGTTTCAGCACAAGGAAAAAGTTCAACAGTTGTCACCAACAACTGGGTAAATTGTTGAACATAGATGAGCCAACCATAAGCATGGCCAAAGGTGGCAGGGGCAACGATAGGATAGTCAACACCACAATGCATTGGTTCTTCAAGAATCCGGAAAAGATGAAAGACACATTCGTCAGCATAGGATGGACGACAGGTTATAGATGGGACTACGTAAGCAACTACGTTACGCCAAAAGAAAAAGAAGGTGGGATCAAGGGAGAGTTGTTGAAGTTTGACTACCAATGGAGCACTTGGCAACTTTGGCAACACGATTTCTTCATGCGTGACAAGGACATGGACCTCGAGTTGTCTAGTACCGTGAAACTGTACACCAACATACTGTCCTTACAATACTTCCTCAAGTACCACAACATACCGTATGTGTTCTATCACGCTTTGACAAATGATCTTCCTGAAACAGAAGTAAACGGAAAGCAGAGACGGGATCTCAAATTATTGAAGGAGCAAATAGATCGCAAACATTTTTATAACTTTGAAACCAGCGAGTTTGCAAAAGAAAACGTACAGATGCAGAAAGATAATAGGTCATCAGCACAGCACAAGGTTGAAGTAAGGAATAAAGATTACGTGCAAAGCCATTTTGAATTTTGTGCAAAGAATGGTTGGACGAAGTCCGCAAATGACGGACATCCCAGTGAGCGAGGTCACCACGCATGGGCAGATGAGTTACATAAGTTTATAAAACAACACAACTTGCTTGATAGGCCCAGTTCCGATTAATGGGTCTTACTTTTCTGTGACATTCATCTAGCCACTCCACTAACGCTCTAAATTCGTGTTCTTGCCATTTGCTCATCTTTCCTGATAATCTAAAATTACAAAACTCGTCAAATGTTATTACAGTGCCAGTTACTATTTGATCATTCAAAGACATCAACACCTCTTTAGTGGATGAATAGATGTCAGAATCCATGTGCAAGAAAGCAATTGGTCCTTTGTGTTGCTGTTTCCAATAAGGCAGAGTGTCTTTGAACCATCCTTTGTGTAGTTGGATATGTTCTGGCACAGTAGGAGGATCGCAACTCATATCAGGGACCTTGCCTGTTCCGTTGTCCCATTCTTCTGGTAGTCCTTGCCATGAGTCAAACGCATGTATAACTTGTTTAGGATATTTCTCTATAAGCCAATTCAAACTCCTACCTTCTCTGACACCGAACTCACACCAATGTCCATTGAAAGTAACTTCTTTAACTGACTCTAATAAATGTTTTTGTATGCTCAGTGTGTAATCTGCTGATGTCTTTTTGCCTACATAAATGGGGTCAAGACTTATCCAGTCCTGTAATAAATCCTTGCCTTTGCCTATAGTTGATAGCAAAGATTTTAACTGTAATTTTTCTTTTACTGTTTTTATTTTTTTTGACATTTACAAAAAGAAAGTTCCACACAGGGATTGTTAGGAATATGTCCTGTGTTAGTTTCTGATAACAATCTGTTGCAGTAGACTTCGTATCCGTTATCTTTGAATCTATCGATTGTCAGATTTAATTTCTGAAATTCGGTATCAGTATCGCCCATGTACATTTCAAATTCTCCGACAACTTGTTTCACTGGTAGTTCTAGATCTAATATTTCGTTACATATCTCATACCATCTTCCTTCAATATCAAATTTTATTAGGTCCACACCATCGCCTAGTTGTGCTACAATATCTTTGATACTAACACAGTCAACAGTGTATGAGTGGACTAGATTATCAGGATCAAAATTTTCTAAACTGTAACATCTTTTAGTTGGGTCGGTTGTATAAAAAGTAAGTGATTTGTTTTTAGGATCATAGGCCTTGTTGCTGTGTGTAATGTCGGCCTTTTTAGCATTGGCCTTGTCTATTGTTGCTTGGCTAATCGGAGTAGGATCCCATGTGTATATTTTTGTGTTTTGATTGTGCTTCCTTATCTGTTCTTCCATTCTACACTCTTTGCTGATACCAAAACTCCAAATGTTTTTCATGTCAGGCATTAGTGTATCGCAGATAGCATATTGGTGACATCTGTGCCAGGTGCTTGGTACTAAAGGAAATGTCTTTTCAAACTCTCTACATCTTTGCATGATAACGTTAGTTATGGATAAATTTTTCCAGTCTGAAGCCTTTGGAGTCGTAGCATTCTACGTAATCAGAATTATTATTATGTCTTATTGTGCCTTGACCGCTGACCACATCGTAGTCGCTGTAGGCAAACGCTTTTTTTATAGTAACATCTATGTACTGTCCGTTGCCCACGCCTAAAGTTAAAAAAGTCACGTAGCGACCTTTATCACCTCGGAACACTCTTCCGTTGGCTATCATGCCCGCGAACTCTACTTTGTCCATGTATAGTTCTTTGACATACATACCCGGCATGAAGTCATTCTGACTCCACCAGCCATACTTCCTGTACTGGAACTCCGGTGTGTCCCATTTGTCAGACTTGCTTGGTGTTATGACCTCTATGCCAACACGTTTTGCCTCTGTCCTGTACACCCAACGCTTGTATGAACCCTGGCAGTGTTTTAAACACGACTTCCAGAACTTCTCCGGGTTGTGTGCCTTTTGGTATGCCAACGCCCATATCAGTCTACCCAGGTTCACAGCGTGTGCCCTGCACAGACCAAAACCGGAAAGTGATTGTAGCATTGTGATTATCTCATCCTTGCGTGGATGGTCGCCTAGTTTTGTAATGAACTGCATTATCTTCTCTTCGTTCTTCTTGGCGAATGCTCTACGATACATGTCAGCCTCGTATTTGTCTATACCCAAGACCTCTGATATCCTGTCTATGGCATCATCTTCGTACACTATTGTGTCACTCATACGTTCCGTACTCCAGTCATGGAACATGGATGCTTTCTTGCGTCCAGACGTAGCGACCGGTCTTATCAGTGCAGTGCCGAACACACAGTCCTTGCTACCCTTTGGTTGTATGGCTCTGAACAGTCTCCTCATGGCCGGACTCTCTGCCTGCGTCACTCCCAGCACGTCCCCTCGACACAAAAGGTCCGAGGTAGCGGCATCTTCCTGTGGATAGTCTGTCAGTTTCATTGTTGGGTCTATCTCTATGAGTTGTGACAAACCACGATTGGCTAAAATGTCCACCTTCAGGTGTTCTAAGTCCTCCACTTCGTTCTTGTCTAGTAGTATTTGATTTTCCGCCGTGA
>Ga0181393_1000622_pt1 | contig 13144 bp, 17 predicted proteins | sample 16SPOviralmetaG_FD_130122 | JGI IMG/M metagenome (GOLD analysis project Ga0181393, IMG submission 130122) | Marine viral communities from the oligotrophic San Pedro Time Series (SPOT) site, San Pedro Channel, CA, USA - 16 SPOT_SRF_2010-10-21 | ecosystem: Environmental > Aquatic > Marine > Strait...
AAAGCTTAAAGATAAAGTGAGAGCAAATGGCAATCATTGAGCAAGTCTTCGCTCTTTGTATGTTTGTTAATTCTAGTTTGGATGGACATATGCTTACTGATGGAATGTCAGACTGTCTTAAATTAAAAAGACAAGCTGAAAGAAATTTATCTACCTCAAGAGAAAACGTAATTCGTTATGAATGTGGTCAAGTTAAAGCCGAACTTGTACCAGACAGTGAAGGCAACATGAAAATTTTAAAAATAATAGAAGGTAAATACTAATGAAATATTCTAAAAATAAACTTAAAATCAAAAAACCTACTAATAATAAAGACAAGCTTAAAATTAAAAAGAAGAATGTCAGATACTAGCTGGGAAGTTGAAATAGAAAAAATTAAAGGTGATATAAAACTTATAGAGAACCAATTAGACACAATCAAAAACAATCACCTCTGGCACATTGAAAGAGATATTAATAGATTAAATAAAATTGCGTGGACTATAGGTATAATGGTTTTTACCAACCTAGCTTTTTTATTGAGAGATACATTTTTCTAAATGGTCTTCAAAATATTCGCTAGTATTTGTTTTCTTTCTATTGGAACTGGAAACCAAACTTTATGTTTTAAAAGTGAAGTACCACTACAATATGAAACTATTAAACAATGTACTTTAGATAGAGATAAGATTGTTGATTATATGCACAGTGATTTAGTTGAAAGACAAATAACTATTTTATTCACTTGTAAAGAAACAAACCAAATAAAATTATGACCAAACTAAATAAAACACTCGAACTACTTCATAATGAACTAGCTGAAGAACTTTTAAATAAAGTTCGCTCTGGTGAAGCTAAAGCAAGTGAGCTTAATGTTGCAAGACAATTTCTAAAAGATAATGGAATAGAAGGTCTTCCAGTAGATAACTCACCATTAAAATCTTTAGTTGAAGAACTTCCTTTTGATGAGGAAGAAAACGTTAGTTATGGTGGAACTCAATAAACTTAAAGACTTTCGTAATTTTCTTTTTTTAGTTTGGAAACATTTAAAGTTGCCGACACCCACGCCACTGCAATACGATATTGCAAAGTATCTACAAACAAAAGAACGTAGATTAATCATAGAGGGTTTTAGAGGTATCGGCAAAAGTTGGATTACAAGTGCTTTTGTATGTCACCAGCTTTTACTAAATCCACAATTAAATATTTTAGTTGTAAGTGCTTCTAAAAGTAGAAGTGATGACTTCTCTACATTTACATTAAGACTTATTAATGAGTTAGAAGTGTTGAAGCATTTAATTCCAAAAGATAATCAACGACAAAGTAAAATTGCTTTTGATGTTGCTCCTGCAATGGCGTCTCATCAACCAAGTGTTAAATCAGTTGGTATCTTTGGTCAACTTACAGGTTCACGTGCAGATTTAATAATTGCAGACGATATAGAGACAAGTGGAAACACAATGACGACTGGTATGCGAGATAGACTATCAGAGTCAGTAAAAGAATTTGAAAGTATAATTAAACCAAATGGACGTATTGTTTTCTTAGGTACACCACAAACAGAAGCGTCTTTATATACACGTCTTGGAACAAGAGGATATAAATTAAGAGTATGGACTGCTCGTTATCCTACACATGACCAAGCACAGTTTTTAAATAAATCTTTAGCACCTATTATTTATAATGCTTTAGAATTAGATGATACTTTAGAAAGTAAACCAACAGAGCCTACTAGGTTTGACGATATGGAGCTTTTAGAACGTGAAGCTTCCTATGGTAAGTCTGCTTTTGCTTTACAGTTTCAATTAGATACAAGACTGAGTGACGAAAATCGTTACCCATTAAAACTAAAAGATTTACAAGTTACTTCGCTTAATCCAGACAAAGCATATGAGTCTTATGTTTGGGCAAGCAATCCAGAACAACGAATAGAAAATCTTCCATGTGTAGGGATGAGTGGAGACGCTTATCATAGACCTATGGCAATGGATGGAGATTTAATAGAGTACACAGGGTCAGTAATGGCAGTTGATGTAGCTGGTTCTGGAAAAGATGAGACAGGTGTCTGCATAACAAAGTCCTTAAATGGAAATATATTTGTATTTTATGCAGGAGGTATGGCTGGTGGGTTTGATGAACGAGTTCTTGGTAAGATAACCGAACTTGCAAAACAACATAACGTAAACAAAATATTAATTGAGAAAAACTTCGGACAAGGAATGTTTTCACAATTACTAAAACCTTATTTACGTAAAGAGTATCCAGTGGCAATTGAAGAGATACACAACCACATACAAAAAGAAAAAAGAATAGTGGAATGTTTAGAACCTCTAATGAACCAGCATAGATTAATCTTTGATGAAAAGGTAATTGAAAAAGATTATCTCTCTACACAACATATGACACCAGAGAACGCATTACGTTATCAGTTGTTTTATCAAATGAGTCGTGTGACGAAAGATAGAGGTGCTTTAAAGTTTGACGATAGGTTAGACGCACTTGCTATGAGTTGCTCATATTGGATAGACCAGATGTCACGTGATAGTGATTTAGCTATCCTAGATAGAAAAAATGAGCTTTTAGATAGGGAATTAGAAGTGTTTATGGACAATGCTTTTGGTAATTTAAAGCAGGATAAGACCACATGGATATAATAGGGCGTGTAATAGGTCAATTAGACGACACCTATAAGGTGAACCCCCTTTGCCCTTAAGAGTACCTAATGAGTGATAAAGATAATACACCACAAACTAACCCTCTTTATATTAAACCTAAGAGACAAAAGGTTAAGAAGATTAGACTAGATGTGTTTGTGAGAAAAAGTTTACCTAAGTTATTATTAAGGTACGCAAAATATTTAGACGCAAAAATTTAATCACCTATACGATACAGCACCAAGCCAAATTTCCCCATATCAAAAAGTCTATAGCCACAGCCATTTTCGAATATGGGTAGGGTACATCGCAACAATCTTCGCAACATTTTACAAAAAACATTATGTATTCTGTCATTTGCACTGGATACTATATCTGATTTTAGATTTTTGATTTGTTTTTCAAAATTTTTTTTGTTTTGTGCGTCTCTCTCTTACCCTATGTATCTGTTTATTTAAGTGACACTTTAAGTAACGCAACAACATATCTTTATTACATCCATTTATTAAGTTTGTATGTGGTGCACACGTGCATTACATATAATACATCAGCATAGTGCTGGTGGTGAACTTGTCGAAAAGTTCATAGTGTAGTCAGCTAGGAGTCTTGTTAAGACCTAGGGTCATACGAGACTCCTGCATTAATCTGAAGGAGATGAAAATGCAAACTACAGTAAACATAATTGGCTGGCACGCCAGAGGAGTGGTATTGCAAGAACCTAAACTTTTTGCACCATCATTCAATCTCGAGCTACCAATTGAAAAGCTTCGTAACCTTTTAGGTATGTGGCGTATCTTGGATAAACCTAGTAACGCTAAAATAGACGAAGACAACCAATTAATCTTTTTACCAAACTAATGACTAAACCAAAAAAGCTAATACCAGATTTTACTGGTGATGATTTGTTAGACGAAGAGTTTGCAAAAGAATTAGTTGAATGGAGCGAGGAGTATGTAGGAGCAGTCTTCCATACTTCTTGTCTCTATTGTAATTATGATGGAGCTCAAACAATTATGAACTCAACATATAAGGTGGTGTGTCCACGTTGTGACAGCAGATACTGTATTCATTAAGTAATATTTAGAAACAAAAAGTTATCGTGCATATGTGCATTTTCATTGACAGGAAGCACATTTTATGATATGATATAAGTATAATTAAAATTTCAATTTTTTTTTAATTAGTGGGTCGCAAAGCAAGATAACCACACAATCAAAACAGATATAACAGAAGGAGTAAATATGGGTATATCTAAATCTATATGGATGGCTCAGCAGGAGCTAGACCAAATCAATGAAGACTTAAATATGAGTAGTGATGACTATTTCGATAAACATTTAATCGAAAGAGATGGTCATACTATTGATGTATTAAAAGACTGCAAAAAAGAAACTGAAGCAGAACTTGAGTCTTTAAATAATTTAGGCAAAGCATTTGGACTCGTAAAGGAGGGCAATTAGCCGACACCTAGAAGAACGTAAAAATTTTTATGCTAGGTTTGTATTATCTGTGACAAGCGTTGATAACTTAATTCAATAAAATCAATGATTTATTAAGGAATAACGGAAAACAGCCATTTAATAATACTTGCATTAATGTAAAAAATTAATATGTTCATGTTTTGTTCTTATTGCGATATTGACCATATGTAGTATTGTTACAAATGTATCAGCACAAAATGTTGATAAACCAATGAGAACTTCAATAATGAAGTACAAAAAGGGAGGAGACTATGAAAAGGAATAAGGAGGTAAATATAGAATTTTAGTCGTAACTTCATAAGAGGACGAAAAGCTAAAAGCCAAAACTTCAATAAAGATATAAATAAGTCGGAACGACTATAAACCTATCACTTACTGAAGAAGAGCAAAGCGAAATTGAAACTCTTTTGAAAATAAGGATGTGAAAAACAAACAAGTGAGATAGACAATTCACAATCCTAGAAGGCGATACTACGTACATATATGGAGCTCTGACTCTGGTGTAGGATATAATAATTAACTCATCATTGACCAACTCTGCGTCCTAAAAAGTGTATCGAGGTCGAAATCTCAATCGAATGTTTCTTTTGCGATTGCAGGGGTAACTGTCGGAAGTTGAAATACTTCACACGGAGCGATGACAGTCCAAAAAATCAACAAAGGAATAAAAATGAAAAAGCAAACGAAGGCAGATATGTCTTGTGTTTGTGGCTCGGAAATTAAGGTTTCCTCGAAAGAGGGAAGGTTTAGTAGAAGAGGGTTTACATATCAATTCCAGTTGATGGCGTGTCGACTCTCTTTTCTAAACCATAAATAACCTCAATTTTTTTAAAAAGCCACAGAAACAAAAGTAATATCTGCTAATTAAACCCTGCATACGTGCATTTAGCACTTGTGCATTATTAGGAGATAAACTAATATGGCGACATTAAACTTATTTTTCTGGAAAGTTGGTGCTTGTAACAGACACCATCTAAAACCAGAAATGTACTTTGACTTGTGGAGGGAACCAAATGGGTTGGTTAAATGTATCTTTGACTGCAAAAAATTCATACGCTTCGGCTTCTGGATTTACAGCAGGAAACATCCTCACTTCTACAAAGTCTAATAACTATGAGAAAGGAGTCTTTATGTCTACGTTCGGTATATCTACAACTGGTCTTAGCAATGCTAAGAAGATTATACTTGAGCTTGTCAAATATGAACAAGCACATGGCAATAAAGATGGAAAGAAAAATAAATCATTCACCCTTACTCAGCTACTGGTTCTGCTGGAGCTGGCTCGTAAGAGCAAAAAGGGTGACTTGGTAAAATTACAATTTAACGATTTGCGTGACGACATTGGTTTGGATGGTGTTGACCTTCCAGACTTTAAAGTTTCACGAACTTGTAATGCTCTTGCAGATGGCAGAGATATTGCAGGGGGAAACGCTGGATGGGATTTATGTAGTGTAACAACATCTAAAGAGAATAAGCGTTTTCAAGAAATCTCGCTGAATAAAAAAGGTCTAAATTTAGTGAGAACATTAGCTGACCTATAAAGGAGGTATTACATATGCCAGACTACACTGTAAAACTACCAACTGGATTAAAGATTAGAGGACATTCTATTCAAGCCAAAGCTTCTGTAACTGTAGAAGAAAATGGTAAGAAAAAAGAATTACGTCCTACAAAATCTTTTCCATTTGTAGATGAAAAAACTTCTAACAAGGAAGATAACTTTATTGAAGCTAAACAAAAAGCTTTTATGTGGAAGAAGGAAACTGAAGACGCATTAAGATTAGGTAAAGATATTATCATTCCTCAGAAGAAAGAAATGACTTTAGAAGAAGGTTCAGATTTTACTTACGATATGAAATGGTCTTCTAACAAGAACCCAGAAACACCTTTAACGAATGTAAAAATTCTTAAAAAGTTTTTTGGTGCTAAAGTTAAGTTGAAAGATATTGATGGTGCTGAGATGATTAAATTTGTTAAGCACAGAATTAATGAAGGTAAAGCAGATGGAACTATTAATCGTCAGCTTACTGCACTTTCAACTATTATGAAAACTTGTTTTGCTGATGGTAAATTTTCTGCTGATGGTAGAGTGCCACCAAAACTTCCACTTAGAAAAGAATATGAGCAACGTATTCGTTATTGGTCTGTAGAAGAAGAACAGTTCTTCAGAGCAGAGTGCGAGCAACGTGGTGATGCTTTTATGCTTGTCGCTGACGCAGTTCTTTTATCTTTACGTGGTGGTTTAAGACAAGCTGAAGTTCTTAATCTTGAACTTCGTGACATATGGGATGAACCAGAAGCTATGGATGGTCAAGGTGTAATGCACATTACACTTCCAGCACCTATGACAAAATCTTCTAAGACTCGTAATGTAACTATTATGGGTGCTTGCAGGCAGATGATGTTAAAAAGAATTGCTGGTCTTAATCAGACTGACAAACCATTTGCTGAATTATCAAAAGATATGCTTCAGCATAGGTTCAATACTATAAAAGGTCATATGGGTTTAGGTAGAGATGAAGGATTTATCTTTCATGCTTGCAGACATACTTGTTTAACTCGTTTATCCGAGAGAGGTATGCAACCTAGAGCAATCCAAATATGGGCAGGTCACACAGACTTAAAAACTACACAAAGATACATTCATCCTAGCAAAATGGCTATGGAAATGGGTGGGTCTATGATGGCGTCATATGATGTAACGCCTTCAGAACCTAATAAGTTATCGCTGGTACGATAATATTTATTGGAAAACTTATGAAAATAAACACTTTTAAAAATAACCTTTTTATCCTAGAAGCGAATTTCGTTTCAGAGGAGACACGCCAAGGGTTATCTCAAGTAAGTGAGATGTTTTCTAAGGTGCTTGAAAAATTCTCAGTGTATCAAATCTGTTGCGAACTGGTTGCGAAATCGGAACGAGCTCGAGTGGTGGAATTGGTAGACACGATAGATTTAGGTTCTATTGCCCTAGGGTGTGAAGGTTCAAGTCCTTTCTCGAGTACCAACTTTCTCAAGGTTTCGCTTGAGAAAATTGTAAAATGTTTTGGCGTGTTAAAGTTAGCACGTGTGATGGAGAACTTTATGAAAATAAAATCAAAAAATAACAATTTGGTTTTAGGTTCTACAAGCAATCACCAGCACACGTGCATTTATCCTTTAAATTAAGGAAATTTCTTTAATCTCCATAACAAATTTTAACAATGTTGGCTTCGTGCATATATGCACTAGAAGTTGTACATTTCGCAACAAGAGGGTCTATTTGTTGCGAAATCGTCACAGCACTTGTGCATAGATGGGCAATTAGCCGACACCTTATACTTTGAAGGAGTATTGAATGTCGAATAATGCATTACTAGAAAAGCTAGTAGAAGTTGGAGTAGGTGGTTTAGCTCCAAACAAGAAACCACAAATAAAAGATACTGGCAAATATGCCAAACAGATAGCACTTGAAGAGGAGATGGTCAGAGGTGGTATTCTTCGCTATGAGAATAGTACGAAGGACTCCAGAGAAGGGGGGCGTGAGTCTAATACTGCTTATGGACTACACATCCTTAAATCTCACATAGAACCCTTATCAAAATCTATCAATAAAGGCTTTCACGAAGCATTTGAGGGCAAAGTAGGTAAAAAGCACTCAGCAATACCATTATTAGCTTCTATAGTTGATAATGAGGGTAATTTTAATGCTGATGTAGTTGCTTATATTGGTCTTCGTTCAATCCTAGATAGTATCACCATGAAATGGACGTTGCAGAAGGCGTCACTTAGAATAGGTTTAAGTCTGCAAGACGAGGTAAATTTTACTGCTTTTAAGCAGGAGCTTCCACATACCTACGACAAGGTGAGACGAGACTTAAAACAAAGGACTCAAAATTATCATCATAAGAAATACAGCTTAGAGCGAGCTATGAAGAATAAAGATATGCAACTAGATGACTGGGAGCATAATAAAGCTCAGTTAGGTCTATGGGTCATTGGAAAAATAATTGAAGCAACTGGATTAATAGATGTGAAGCTTCTCAAAGAGGGAAGAAAAAAAGCTATGAAGTATGTTGTTGCTAATGAAAAGACTCTTGCTTGGATTAAAGCTAAGAATGAACGACAGCAGTTACTGACACCATTATTTTATCCTACAATAATTAAACCAGCTAGATGGGTACATCCATTCAAAGGTGGTTATCATGGTACGACACGTCAGCAGACATTTATTAAAACCAGAAACAATGGATACTTAGAAGATATATCTAATAAGGTTGATGAAATGAAACCTTTGTATGAAGCTGTAAATAATATTCAAGAAACAGCGTGGGTAATTAATAAACCAGTTTTAGATGTAATGAGAAATTTATGGGATAAAGAAATCCATATAAAGGATATGCCACAGACAGCAGATTTACCTTTACCTCCAAAACCAGTTAATTTTGATGAACATACAAAAGAAGGTAAATTAAAATTTAAAGAATGGAGAGAAGCAAATCCTAAAGAATGGCGTAACTGGAAACATCAAGCCATGAAGGTTCATCAATCTAGAACTAAAAACTTTTCTAAAAAAATACAAGTTGAGAAGGTTTTGTTTCTGGCACAAAAATTTAGAGATGAAAAAGAAATCTTTTTTCCACACCAACTAGACTTCAGAGGTAGGTGCTATCCGTTACCTATGTTTTTACAACCTCAAGGAGCTCCATATTCTAGAGCATTATTGAAATTTAAAAACAGCTATAGAATGGGTGATGATGTATCGTCTGGTGGATGGTTAGCTATTCATGGAGCTACGATGTATGGCAAAGATAAGCTGACATATGATGAGCGAATAAATTTTATTCAAGATAATGAACAAAAGATAATTGATTGTGCCACAGACCCATACGCAAATACATGGTGGATGGAAGCTGGTGACTCACCTTTTGGCTTCTTAGCCTTTTGTTATGAATGGAAGGGGTTTGTAGAACAAGGAGATGAATATAGAACTTCATTACCCATAGCTTTAGATGGTACGTGTAATGGACTGCAAATATTTTCTTTATTATTAAAAGATGAAGTAGGGGGTAAGGCAGTCAATTTACTTCCTTCAGAAAAACCAGAAGATATTTATAGAAATGTTGCAGATAAAGTTTTTACATATTTACAAAATGAAACTGATTCAACAGTCTATCTAAATCATAAACCTAAAACTGAACTAGCAAAAGACTGGCTGGATATGAATTGTATAAATCGTAAGATTACAAAACGTCCAGTAATGATTGTACCTTATTCTGGAACTTTGTTTGCGTGTCGTAATTATATTGAAGACCATGTGAACGAGCTAAAAGATGAAGGCACTTATCATAAATGGACTGAGATGGAGAATGGCGTATTAAAAGAACGACTACTTCCACCGACACAATACATAGCTAATATTATTTGGGATAAAATTAATGAAACTATTCCTAAAGCTAGAGAAGGAATGACATGGTTTAAACAAATAGCGAGAATTATTGCTCGGCAAAATCTTCCTATAAGATGGACAACACCAATGGGATTTCCAGTCTTGCAATGTTATCGCAGTGTGCGTTCACGCAGAGTAGAAACTAAAATGGGTGACTCCATAGTTAAGTTATCTTTTATTCGTGAAACAGAAAACATTGATAGACAACGACAAGGTGCAGGAATTAGTCCAAACTATATTCATAGTCTGGATGCTTGTGCAATGCTGTCGACTGTTAATGAGATGAAGAAAATGGGTATCCATGATTTTGCAATGATACATGATAGCTATGGAACTAACGCTGTCTTTGTAGCAAAAATGTCTGAAGCTTTACGAAATGTTTTTCATCAAATGTTTTCAGAAAATCTGATGCAAAAGTTTTTAGATGAAGCGATGGAAATTATTGATACGATAGAAGACCCAGAAGAAAGACAACGAGCATATGATGAAGTTCCTCCTATGCCAGAAATGGGAACTCTTAATATTGATGACTTGTTAAACAGCCAATATTTTTTCAGCTAAAAAAAATTATACCTAATAATGCACGTGTGCACATTAGCCGACACCTATAAGTAACCATAACACAACGAGGTAAATAATTATGGAAAAGAAAACTAATATTGTTACACCTAAAGGCGTGTTGGTCTACCCACATATTTCTCAAAAACCAGACACAAAGTTTGATGATGAGGGAGCGTGGAAAACAACCCTACGTCTTAATGGTGATGACGCAAAAACATTAATTGATATTATTGATAAACAGATTGATGAGTCAGTTGATGAAGCTAAAGAAAAAAAGAAAAATGTAAAGAGGGGTAATCCTCCTTACAAAGTGGATGAAGAAACAGGAGAGTATTTATTTAATTTTAAATTAAAAGCTTCTGGTACTCGTCCTAATGGCGAAACATGGAGTCAAAAACCAGTCTTGTATGACGCAAAAGGAAATCTTTTGGGTAAAGATGTTCATGTATGGGGTGGTAGTGAAGGTAAAGTAGCTTTCCAACCCATTAAATTTCATACTGCTATGATAGGTGCTTCAGTATCTCTTCGTTTAAAGGCAGTACAAATCACAAAACTTGTTGAAGGTGGAAATGGAGCGTCAGCTTCATCGTATGGCTTTGGTTCAGAAGATGGATACGAAGTGGAGAGTACACCTCCTGCAATGGCTGAAGAAATTAATGCCAAAGAAGTCGAAGACTTTTAAATTTCGCTCTGGTCTGGAAGAACGTATAGCAAAACAACTTGATGGTTTAGAAGTTGATTATGATTATGAAACATTAGTCATACGATATGAAAAACCATTACAGATGTCTCGCTATACGCCAGACTTTATTTTGCCAAATGGAATTATAATAGAAGGAAAAGGTCAATTCCTAACTGCTGACAGAAAAAAACATAGACTCATCAAAGAACAATTTGGAAAGAAGTATGACATTCGGTTTGTCTTCTCCAACCCTAACCAAAAAATAGGAAAGAAAAGTAACACTCGTTATCGTGACTGGTGTGACAGATATGGATTTCAATGGGCGTCAAGAGACGTGCCAACAAAATGGATAAAAGAAAATGCCAAGAAGTAAAACAGAATATTTAATCATTCATTGCTCTGCAACAAGACCATCTCAAGACATAGATGTAAGAACTATTGATAGATGGCATAGAGAAAGAGGATTTTTAAAAGTAGGTTATCATGCTGTTATTACACGTGATGGTGAATTACAAACTGGACGTAAAGAAGATGAGACTGGTGCTCATTGTAAAAAATATAATCACTTAAGTTTAGGTGTTTGTATGGTGGGTGGTGTCACACAAGATGACCATTTAATTCCAGAAAATAATTTTACAGAAGCACAATGGAAGACACTGAAAGAATATGTCAGCAACATAAAAGAAAAATATCCAGACATAAAAGTTATTGGACACAATGAAGTATCAAGCAAAGCTTGTCCTTCGTTCAATGTGCAGGAGTGGTTAGTTATTGAAGGTTTTAAAAAACCAGTACCAGTTACAACACCAGAAGAAAAAGAAGAACTAAAAAAATTTAGAGAAGAAACCATTAAGGAGGGTGATGAAAAATTTAAAGGTCAACGACACGAATGATTTTGTACGCCATGAACCTTGTCCGAATTGTAAATCAAAAGATAATCTAGCAAGATACTCTGACAATTCAGCATATTGTTTTGGCTGTAAATATACTGAGCAATCTAAAGATGGAAAAATAATTCCAACAATAGTGAAGCAAAAGAATTTATTAAGTGGTGAATACTATCCACTTATAAAAAGAAAAATTTCTGAAGAGACTTGTAAAAAATTTAATTATCAAGTGGGAAAACATAATGGACAATCAGTCCATATTGCAAACCACTATGATAAAAATAATAAAGTTGTAGCTCAACAGATACGCTATCCAAATAAAGATTTTAAATGGGTAGGTAAACCAGACAACATACAATTATTTGGACAACACCTCTGGAAAGATGGTGGAAAAATGTTGGTAATTAGTGAAGGTCAGATTGATGCTTTAACTATTAGCCAATATTGTTTTAATAATCGTTTCGCAGTTTGCTCCATCCCAAGTGGAGTGAAGTCAGCACCTAAACACATAGCTAATAACATTGAATGGATTGAAAAATTCGACAAAGTTATTTTTTGTTTTGATAATGATGAACAAGGAAAAGAAGCTAGTGTTGAATGTGCTAAATTAATATCTCCTTCTAAAGCGAAGATAACTTCGCTAATGCTGAAAGACGCTAATGAAATGGTTCTTGCTGGTAAAACAAAAGAGCTCATTGATAGCGTCTGGCAAGCTAAGACATGGAGACCAGATGGAATTGTAAAAGCTACAGAATTGTGGGGAGAGGTTTTTAAACCAGATGAAATTCCAGCAATAGACTTTCCCTTTGATGGATTACAAAAAGCAACAAAAGGAATTAGACTTCAATCTTTAATTACACTTACAGCAGGAAGTGGAATAGGTAAGAGTACAGTTACAAAAGAAATTGCTTATCATCTTTTACAACGAGACCAAACTGTTGGTATCATTGCATTAGAAGAGTCAGTGAAAGAAAGTTTACGTGGAATACTGAGTGTAGCAATAAGTGAAAAATTAAATGATGAAGATGTTCGTAAGAATGTTTCAGAAGATAAAGTTAAAAAAGTTTATGATGAAATAAATGACAGACTTTATTTCTATGACCACTTTGGTTCACTAAATGGAGACGATATACTTTCTAGTATTCGTTATTTAGCAAGAGCGTGCAACTGTAAGTACATAATCTTAGACCACATTACTATTGTATTAAGTGGACTCGATGGAGATGACAGAAAAAATCTTGATATAGTTGTCACTAAGCTTCGTTCATTATGCCAAGAGTTAGATATTTCTATCATCATGGTTAGTCACTTAAAAAGGCTTGAAGGAAATAGAGACCATGTAGACGGAGTTCAAATTTCATTAGGTCATTTAAGAGGTAGTGGAAGTATCGCTCATCTCTCAAATCTTTGCATAGGTTTTGAAAGAAATCAGCAAGGAGACAACCCAAATTTAATGAATGTCAGAATACTTA
>Ga0181393_1000623_pt1 | contig 13142 bp, 22 predicted proteins | sample 16SPOviralmetaG_FD_130122 | JGI IMG/M metagenome (GOLD analysis project Ga0181393, IMG submission 130122) | Marine viral communities from the oligotrophic San Pedro Time Series (SPOT) site, San Pedro Channel, CA, USA - 16 SPOT_SRF_2010-10-21 | ecosystem: Environmental > Aquatic > Marine > Strait...
ATCAGCTGTAGCTCCTTCAAATAATATTGTATTATTTTCTACAACTTGTACTGTTTCATTACTTACTGTTTGAGTACCTGATACTTCTAAGTTTGTTACTTTTAACGTACCAGTACTTGGATTAAATTTAAAGTTACTCTGTGATTTACCTGTTTGCGCACCAGTTGCGGTTTCAACAAAAGTAACAAATTTATCGTCATCATCTGTAGCAGCTACAATACTTTGTAGTGTGTCTGTATTGTCGTTTGGAGTTGTTACAGAACCACCTAACGCTATATCTGTACCATTGATAGTTATAAAATCATTTACAAGTTCTGCGTTTGCAACACCGTTATCTTTTATTAGAACATTACCTGTTGTTGGGTGAACAGAGAAGTTGTCTGTGCTAAACTTAGCTACACCAGCATTTGATGATGATGCTAATTCAGCTTTGATTTGTAACGTACCATTGGTATCATCGTATGTTGTGGTTATACCTTCGCCGTCATTTCCTGTTATTAACCCACCAACAAAGTCTTCAACTTGTTCTTGAGTTAAAGGTGTAGTTGATGCTGCAATTTGTAACTCATCTCCAGCGTTATTTGGTGTAAGAGTTATATTGTTACCAGCAACAAACTTTATGTCTTGCGTGCCACTTGAAGCTCCAGATTTTGTAAGTCTTAACAATGCGTCACTACTACTATCTACGAAAGATGATGTAAAAACGTTTTGGGTATTTGAATCTGAACCTGTTGCTACAGTTACAAAGTTACTACCGTCAAGACAAACTTTTAAAAGATCATTTTGACTGTCAAAGAATATTGCACCAGCAGCCGCGGTTGGAGCTGAACCTGTAACATGCAGTTTTATGTTTTGTAGTTCATTGCCATTTAAGTCAATGTCGTGTAAAAATTGTATTGCCATTTTTAATTTTTTTTAGTTTGCGTGTATCACTCCAGAGTTCAAACCCTTGAAAAATACTTTTGATTGATTGTTTGTTATATGTACTATTGGCACTTGAACTATTGAACCAGTGCTTATTTTTACTGTTATGTTTGGAAATTTTCCTAAATTATGATTAACTAATAAATAATACTGTCCTGAGTCAGATACTAAGTCATTAGTTGAAAAAGATAAACTAAAATCTTTATCTTGAGCACCTGAATAAGGTGTTAAAATGTAGTAAACTTCCGATATAAAGCCTAAGCCGTCAGAATTATTGTTTGACTGTAAGTGAGTCATTAAAATTTCATAATAATCTGTAGAACCTATTTGAGTTACTGTTTTTACTCTATAAACAGCAAAAACACTAGGATCCTGAACTTGACTAATTACAATATCTTTTGTCACATAAGTATTTAAAACAGCTAAAACTAATTGACCAGCTAATCCATTTTGATATTTACTTACTACTAATCTTACATTGTCTGTTTCTGGAAAAGGCTTATTAGTTGATTGATTAAGAAGCTGCATAGTCCCAGAAGCCATTACTCCTGCGGTTGTATATTTAAAAGGAACAGAACCAGCTATACCGGTAGCATTTGTAGAACCTAAAAAATGAGCAATATCAGATACCTGAAAGTTTTTCGTACCACCTTCGCTACTTGTGCCTAATAGCTTATCTGCTGGATCTACATTAGTGTCCAGCGAATAGGTAGATATTCTCGCCATGGGTTATTTTTTCTTTATTAAATTTGTAACCTTTTCACTACTACGACCGCCAAAATATGCTAAAACTACAGCCATCATAACTTTTTCAAAAGTGTCATTCCATGTAGCTCCTATATTAAAAGGTATTGATTCAACACTATCTAATATACCTGCAAATGAAAAAACAACAATACACCACACTAATACTAGTGGGCGTACATTTTTTGATAACCATGAGTCAGACGCTGCGTCAGCTTGCCAGCGATTCGTTATAGCTTCTATTTCTTTATTTTGTTGATCATACATTAGTTGCTGAAGTTTTATTTTATCCTCAGTACTAACATCAGCTTTAGTTATAGCAGCTATAGCATCCTTTGGCGAGGTAACGCCTTCAAGGATGCTACCTAACGCAGGATTTATTACTCCAGCCGCTCCAAGCAAAAGCTTACCAACGGTTGTGTCTTTAAATGCTTTTTTTGGCATTATTTTTTATATTTCATTTTAGCTGCAGACTTTTTCATACCCATTTTCATCGCAGATTTTTTCATTTTACCTGGTGCAGCTTTAATTTTAGCTTTTAAATGTTCAGGTAAATTACCTTGCTTACCAACTAAGGCTTTTTTAGCAGGTGACTTTTTCATCTTCATAGCTGACTCTTTCTTCATTTTAACAGGTCCGTCATCTTTCTTTTTAAATGTTTTTCTTAAAAAGTTACCAACTCTTGTTCCTCCCGTTTCTTTGATTCTTTTAGCTTTAGCGGTTTTTTTATCAGCTCTTTTTTGTATTCTTTTAGCTTTTCTAGTATCTTTAACTTCTGATTTAGCATCTTTAACTGATTGTTTTGCATTACTTAGGTTTTCTTTAGCTGTATCAGTTTTAGTTACTACTTTCTTATCAGTGTTAGTTTCTGTATTAGTATTAGTATTAGTGTTAGGGTTAGTGTTAGTGTTTGTATTAGTGTTAGTATTACTTTCACCACCATCTCCTGACAACTTATATCTTTTTGAAACACCGTAAGCAGCATTAATCTTGTTTTGTAGTTTCTTGTAAGCGTCACTATTTTTATCTAAACCTTTTCTTGCTTTTACATACTCACCTAATTTAGGATCTTTTTTAGCCGCTTTTGCATAAGGATCAGATTTTTTCTTTTTATCTCCTCCTCCGCCTTTTCCGGACATCTTTACGTACTTACCTTCTTCGTTGAATCCGTACCCGGGAAGCCCAACAGCCATTTTTGATGGCGATGGTTTTTTCATTTTAGCTGGTGATTGAACACCTAAACCTTTAATGACTGGCTTTTTGGAAGACACACCATCAGGGTTACCTATTCCAGCCGATTTTAATTTTTGGAAAATGTTACTTGCTTTCATTTTTTTTATATATATTTGTTATTTATTAAAACCGCTAAAACCTTTCATTTTAAAAGCGGACTTGTTTTTATTACTCATTTTAATTGGATTACCATCTGAATCAACTTCAGTAAGCTTACCATCTATTTTCTTAAAGTTTTTCTCACCTTCTTTAGATTTAACATCCGATGTGGTAGTTACTGCTTCACCAGGTCCTGTTCCAGGAGTTCCTCTTCTACTCTTACCAACTGGTATATTATATTCAGCGCCATAACTCTTGCTTACGTATTTTAAATAATCAGCTTTACTAGCAAATTGCTCACCTGTTTCTGGATTTACACCACCTTTGCCTTTATCGAATTTTCTACCAGCTCTATCTAATATTCTTCCAAGCTTTTTTCTACCACGGTTTCTTACACCAGCACCATACTTAGCGTCCATAGACTCATAATAACCCATATTGTATTTGTCAGGTGTACCAGGAGTTCCAGGATCTTGTGTTGTTTTGCTTTCTTCATCTGGAGTAAATGAAGATTCATATTTAACTTCATCAGGAGTTCCTTGGTTTTCTTCTATCCATTTATCAGCTGCTTCTTCATACTCTTCATAAGTATCATACTTGTCTTGAACGTTTTTATTGTTCATATCCCAAAGCTGCTTTTTTGTTTTACCAGTACCTTCATAACCTTTTTTACCTTTTTTAGTTTTTTCAGTTTCTGTAAAAGTACCATACTGACCAGTCTCTTGGTTATTACCTGAAAACTCCCTGGTTGAGGTTGTTTCAACGTGAAGCGGTGATTTCATTTTAACCGCAGAGTCAACTACTTTTTTAGCAGCAGCTCCTACTAAAGCTTTACCAGCCATAGCAACTAGAGGTGCAAATTTCATAGCTGATTTACTAGCTTTCATTGTTATTGGTGTTGCTTTCATTTTAAATGCGGTTTTGTTTTTATTTTTTTGATTCATTTCATTTGATGAATCTGTTATTTCTGTATTATTCTCATTTGTAGTATCTGTGTCGCCTTCACTTGGGTTAGAAAAATCATGGTGACCTTTTTCATCGTTTTTAAAGTCCCCATCATATAGTTGTTTTTGTATTTTTCCAACACCTTCTCCTATAGCAGCGTTTTTATCTGCTTCTATCCTAAGTTGATCGTTTAGCATACTAGCTCTTTGTGTTAGTGTTCTACTACCTAGTCTAGTGCTTGCTCTAGCTCCTGAATAAATAATTTTGTTTGGTGAAGATTTCTTCATATCTTTAGTATTAGTGTTTCCTACAGTATTGTCGGTTGATCCGTTTATATGATCAGTTTTGTTATAAGCTTCTTTTTCCCATGGCAAGTTAGAGGATCCTTCGTTCATTTTTGCTCGGCTATATTTTTTACCTTTCCAATAAACATTTTTATCATCATAGTCTAGATCACCTCTTTTCATTTGATCCATGTGCACCATCTCGTGTGCAATTGCTTCTTTTTCAAGAGGACTGTTACTTTTTACGTCTTTATCTACGTATATAGTACCGTCGTTATTAGCCTCAGCAATAACACCGTCCTCTAAGTCTTTCTTAATTACAGGTATTTTGCTGTTTTTTAATCTTTTTCTTCTACGATTTGCCATTTATCTATTTTTATCTTTAATCATATCGTCCATTGCTTTGTTAAATACCTTGTCTGTATATGATATATTTTTAAAAAATACATTACGTTCAGACGTAGGTAAATCTTCCTCTGCTAACAGGATTCTATATATTCTTGTGATTAATTGGGAGCATTTAAATGATGTCTTAAAAATGCTATATTTAATTGAAGTGCGGTTGCGATGTCTCCATACCTCGATCCATCCGTCTCGACGTAGCCTTTCCCAGCGATTTTTATCCCAGGACATAGTGTAAACACCGTCTATAAATTCTTTACGTGTAAATCTATTTTTACAATCTAAGTATATTAATAATTCTAAGTCTGCATCGTTTAACTTATAAGTTTTACAGGCCCATTTTCTAACAAGCCTGTAATACTTAAATAAATTCATATCTCTTATATCAGATGCACTTAGTCTCATTCTACCAAAACTATGTCTTTAATAGTCATAACATAGTATTGTTTGTTATTGTATGTTATCTCGTGGCCAGCGTGTTTGTCATAGTAGACAATATCATCTACTTTTAAAATCTCGTCTGGAGGGCAAAGATCACCTTTACTAATAACTTTTCCTTTTAAATATCTATTGTCACTATCTATGCTATCAGATATTTCTAATCCACCTATTTTCTTAGGTGCTAATTTTATATTTTCTATTATTATGTATAAACTAACTGCTCGCATTTTCTACTCTTATATTATTAATTACACAATCTGCAGAAAATATAGTAGTTGCAACGCTAACTGCATTTTTTAACGCTGTCTTTGTGACTAACACAGGATCTACAATACCAAAATTGATCATATCAACTTCTTTTCCTGTAATAACATCAATACCGTAACCTTTTTTATCAGGAACTACAGCGTTTTCTATACCTGCGTTTTCTAATATAGTTCTAAATGGGGCTATTATAGCTCTTGAAACTATTTTTTCACCTTCATTTTGCTCGTCCATATCTAAAGCAGCGTTTAGTAGAGCAATACCACCACCAGGAACTATACCTTCTTTCAAAGCAGCCTTAGTAGCATATATAGCGTCTTCAACTCTGTCTTTCTTTTCTTTTAATTCTACTTTAGAATTAGCTCCAACGCGAATAATACCAACAGAACCACTTAGCATAGCTAGTCTTTGCTCTAATCTACGCTTTATAAATTGGTTTTTTTCCTTTTTTATGCTTTTCTTGACAGATTCTACTCTTTCTGTAAGATCTTCGCCAATATCATTAGTAGTTAGTACTGTATTTTTATCATCAGTTACTGAAAATTTAGCTTCACCTAGCACATCTGGCTGAATTAGGTCTAAATCATCGCCTAATTCCTCACTTATTACCTTAGCACCTGTTAAAAATGCTAAATCTTCTATAGTATCAAGCTTTGTGGGGCCAAAACCAGGTGGATTTATTATGTTCACCTTGATATTACCCTTTACTTTGTTCATTAAAAGCGCAGATTTTACTTGCTGCGACACTTGAGCTACTATAAGTAACGGTTTATTCTTTTTTATTACATGTTCTAGTACACTTTGTATTTTTCTAATACTAGGTATTTCACCAGAAACTATCAAAATTAGCGGATTTTCAAGTTCACACTTGTTTTTATCAGTATTTGTAGCAAAATGAGGAGATGTTAAGCCACTTTCTAGCTGAACACCTTCAACAATGTCTGTGTAAGTCTCATCTGTTTCGCTCTCTTCCATCAAAACTACACCATCTTTACCTACTTTTGTGTAAGCATCAGCAATAATACCACCTAACTCAGTATCATTATTACAACTTATCGTTGATACATACTTAAGATTAGAGTCAGATACTTTTTTGGAGTACTTAGAAAGATATTCAGCAACTTTGTTAGATCCTGATACAACACCTTCTTTAATACTACGAACTGATTCATCGCTTTTTTGATTATTTAATTCTTTTAAAAGTGATTCGGCAAGGACGATAGCCGTTGTGGTACCGTCTCCTGCTTCCTTCACCGTGTTTTTAGCTGCTTCTTTTATTAGAGTTGCCCCTATATTTTCGACCGGATCTATTAAGACTACGCTTTCCGCAACGGTTACACCATCTTTTGTTATCACCGGTCTTCCTGTAGCGTCTTCGTATATAACGCATTTTCCGGAAGCACCTAATGTAGACTTAACTGCCTTAGCTAGCTTGTCTACACCACTCATTACTTTACTCTTAGCATCTTCACCAAAGTTTAGATGCTTAACCAATTGGCTTGGGTTATTAAATTCCATTAAATTAAATTTTAGTTAAATATTACTCAAATGTTTTTACAACTTTAGGTCCTTTTGTGAACTCTAACTTTTTGTTGTAATGATCGATGCTTCCATCAATTGCAGCCTCAGCTGATTCAATTGTTTCTCTTCTGGTAACATCTACCCAGTTATCATCTAAATCTAGGTATTCGGTTTGATAAAAGCCATTAGGTAACTGAACTATTCTCCAGTTTTTCTTAGTGGCTAAATGTTTCCACCAAGAAATGGTTTCATCGGTAATTTGTGGTTGACTACTCCACGAACTAGTCTTGTAAAAAAACGTCATAATGTTTGGTTTTTTAGGTTAATAATTAAGGTTAATCTTCATACACTACCGTGTGGAAAATGAAACTGAACACAATTATAAGCATAGATATTAGTAAATCCATTATACTTCACCTCTGCTATGAGTAGCTCTATTATAAGCTATCGATGTTCTTCTCACTGTTCCACTACGTGTATGATGCAAGTCGGATCCTGGTTTTTGACCTATCCTTTGGTTCTCAGCTTTACGTGCTCTACGTTTAGGTGTTTTAGCTGCTGCTAAATCTCTAGCTCGCTTTGCTCTTAATGCTGTAGGACTCAGTCCCTGTGAATTCGCTTTTGCCATATGAGTATAATTACACGTAAAAAATAATTTTTAAAGAGAGTGTGACACAAGCCTACTACTATATATACCTTTATAGGCTAATGTCATAAAAAAAAGCATAATAAATTTAGAGTATTTGTATTGCTCCCCCTCCTCCTCACCATGCCGCCTCTAGGAAAACGCCTTTTATTTAGCTAGCCCCGCCATGCTTCAACCTTATTATCCACGGTTTATCGTGTTTACCATGTATAACCCATTAACTATCGAGCTCACCTCGCTCAACCTACATTTATCATTTCATGAAAACATTTCACATATTGTTACATAGCTACTACGATACTAAATGGATAATAGTAATGTAAGTAAATTATAAAGTTTAGCTTTAGATTTCGAGAGAGTGTGGAATACTACTCACAAATAAATAACTACTAAATAAATAATCTACTTTTATACAATGTAAATACGAATCATTGTGGATAATATAAATGTAAATAATAACTAAATAATAATAACTATGAGTAACTTAATTTCTAAAAGATTTGTTATAAGAAAATCTTTAATCGGTAAAAATCAAAACATCACTGTCAACTTTAAAAATGGCAAAACTGTAACTTACAATCACGATAAAGTGTTTTCAATAATGAAAGATAAACTAGAAACTATGCCATGTTTCGTCAAGTATAAATCTTATACTTCATCAACAAGTGTACCAGTTTCAGTCAGAGAAGTAGTCGAAGTACAGTAAACTACTCTCTTAAAATCTAGTCTTGGAGCAGTGGTGGGTTTCGATTACTCACACTAGAACTAACAATTAAAACTAAACTATGAGAAAATTTCATCACAACAAAGTGATTGATGTAATCACCAGAATACTATCTTATTCAACACTAGCATTTATAATATATTCATGTGCTGCACTACTAATACACGTATTCACTTTTGGCCCACCATCAACCTTTGGAATATATGGATAATATAATAAACTATGAAACGAATTAAATACATATCACAACTATCACTCTGGTTACAAAGTAATCACGAAATACTACCAGTTCTTCCTCAAGAAATACTAGATGAAGTATATGTATACCAACGCTTTCAAACTAAATTAATAACCCTTTAAATAATAATACTATGTGCAATTACTCTTACACTCTCCTAAAAATATCTTGGCGACTATTCGACAAGCACTATACTAAACTAACTGATGAACAGAAGTCTAAAGTTAGAGAAATATACTATGACTTCTACTAAACATAATAACTATGCAATATATACTAACTTGTGAAAACGGTAAAAAAATAGATATGACTCATGATTTACTACTTCAAATAGAAGGGCAAATTACTCGTCAAGATGTAAAAGACAGAATTAAATTCTATCAAGATACAAACAAAATACGATAACTATTGGATAATATAATAAACTTATATATGAATAAAATACAATTTACTAATTACAACCCACTCGGTCAACCTCAAAATGTTATATTAAAATATACAAACGGCGACGTAGAAGTATTAGAAAAATCATCTTATACTAAATACTACGACAAAGGTGATAAACAATACAACTCATTCAAGCAATTTACTAAAATAAATAATAATACTTATGTTTAAAGATTATCCAAAAGAACAAATACAAGCTAAACTAAAACAAGTAGACAAGTTTGAAGCTATGTGGGGTGTAAAACCTGTAAGCAAATCATGGCGTAAATGGTGTACTGACTATGAATATCGCAAGCGCGAGTGGCAATGGCGTCAAAGCATAGCTGAATACGCAAGTGAAAATGCTCACAAAATACTATAAACATTGCGCGGTAGAGAAGTTGGTTATCTCGCGAGTCTCATAAACTCGAGGTCGAAGGTTCGAGTCCTTCCTGCGCACCTAATTTAATAATTATAACTATGAACAATCAATACACATGGCAACAAGAGCAGCAAATGCTCTGTGACGCGTTCGCAAGAGCGTTATTAGTAGAACACAATATAAAAGAAGTGACTACGCAAAGACAGGCTAAAAATGGTACAAGAGAATTTGAATTTCCTGTACCAACATATTCTAAACAAAGAATTAGTTGGATGAGGAGTAAAAATTATAACCTAGATAAACTACCTAGATTAAGATTAGCTATATTTAAAACAGGTTATGTAAGAAATCAAAACTCTTGTTCTTCTAACTATCAAGTAAACCCTACTTACAAACGCAAAATGAAATGTGTTTACATGGGTAAAAATGGTACTTACATACAAGAATATGATACTCAATCAAGAGCTATGATATGGTCAGAAATGGCTAGACTTAACTATATGTTAGAGTTTTATTTAAGAAATTACAAATAAAATACGAACAAAGTCGGATAATATATATGATGACAAAATGTAAATGTAACAATATAATACCTCCACAGCGCCTCGCACTAGGTTATACCTCTTGCGTCGAATGTAGCACTACTCAACCTTATGGTTGTATTGCTATCACTTACCACAAAACCGGCAACACCATTCAGATAATGTCGAAAGAACAGGCGAAACGTGTAAGAAAGCTTGGCGCTCGCAGAGGTTACGGAACATGCTTAAGATAATATAATATGGCAAAGATAAAACAAATGAATATAGTAGCAGAAGAAATATCTGTTGATATACTAGAAGAAATATATAAACAATGTGATTGGCAACTCGGCCAATTTCTACCAGAAGCTGCAGAGGGCAACCAAGTAAATGAAACTCATAGTTACCTCGTAGAATTGGTCGTCAATCACTTAACTAATAGAATTAAAAAATGAGCGATTCAGTAAAAAAATACTTTGAAGATAATCCTCCAGGTGCAGGACACTTCGCAAACAATGCTATACACATGGCATCTACCGCTAGAAAGTTTCTGTGGGTTCTTGACTTTGAACAAGGTAGAGTTTTCATGTATAATATAAGACGAGAAGATCTAGAATCAGAAGATTATGAAGATTTACTAACACTAAAAGGCCACAATACAAGTAATTGTGACTGGATGGTGTGTGAATCTGGTGAAATATATAGTTAAAATACGTGAAGAACAACCACAGCTTGAAATAGTAGTGCACGGTTGTGAAGCGTAAGTACCACCCTAACAGTAAATCGACGCCTTGGCTTCCTTAAGGTATCAATTGTACAAAGCCAGTCGTAGTGACAGGTGGTATATGGGGGTGATATGGTTTTGACGTAGTAAAAAGCCTGCAAAGGAATTACTACGGAAGACAGTTCGATTCTGTCCACCTCCACTAATTACAAATTAAATACGAATACAATTGGATAATATAATTAAATAATAAATATGTCAAAAATTAAAACCGTCTACGACAATCTATTGCCCGACGTTAAAACAGCTTTGCAGGCTAGTGCTAAAAAGTACAGTACTGCAAAAAGACTAAAGTACACTTTGATGTCAAAAACAATGTGGTATGAACTAACCATCGATGATGTTAGAGATTTGATTAGCTACAGCGAACTAAACAGCTGGGAATTAAAAGCTTACTCTTTTATGTACGGTGATAAAATTATAAAAAGATGAGTAAAAAACTAATAACAGAAGAACTAATCGACGACAGATTAGAAAAAAAAGGTGTAAAATTTGATATTAACCACGATGAAGCACTTAAAGTAATACAAGAGCATTACGACTTTGAACTAACAGATAACTGGAATGGCACACCTGACTTTAGCATATACACTGAAACAACAGCAGATGGCTATGAAGTATGGGTTGCTACAACTGGTGATGGTAGAAATGTATGTATAAATGAAGACGTACACTACTATGAAAATGACTTAGCAGACAAACTAATTGAAGCGATGACAGACTACAATGAATTAATCTATGTAGATGATCTAGATTCTTATTACGTACAAGATGCAGTTACAGCAGTATACGACGAATATGTAAATGATATGAAACAAGAAGTTGAAAACGAGTTGATAGAAGAAGGTTATGAATATAAAAAAACAGAAGAATGAGTACTAGAAACTTAACAATGATCGTAGATAGAGAACACGCGGAACATCATGAGCTCGGCTTTGCTGCACCTCCTAGTTTTTTCAGTGACAAAAGCTATGTAAATATGTATTTACATCACGATGGTTACCCAGAATGGCAAGGTGTACAGTTAGCAAACTGGTGTCACACTAACTCTAGACAGGACGGCGCTGCGTTAGCTGCAAAGCTAGTTCATGATATGTATTATGACAGTTGCTACTTATATCAGTCACCTGAAAGAATAGATCATCAGTATACTTATATCGTGTGGTCAGGTAAAAAAGATATATGGATTAGTTGTTATGATCAATATAATGAAAAGTGTGTGTTTGTATTAACACCAGCTAAAATTATATCTAAATATATGGAAGACATGGAATATACTGATTTCGCTAATGGAATTACAAGATATGATACAAGTAAATCTGACAATATAAAATATCATAGTAGTAAATTAATAGATATACTAACCGGTGTTACAAACTAAATACGAACACAATTGGATAATAATAACATATGACAAACGACGAAATAGAAAGAATATCACAACGTGTAGCTGATTTAGTTATCGAAGCAATGCTTAACAATGCTACTACGGTTACAACAGACCTTAGTTTCTTTGATGAAGAACAAGAACAAAAACTACTAATTGATTTAGCTAAAGCTATGACAGAATTAGATTATAATCTTCAAAATGAAAACTATGAAAAATGCAAAGAACTGCAAGATAAAATAAAAATAATAGAAAATAAACTAGACAAATTTAAATAATATGCAAAAGCCAATGCTAGCACATAAGTATGATAACAGTCGTGTAGACTGGTCTCAACCTGTGTACATACAACCTAAACTTGACGGCGTCCGCTGCTTGTTTACTAAAGACGGTGCATACTCTCGTACCGGCAAACACTTTAAAAACCTAGCTCATATTGAGTTAGCACTTATATCATTTTTCAAGCAAAACCCAGATGTAATACTCGATGGCGAGTTATACAATCACAAGCTTAAAAATGACTTCGAAAAAATTATATCATTAGTTCGTAAGCAAAAGCCTACTGCAGATGATAGACTAGATGCTCAACATCTTGTACAGTTTCACGTATACGATTACTTCGATGGAGTAATGTATGATTCTTACAGTACAAGACAAGATCAACTAGCTTGTTCTGATATATATGGCCCTTGTGTCAAATATGTTGAAACACATCAAGTTGAAAGCTACGATATAGCTAGAGCTAATCACAAAGTATATCTTGAAGATGGCTACGAAGGCTCTATCATAAGGCTTGATGGTCTATACAAACACGGTAGGTCTTACGATCTTATGAAGTTCAAAGACTTCAGCGAGACTGAAGCAACTATCATTGGCTATGAAACAGGTAAAGGCAAAAGGACAGGTACGCTCGGTAAGTTTCTGATGCAAGATGACGAAGGTATAAAGTTCGGTTGTCCACCGGGTAAAGGTTATACCTACAAAGATCTAGCAAATATGTTACATAACGTTCATGACTATATTGGTCAGCGTGCTACCTTTACCTACTTTCAAAGAACACAAGCAGGTTCATACAGACACCCGCTATTTAAATGTATTAGAAATTATGAGTAAATTAATATGGCAACTATACAACGACAACTTAATATCAGAAGAGGTAGCAAACCTCTTATTAGAC
>Ga0181393_1000624_pt1 | contig 13132 bp, 26 predicted proteins | sample 16SPOviralmetaG_FD_130122 | JGI IMG/M metagenome (GOLD analysis project Ga0181393, IMG submission 130122) | Marine viral communities from the oligotrophic San Pedro Time Series (SPOT) site, San Pedro Channel, CA, USA - 16 SPOT_SRF_2010-10-21 | ecosystem: Environmental > Aquatic > Marine > Strait...
ACATCTTCACTGAAATACAAAAACACAGTCAATGATGCCACTCATGGATTAACAGAATTACTTACATTAAGACCAGTAACTTACAAAGGTAACAATGATGGTGACATTGTATTTGGTGGTTTAATTGCAGAGGAAGTACATGATGCAGGTTTAACAGAGTTTGTGCAATACAACACAGATAATGAACCTGATGCTCTTGCTTATGGAAATATGGTTTCACTTTGTATTAAAGCAATCCAAGAATTATCAGCACAAGTAACAGCATTAGAAACAGAAAACAAAACACAAGCAACACAGATTGCTGATTTGATTAGCAGAGTTACAGCATTGGAGAGTGCATAATGTCAGATCAGGCAAATGTAGTGACCATTGATGGCAAAGAATTTGATTTTGAAAAAGATCTAAATAAGGATCAGCAATATTTCATTAATCAGATCAGAAGTTGCCAAAGCAAATCAGCTAACTTGCGATTTGAATTAGATCAAATAACCATGTCTCAGGATGCTTTCACAAACAGACTTATTAAATCAATTAAGACTGATGAAGAGGCTAGTTTGGCGAGTGAAGTCAGTTAATGGAGATAGAGGCAACTTTACTTTGGAACTTAGTATTGACATTGGTCATACTTCCATTTGGATATTTTTTTAATAACCTTTTAAAAGAAGTAAATCGTCTCCAAATATTATTAAACAAAACTCGAGAAGATTACTCAACAAAAGAAGATCTAAGAGATGCCTCAGGTCGTGTCATGGAGGCTCTGCATCGTCTAGAAGATAAACTAGACAAAGTTCTCTCAAAATAAATTAGGTACATCATGTCATGCTTGAAATGCTTATGGTCGCAAATAGTGCTTTTGCGGTTATCAAGAAAACTATCGAAAATTCGAGAGATATTGCAAATGCAGGAGCAGCGATTTCCAAGTTTTGTGCAGCGGAAGATCAATTAAGAAATGATTTACACAAAAAGAAAAATAGTATTTGGACAAACTTTCTAGGAAAACAAGATAGCGATTTAGAAGAGTTTATGGCGCTTGAGCAGATCAGAAAAAAGCAAGATCAACTTAGAGAATTTATGCAGCTTTATGGGCGAGCTAATCTTTATAATGATTATGTTGCTTTTTGTGCGGAGGCTAGAAAGAACAGAAAACAAGCTGCAATAGATAGAGCAAAAAGAAAACAAAAGATCCAAGATACTATTCTTAAAGTTATTTTAGGTATTCTTATTACTACATTATTGACTGGAGTTATTACAGTCCTTGTTATTATAGCAAAGAAAAAAGGTATAATATGAATGTTAGTGCCTTTCTCCTTATATGCTCTTTAAATGGTGTCGTTGATAAAAGTGGGATCTATTTCCGCAGCGCTACTTCTTGTATGGACTTTAAACAGTTGTTAAGCGGTCAATCTTACAAACGAGGATCAGAAGACCAACTATATCAATGTATGTGTAAACTTGTGCCAAAAGTTAATCCCAACAAAGTTAAGGTTTATTAATGGCTGATGATAAAATTGTAAAAGTAGACATAGGTCAAAACTCCTTTGAATTATCTCTTAGAATATTAGGAAATGAGTTTGTAGCAATAAAAATAGGTTCAACTAATTTTAGCGGCAAATTGATCGCCGGTGGCATTTTATTATTATTTTTTACTTTAGTTTTACTTGAGGGTTTTGGATTAAATGAGGTCTTAAAACAATGACACAGAAACGATTACAAACAGACTCAATGTATGCCCACCTGGACAAAAACAAAGATGGGATTGTGAGTGATGAAGAGTTTGCAATGCAAGAAAAACTTATTTTGCTTGAGAACAGAGATAAAAAAGAAGATCAGCAAAGATACCTTGTTTGGTTTTCAGCTTTGTCTGTGACTTTATTTATTGTTGTTTTAATGTTTCCGGTTGTTCCATTGGATAGGGTTGACCATTTGAGTTCTATCGCCTCGACTTGGGTCATTTCTAATATGGGTATAATTGGCAGCTTTATTGTTGGAAACACAATCGCTAACAAAAAGGCTGACAAATGATACAAGTTTTAAGTGTTCTTGGTAACCTTGCCGGGACATGGCTCAATGGTCGTGTGGAAAAGGCAAAGGCGGAAACCGACGTTAAGGTGGCTCGTGCAAAGGCAGAGGCAAAGGTCTACGAGACTGAGGCAACCTCAACAATGCTGCAGGAGCAAAAGCTGACCGATCACATGGGAGACTCCCTGAAAGATGAATTTTGGACTCTTGTCTTTGGTGGAATCCTGATCGCTTGTTTTATTCCCTACACACAACCTTATGTCAAAGAGGGGTTTATATTTTTAGACCAACACACTCCGGCTTGGTTTTCTAATATGCTTTACATTGTTATTGGTAGTTCATTTGGATACCGCTTTGGAAAGCAAGGACTACAACTTATTAATAGGAAAAAATAATGGATCATCAAAAGTGTAAAGAATGTGGAATATACGTGCCGATGACAAGGTATGAGAAAGCTAAATTGTGTGTGAGTTGCAGAAGTGTCCAACGTAGTGGCAATCAAGAAATCAGACAAATATTTAAACAACTATCAAAAAGAAACCAAAACTTGCCTGAGGAAGATTGGAGTCATTTAAACGTTAATTGTACTGATAATCAGATATGGAAATATAAATGAACATCGATAAGTTAAGAGAAGATCTCATGATTGACGAGGGGACAAAGAACGAAATATATCTCGATCATTTGCAAATACCTAGTTTTGGGATTGGGCATATGGTGACTGAATGGGATGAAGAGTATGGGCAGCCGGTTGGCACTCCGGTTTCTGAAGATAGAGTTAAAAGTTGTTTTGCGGCTGACGTTGCAACAACGATAAAAGAGTGCAAAGTTTTATATAATGATTTCGATGAACTTCCTGAAGAAGTTATGCTTATTTTAGCCAATATGATGTTTAATATGGGCAGACCACGTTTATCCGGTTTTAAGAAACTAAATGCCGCCATAAAGGACAGAGATTGGTCTGAGGCAGCAATCCAAATGGAAGACTCCAGGTGGCACAAACAAGTCACAAACAGAGCCGACAGACTTATTGAGAGAATGAATAAAGTATCAAATTAGTTCGTCAGGCAGCAATATTTCCCACCAAATCGTCAGGCAAATTTGAGTCGCTATAGATTTTTTGCGACTCGAGTTTTATAGCGACATTCATAGCGACACCCCCTCCAAAAACGGCAGAAAACCGCAGTTTTCGTCAGGCTCATAACCTGAAGGTCGTAGGTTCAAATCCTACCCCCGCAACCAACTATCTCAAAAAAATCCAAATAAATCAAAGACATACAATAACCACTTGCCTAGAGCAGTGGTTTTTTTTTATGCTTTTTTACCTGAAATTACTGCATCTATAGCGACTTTTATAGCGACAGTTCGTCAGGATTATTACGTAATATTACTTGCATATAAGGTAATAATAGGCATAATGTAGTTATATATATAACTAATAGTTATATTCCATAGCGACAAAAAAGGAGAGGCATAATGGAAAAAATTTATCAAATATCTGAAAAGCAATATAAACAATGCTTAAAAAATTTAGAAGATCTTAGAGAAATAAGAAAACTAGCAGATGATCTTGGTTGGGAGCATCAAAAGATGACTTCTTGCGGAAAAGACAATCTGGAAAAAATGTGGAAAATTTTAGGTCTTCCAAATTTCAATGAAATCAATGGAGAGGCATAATGGCAAATAAAGTTCATGTTCAAGATGCTGAAGAAATCCTTGATTTTCTAAGTAACACAATAAAAGAGCATAAAGACTTATACTCAGCACACGAGGCTACGCTGATTTGGACTAGAATGCATCAGTTAACAAACCAAATGCACGAAATCAAAAAGGCGGCACAAGCCAGAGATTGGGGAGACGAATAATGGATAACAGAGAACCTTCAAAACCAAAACTCGTGGCTTATCAAAACAAAAAAATATATGTGATTTATTATAAATTGAATGGCAAAGAGGAAAGGTCTTATTCAGTATCAAAGGATAAAATAGAGGCTAAAGTAAAAGAAATTAAAAACATGATTGATGAGAATGGTGGTGTGCAAAGCACCACCTACTTTGCTAATTGTGTTAAATTATTTCTTATTTATAGAGCCACATTTATTAATATCCAAGACGGGATATCAAGGCGGCATTATGAAAACGACGAGAGACACATAAGGTTGCATATAAGTGAGTTCTTTGAGGAAAGGACAAACATATCAACCATAAATGCCGGTAGGATTAATTTCTTCATTGACCATATGAAAAAGAAAGGTTTATCCGGGAAAACAAGACGGGCAGTTTTATCAACCTTAAATCTTATGTTTAAATATGCTATTGGCATGGGTTGGGTGCAGTTTAACCCGGTGTCCAGGACAGAGAGGGATATAATAAGAGGTTCTTCAAAGGATAGGGTTGATTACACTCTTGAAGAAATAAACAAATTACTAGCCGCAGCGCAGGAAGATAGTCCTTTATATTTCAGTTTATTTTGGTGTTCAGCTTTGACCGGGATGGCGGCAAACGAACTGACCGGACTCCAATGGCAGGATATTGATTTTTATAAAATGAAAATTACTGTAAAACGTACCGCTTGGCGAGGAGAATTAAGACCTACCAAGACACAGTTTAGAGAAAGGATTATCCCTTTATGCACAAAGCTCCACGAGGTGCTTAAAGATTGGCAATTGAAGTGTAACTCCAACGTGTTTGTTTTTCCTTCTGCAACCGGCAGACATGGCGATCAGGATGCTTGGCGGAAACAAATCAAGCATTATTGTAAGGTTTCAGGAGTCTTATATAAGGTAAATCCTGAAGATAGAGATGGCAGAGGTCTTGGTGCTTTCCGCAAGGCATTCTCAACGACTATGGAAGAGAGGATGCAAGTTCCTGCAATAACCAACAAATACAGAATGGGACACTCAAAGCGGTCAAACACTGCACGACATCATTACACATTTGCTGATAAGGACAGAGCGCAGGCACCTGATGATTACGAAAAAATGGCAGATATGATTACTCAATCAAAATAATTAAATATCCTTCTTAAAACATACGACCTTATGAGGGATATTAATGTGAATATGACACCTATTGCAGCGCCATCAAAGATTGTGACCTGATAACCAAAGGCAGGAAGTACAGTTAGATTGGCAGCAACTGCGACTATATAGCCGACCATAACGTTGGTTATTGCCTCATACAGACTTCTTTTTTTGCTTTGCATTATCGTTATCCGTTGGATCAAATATGTGTAATTTGCAAACCTCGCAATGGTACAAATAATATTCGTCTTTTTGCTTTATTGGTTCTTTAAGATAAGACTTACAACTTGGGCATAACTTCATATTTTTTCTCCTCGCTTTGCGCAAGAGCAGCAGCAATGGCAACATAAGCCACCGCATCTATCCAAGAGTCCAAGTTTTTGTCATCAAATTTTAGTCGAGAAATTTTAAGTTGCGCCATACACAAAGCAGCTTGACTTGGTTTAACTTCTTGATTCAGCACCTGGTTAAAACCATGAGATATATTTTTAAAGTTATCTCGGAAGTCCCCATATTGAGAACCTCGAGTTGCCACCATTTTATCTGCTTTTTTAAGGAAATCAGAAGGGGATTTCATCATCAAGATCCGGATCAACTGCTTGTTGACTTTGCATTGGTTGTGTTTGCTCTTGCTCAACTCTTGGTGGTTTTTCTTTAAAGGTTCCAACCATCCAACTATCGCTTTTTATTTTCATGTTGACGTAATATTGCTTACCATCAAGAACGAGAGTCCCTTTATAATCGTCGTGCCACTCTTCCTCTTTCATATCAACTTTATTGATTGATATAGTGTTATCATCAACACCATGTTTTTTATATTGTTTCTCCATCAAAATGCTCCTTTATATCTTGATTCATTTCAGCTAAATGTGCGTCTTTCTCTTGAATCCACACACGTTTTTCTGCACAAGCTCTCATCATCTGTGTGCAAAGATCAGAGTCCTTTTGAAACTCATTTTTTCCTTTTCTCCAAAAGTCATCCAATTGTTTGTTATTTGTGACCTTATCAAGGTCAAACATATATTCTTCAAATGTTTTATTTGGTTTGGTTTCTTCAGGCTCTTTTTTAGCGAGGAGGTGGCTTGACTTGGAGAGGCTACCACCATCCTCTTTTTGTCTTTTAGCTCTACTTGCTAATTCTTCTTGCACTTGATTATCTATTTCAGCATCAGAGTATATATCTCCATGAAACCCTAATAACTTAAGCACAACCCTATCCTTTGCACGTTTTTCCGCCATAGCGAAAGGATATGCATTCTTATTATTGAGTGGAGTTGCCTCGCCATAAGACCACTCAGAAACACCATCACAATGCCCGGTGACTAACAAAACAACTTCTTTTTTAGTTAAGTCCTGATGAATCAACTCCGGTTTATCAAATTTTAATTTTTTAAATGCCGCCAGTTTTTCTAATGATTTGTGATACATAACCCAAGTACCATGACAGTTCCACATCGCTTGTTTCTGTGTCATTCCCACCTGGTCTAACATATCTAGCACCGGTTTTGGTACATTTATCGCCATATGCCTCTCCTTATAATAGCTCTATTGTTTTACGATTATTTTTTGCTACTTTTATATTGATGCCATGTCCAAAGCAGTGCTTGGCATCACTTGGTACAAGAGATTTTAATTTAGTCTCGTACTCTTTATTAGAAAGCGCAGCACCTTTTGTTTGGATATAATTATCAGCGCAACGTTTCCAATCCTCATTACCATCCATGTCATATGGTTTTCTGTCCTCAGGCGGCACAGGTGGCTCGTCTGTTATAATTTCTTCAGGTGATATACCAAGCTGAACACAACTGTGAAAATATGTCGCAACACGTATCAATTCCGCTTGATAGTTTTCATCAATAGCAACTTCCTCAATGACCGGCTCGTTACCGGCTCTGATGATGCTTAAAACACCACGAGTGACCGGTTTATCAAGATGTTCTGATAAAATGTAAGCATTCCAATTTATTTGCGGTGTGTATGATTTTATTAAGCGAGGCATAACATCAGACCACGTTTCATCTGCTTGAGGTCTGCCCATAGTATATTTTGCATCAAGAACTGCATATTCATTGTCAAAGTTCTCAATCACACCATCAAGGGTGCAGCGCATAAAAGGATGTTTTTTGGAAACATAAACAGATTGTCTATTGGTTATATTATAACCATATTTACGTGCTATCCATTCAATATTAAGTTCTTCAGTTACATTGCCAAGCATAACCGGAAATACGTTAGTTAAATCTTCTGATTCAACCGCACCGGTTTTTTGCAGAAACAGTTTGTCAATGGCATCAGCTTTACCTGAGGCGATTATATTTGCATCAGAACCGCCAATGAAACTCCTGCGGGTTTCTAACTCTGCGGCATCAAATTTATATTTTTCAAAGTATGCATTAGACATACTTCTTTATAACCTATAGTAATATATATTACAAGTTATTACTTAAAAGGTAATAATTAATATATCTTGCGCATCCCAACAATAGAATGCAGCCGCCCAACCTCGCTTTTCTTATATTTGGTTGTTTCGTCAGAGTCATATGTTCCGCAAAGAAAGTGGTCATCTTCCTCTGATATTAAGCATTTTAGTTCAGCAAACTCTTGCTCATTAACAAAGGTTGATATTATAATTTCATCCTCCATAACCACTTTTTTAGACGGATCAATATAAATCAGCTCTCCATGATTAAATCGTGGTTGCATAAAGTTTCCAACAACAAAGCAAGCATAACCATTTGGACTGTCTTTAAGGTAGTCCGGTCTTTCTGTCGTTGATGCAAACTTATTAGATATATACACACCTTTTCCGCATAATGTTGGCATCCCAAACACTGGTAAATTAACCGGTATTTCTGCCTGAATAACATTTGATACTTCAGTATGTTCGTCTTTATTATATATCTCGCTTGGTTTAGCTTTTAATAAATCGCTAAGTTTATTTAAATACTTTGTTGGATTCACCGCACCTCGTTCCATGCGGCAATATAAACCCTGCGATATTTCTAAATGTTTTGACACTTCACTTTGAGATAAATTATTCTTTATTCTCAACTTATGAAGATTATTTAAATGTTGCACATTTCCTCTCCTTTATAATTTTAAAAAAAAATATTTAAAATTATAAAGGAGGTGCAATTGGAGGATTATCCCAAACTTTAAGATTAGACAATCCAAACATATGTTGCAATTTACGATGTATTAATTTTAAACATCGTGGCTTTCTTTTATTTTTATTAAAACCACGATTTGACAAACAACAATGATTTAAAAATTTATTCTGTTCTTTTGCTTTTTCACAAACTTTAATACACATTTTGCTCCCCAGATTTATTTTTAATTGGTGGTACAAGCCACGCCACCAACTTTCTCCCAAGATGAATCATCTTATAACTATTAGGTAATATTTAATCAAGTATATTATTAATTTATTGATTATCTAGTTAATTATATTTTTAAGTAATAAATTATTATATGTATTTCACTGTTTTTGTTTGACCAAATTATTTATAAGTTATATATATTACTATTAGGTAATAATAAAAGTAATAAATGTGGTAATATTATATGCAATTAACACAATATCTAGTAGAAAACCAAATATCACAAAAAGAATTCAGTCAGCTTTTAGAGGTATCACAACCAACAGTTCACAAATGGTTAAATAAAAAAGCGATCCCTTCCGGCAGACGAATCATACAAATATATCAATTAACAGAGGGCGAGGTTTCAGCAGAGGACTTTATTGATGGGAAAGTTTAGCCGGGACAAAGGTTATCGAACTGAAAACAATGTGCGCAAGGCAGCGCTTATAAATGAACTCCAGGCATATCGAGTACCGCTTTCAGGTGGCGGAGCAATTAAAGGAGATATCGTTATCAATAATGGTATCGAGGAGTGGGTGCTTGAGGTTAAATGCCGCAAAGATGGTTTTAAGAAAATATATGATTGGATCAGCGATAAGGACAACGATGCTCTAATTATTAAGGCGGACAATAAACCGGAGTTAGCGGTTTTAAATATGAAAGACTTTTTTAATTTATTATCAACCCAAAAAACCAAAGGAGAGGCTGATGGGACTTGATGCGATGAAGTGGGCATTTGAGCAACCCACTAAAGATCCTTATCAAAAACTTGTCTTGGTTTCTATAGCGGATCATTATAACGAGGATCTTGGTTATTCAGAGTGGAGTTCTTTGGAAAGGATCGCAAGAATAGCGTGTTGTGACGAGAGAACTGTGCAGCGCAAGATCAACGACCTTGTAAAAGTAGGTTATATTAACAAGGTTAGGAGAGGTTTTGGGAAGACAAACATCTATTATTTCCCATTATATGATATCCATAAAGGACAATCAAAAAGCACTCAGAGTCCACTCATGAACGGACAGAGTGTCTACTCAAGAACGGACACAGGAGTCCACTCTAGAACGGACTCTACAGTCCACTCAGGACACGACACTAGTGTCCACCAAACACAATATCAACACAAGTCTAACACAAATAGTAAGTTTGGTAGACAGAGAGTCCAATCAGAGAAAAAGGTTTTAACTTATAAACAAGAAGAATTTATAAAAGCATTGGTGGAGAGGGTGCAAAAGAAAAGCCACGATCCACGATTTAGTTATTTGAATTATGATAAATTAAAAGAAGAGATGAAAGAGGGGATGCTGAAGAAAGACGGATCGTTTGAAAAATTAATGGATATGTATGAATTGAATTAATGGCAAAGAAACGTAAAGAAACACCAAAAGAGGAAAAGGTACTCCCAACACCGGAGTTTCTTAATAAGTTTGAGGTTGTCGAAGAGGAAACACAAAGAGCCGGTAAAAAAAGAATGCGAGTGGTCAATCAAAGATGGATTGATATCTATTATCGCAAAAACGTTATTTCAAGAAACAATTATCATTATGCAGAACGATTGCACCATATTTGGGAAGGCACTGGTTTAAGAATGTCAGTCACATCAAATATGCAACCAACTATCGGTGGATCAAGTAAAAGCGAAATGTCTGACTTTGCAGCAGCTTGTGTTGCTGATTATAATAAGATCTCCAGGTTGATGGGAAAGATAACGTTTGGAATTATCAGGAGTGTTGTTATTGAAAATAACTCTGCATCTGATTGGGCGAGACATACACGACGATCAAAGAAAGCAGCTCCTGAATTGTTAAGAATTGCTCTCGATGAACTTGAAGATGTTTTTAAAAATTTAAATTCAAAATAATTTATTTAAAGTGATTATTGATAAAACTTTCTCAAAATAATCTATTAATTTTTCTGGTGTGTATTCTCTTTGATATTGAGTGCATCTAGTTGTTCCGGGAACATTACCGCATATTGATCTTCTTTTGCCTTTTTCACAAAGATGTGTAGATAAATCTTTTTGAGGTAGTTGCGGCAAATCATCTTTGTCCAATCCGCAAAAATAAAGTTTTGTTAGTTTGTGAGCAACGTGACCAAAATCATATTGATCGATTAATATTGAAAAACCTCCATATTCATCGGGAAATTCATCAACGTCTGGTAAATATTCTTTGAAAAGTTTTGATCCATTGGGATGCTCTAAAATTCCACCATTTTTTCTAATAATATCAATTGATTTAATAGCTAACTGACTTTCATCTTTTCTAGCATTAAATGCCATATGAGATAATTTACCCCAAGTTCTACATGGTGGGTGACAAACTACAGGAATATCACTTAAAAAATTATTAGCATCCCTTTTTATATCATATGAATCCCAATTTAATCTTTTCTTATAAGAACTGTCCTCACGAACATAAAGGGCAGCAAATTCAATGCTCATCCGCTGAATGCCCAAAGAGTAGCGCCAAGACAAAACAAAGAAAAAAAGAATCCACACGTTATGACAAACACCATAATGGTTTCTTTGATTAATCTTATGTTAATTTTTTTTATTGTTGCACCTTCAATGTGCAGCTTTAAATATTTATTCATAATAAACCCCATAAAAGTTATATATATTACATATAATATAACCAATAGGTAATAAGTAAAGTTATAAAGTAATATAGTTGACACACAGGAACTGCGTATGTTAGGGTTTTATCAGAATGGAAAAATGCCCATTGAAAGAAGATTTTAAATGGCAAATCTGAACATTGTTTATCAAGAAACAAACAAATTAACACCATATGCACGAAACTCCAGGACACACTCAGATGAGCAGGTGGCTCAAATATGTGCCTCGATTAAAGAGTTTGGTTGGACTAATCCTATATTGATTGATGAAGAAGATGGGATTATTGCCGGGCATGGCAGACTTATGGCGGCACAAAGGTTAAAAGAACAGCAAGTGCCAACAATAAGGTTGGAAGGTTTAACTAAAGCACAAAAGAAAGCATATGTTATCGCTGATAATAAACTGGCATTGAATGCCGGTTGGAATGAAGAAATGTTGGCGATTGAGTTAGAAGATCTCGATGGGATGGACTATGATCTCTCGTTACTTGGTTTTACTGATGAAGAGTTAAATAATATTATCCAACAAGATGATGAAGATGGTTTAACAGATGACGATGAGGTTCCTGAGGTTGAGGAAAACTCCATAAGTCAGAAAGGTTATGTTTGGTTATTAGGTGAACATAGAGTTATATCAGGTTCTTCAACTGAGGCGGAAGATGTCGCAAAGCTGATGCAGAGTGATAAGGTTGATATGATGTTCACAGATCCACCATATAACGTGGATTACGGAAAGATGAACGGCAACAAACAAAATGCCTATCGTTTTCAGGTTAGAAAGATTGAGAACGATAACATGAGTGACGAGGACTTTGAGGCTTTATTGTTTGGTTTTATTGACGTATCAAAGGCACACACAAAAGCAGGTGCTCCGTATTATATTGCTTACGGAGAAAGGAACTCACTCCAGTTTTTAGGTGCTTTTAAGAGAGCAGGACTTAAACATTCTTGTAATATTATTTGGAAAAAACACTCACTTGTTATTGGTAGATCAGATTATCATTATATTCATGAACCTATTTTTTATGGGTGGATTGATGGTCAAACACATATTTATTATGGAGACAGAAAACAAACATCTGTATGGGAAGTGGATCGCCCAACAAAGAGTGAATTACATCCAACAATGAAACCGGTAGAGCTAGTGCTTAAAGCAATACATAACTCCTCAAAGGCAGGAGATATTGTCTACGATCCATTTGGTGGTTCAGGATCAACAATGATCGCAGCAGAAAAGGCAGGACGAGCCGCAAGGTTGGTGGAACTCGATAACAAGTATGTGGATGTTATTGTTAAAAGATGGCAGCAATATACCGGGAAAGAGGCAATACTTGATGGCGATGGCAGGACATTTAGCGAGATAGAAAATGGCGAGACCTTACAAGACAAACTCCAAACAAACACCTGAGTTGGAGAAAATCATATTAAACCAAATAGCTGAAGGGAAGTCTCTGCATTCCATTTGCAGGGATAAGGATCTGCCGGATAGAAACACCATTCATGCTTGGATAAGAAGAGATCCTATATTTGCAGCGAAGTACGATCAGGCTCGTGAGGAAAGAGGTAATTATTACGGAGAGAAAGTGTCAGAGATTGGTATGGCAGTCTTGGCAGGGAAGTTGGATTATAATAATGCTCGAGTGGCTATCGATGCACTCAAGTGGACTGCAGCAAGAATGGCTCCGCAGAACTTTGGCGATAGGATGCAAGTAGAACATAAGGCAGAGGATAGCTTTGTAGACGCTTTGAAGGGTGTACAAGCGAAGGTGGTGGAGAACGAGATAGACAAGCTACCGAATCTATTACACGCGCGTGAGGGCAGTATTGAGGCAGAAATTGAGGAGAATATCTAACGTCAGGATATTAGCCTGACAGAGGTTTATATATATCAAAGGGTTACGGGATAAGTAGCTATGAAACCATAGCGACACAATGCTAAATTTTTTATAAAGGATAGTTTGGTGGATATATAATATGACCCCCCCCCTTAAATATGCAGGGGGTGCAGGGTTTGGTTCAATATCCCCCTTTTTTAAACATGGACTTAGAAAAAACATTATACAAACTACGCAATGATCCGGTTCTTTTTGTTGAGACTGTGATTGGAGCTAC
>Ga0181393_1000630_pt1 | contig 13077 bp, 12 predicted proteins | sample 16SPOviralmetaG_FD_130122 | JGI IMG/M metagenome (GOLD analysis project Ga0181393, IMG submission 130122) | Marine viral communities from the oligotrophic San Pedro Time Series (SPOT) site, San Pedro Channel, CA, USA - 16 SPOT_SRF_2010-10-21 | ecosystem: Environmental > Aquatic > Marine > Strait...
GGCACATCACAGGCAGTATCATAGAAACGGATGGAAAAATTATCAGGGATTATTTGATAATGGTGATCCTCAAATGGAAATCATAGATGAAATCCCATTAGCAGGGCGACATGAAAATTGGAAGTTAAGAAGATTAGAAGAAGAGCATTCATTAAAATATGATAATAGGATTAATATAAGAAGATGTTATTTAACTCCTGATGAAAAAATCAAAATGAGAAATGAAAACATAAAAAAATATCATAATTCTCCACTAGGTAAATTAGCATTAAGAAAATCTACACTGAATGCGAAGTTAAAGAAGATTGAGGATAAATCATATAAGAAGACTATTCATCCCTCAGTTGTAAAACAGATAAAGGATGAATTAAAATTTATTAATGAACAGCAGGAAATGCTAAGAGGTAAAAGTTCTCTTTAATTTTAAGTTAAATCTTGGTGATGAATGTGTTCCCCAGTAAGGATATGGGTATTCCCACTTTTCTTGAGGTTTGAATGATTGTTCAGGATATCGCTTATTATGTTCATTCGTCATAAATTTAACAAATGATACTTTATCAGGGATACCCCTCTCCTTACCTTTTGTAGCGATACCCTGTTGAATCGCCCATGCTCTTAAATTTTTATGAAGTTTAGTTGATGATTCAGGTGCGATAGTCGTAAAGGAATTTCCACAATCGTCTTCAATAGGAATAGGTTGTGTTGTCCAGATACAAAATTTTTGAATAAAATTAATAACATTACATCTTTGTTGAGTAGTCATATTAAAATTATCTACCTTTTTATCTTCATTTGATGATACAGAAGAAGCATCATCTTCTAATCTTTGTATTAATTCATCTCTTTCAGCTTTATATTTGTCTCTAAGATCACGCATATTCTCCCAGTCTCTATGTGTTTCTTCTTTGCGTTCTTTCCACACACGACATTTTTCCTTATACTTATCACATTCGCTTTGTGAAGCTTGTAATTGTTTCTGTAATTTTGTGATTTCTTTCCCCTGTTCTATTGCGTTTTCATCTACGAAATTTTTACATAGTTCATTTTTCCCTTTTAGTTCTACTGACCTTTGGTTTAATTTTTCATTAAGATCATTAATAATAGTGATGAGAGTTTCTTTTGGTAGATTCTCCATCTTTTACACACGATATTACTACTCAATAAATCTTTAAACAGAAATCAAATTTTTTGTGATTAGTTGTCGCCACGATAATAAATACCTGAATAATTTAATTCATGATCATTAAATTCATATTTCATAAATTCCCAGAACTCTTTTTCATCATAATAATCTTTTAATTTATCTACTAAATATTGATTAATATCCCTTATAATCTTTTCAGAATTTTGTGATTTTTTATAATGTTCCCCGTTTCTTTTTTCCCTTTCATCCATTATTGCTTCCTTTTCATATAATGAATCAACACGCTTATCATAACTATCATAGAATTTTTTTAATTTATGAAGCATAGCATATGATACATAACTTATATTATTTGAGACGTTTTCTTTCTTGAGACTAAATCGCCAGTTTCTTGAATTACTCTTCTTTTCAGGTAATAGTTCGCCCATCAAATCTACTATTTCATCTACATTGTTGTGAATATATTCATCATTAATTTTACCGATTAGTTTATTCATTCTAATTATAATTATAAGAAATATATTCTTTAAACGTTTTTAATAAAAACGCTTTTGAAAACGTTTTGTAATTTTAGAGAAAATATTTTGAGAAATGAATTTATAGACAATAAAAAATGTAAATGTTTTCATAAATGTTTTTAATAAAAACGCTTCTCTAAATCATATAATTTGTATAATATTCATATGCTTCTTGAACTTCTCTAAATCCTTCTGTTTCATCAGATCCAGTTTTATCAGGATGAGTTTCCCTTAGTGCTTTATGATATGCTTTTTTCATATCTTCATCTGATGCCGACCTCTTCAAACCGAATATATTAAAAGGATAATCTTCATCTACATCTTCATATTCTTGGTGAGGTGGTGGTGGCTGGTCATCAAAAAACGGATCAAATCTCCGCCAGAAATTTCTAAATTCTCGCTCTTGATTTTTTCTCATTTTTTCTTCAAATTCTCGCCTTTGCTTCTCAACCCTTTCATCTAATAATTTTTGATACTCAATATAAGAATCATCTAAAGGTGAATATGTTCCTCCATGGGGAGATTGAGATAAAGGATAAGCGATACTCTCAAACATTCCTGAAATATAAATATGAATATATTATAAAATTTATTTATAAACGGATTTTGATTTTTTACTAAAATTAAATACATCCTTTTCTTTAACCTCTTTATCTTTCTTGATACCTGCCTCTACATCTATAAAAATTTTAGTCATAGGCATAGGACAACCTTTACCTGCTCTTGATGTATCCCTTACATCTTTCATACCGTAGGTACCTTTGGAATTAGATTTGTATTTTTTCTTATGTGGCATTAATTATAATTTATTAAATTTAATTTTTTTGATGGTTCATAATATAAAATGTCATTGATAATAACATCGTCTCAAGAACCGAGTAATATTCCACAGATGGGTGTTTCAGCACCGTATCAGTATAGGAATGATTTTAGATCGGGTGTTAAGATACCTGCTAATTCAGAAATAGCTGTTGAGAGTGTTAAGATTAATCGTAATCCTGCCTTAGATTATGAGCAGGGGCAGGTGACGCTGTTTTGGTTTGGTGAAAGATTACAAGTGAATGCATCATTAGGTGAATCTATGTCTTGGATTATTCCCAGTATTAATAGAATTGATAGGAATTTATCACCCGAAGATTTTAAAGAACAATTTGAGAAAATCATTAAGATGGCGTATTCATTACATCCTGAAATAGATACTGTGAATGGGATAAGTATGACACCTATTCATGCTACTACATCAGTGGTAAATCCTTTTCAGGGTTATAGATACAATATTAATCAAGTGGGAGCATCTGCTACATCTGCCGTTCCTCCTTCAGGTTATGAAAAAGTAATATTCGGAGATCTTGATTATAATGGAACTACTGCTACTGCTGATTCAGATGATACATATTTTCAATTACAACCTACCGATGATGCTGGTGGTCCCATATCATTATTCGGTGGTAATATTACTTTTGATACTTTTACTGGTTCTCAATGGACAGTAGGTTTAGCGAGACCCATATATAATTCAGATGTAAATTTTGTAGAAAATAATCCGACATTAGAACATACTTTTACTTTTTCTGATGATGGACTCGGCCCCGATGATGATCAGTTATATGATTATGCAGCTCAGATTGGTTTAGATGATGTCCTTAGATTATATCATTTAGTTCCTGAAAGTCGTGGTAATGGTGGAATGGAGATGAGGGAGATTATTTATTATCAGAAAAATAATACGGCAACAGCAGCGAATAATGGTGATAATAGTTCATTCGCCACAGGTTCTCCTATTCCATCGGCATCTATTTCAGATATTACATTTAGAATTGAGAATGAAAAGGTTATTATAAGTGCCTCAGGTAAGGTTGTATGTGCTCCTAATACTATTACATCTGCTTCATTTAAAGATCAAGTTCCTAAACCTGTGAATCAAAACTGCTGGAAAATGTATCCTACTGCTGGTCTTTGGGAAGATACAGATGATTTAAATATATCTAAATATGAATGTCGCACTGGAACAACGATTCATAGAAATATTCTACCGAATAACTGGGCGTTTAAATCTATTATTCATGCTGATATGGATAATGTATTTAATGAAACTGTTGATACTGGAACAGGGTTTTATGTTCCTAATACTCCTTGGGTTGGTGCTGATTATTGGGTGATGAATGTAGATGAAAGGGATATTATGAGAAGATTCCTTAATCAAAGTGGTGCTCAGGATACACCTTTTACAAGTCCTTATGTGCGACCTTACAAGGGTCTTAGTGCCTCAGCGATGGGGGATTATGAACCGATATTTATAACTGGTAAATCTGAAAAATATACACAGAATATAGTTCAGGAATGGACACCGAATAGTATGAATGTATTAGGTTTCGCTCCTTTTGCTGTTGCTCCCTTAGAAGATTCGGTGACGGATGCCACAGGTCAAGCATCATTCACATCTACTACTCGCCCTGCTATGACTTCTGAACATTCTACATTTATAAGAGTCCCTACTCTTAATCATAAAACCTTAAATTTTGGAACAGGTAATCCATCAAAGATATTATTTCAGGTGCCGAGATTTGATAATTCTGGTGCTGAAACTGGTGCTTTATTCTTTCAAAATCCAGATAAAACCTATATTGATTTAAATAATCCTACAGATTTTACAATTACAGATTTAGATGTTCATTTTGTAAGGAAGGATGAAACATTCGCAAAAGATTTAACTGGTAGTTCAGAAGTATTATTTCACATTCGTCAAAAATCTAAATTATAATTAATTTAATTCTATCTTTTCTCTATCTTTTATTTTGTTGTTCATATTATAAATGGATAAACTTTTACCTGTAATTGAAGTTGAAAAACCTAATGAACCCATACAAGAACCTGATAATAAATTACCTGAATCTGGTAATATGGATTTGATGGATGATATTATTGAACAGAGTGATAATAAAGAAGATAAAGATGATATTATAAATATTGATGAGCGTGAAATACCTGATGAAGATGAAGTATTCAGTGAAAGAACACCTCAAAAAATAGCACCTGTCATAGAACAAAGCGAAGCTGTACTATGTCAAGAAACACCTACAGAATTTAATCCTGCCACAGGCACCTCCGGTGAAAAAAGAACTAAAAGGAAATATGTAAGAAAAGCACCTATGAGTGATAAGCAAAGGGCTCATTTAGCTAAGATGAGGGAAATCGCATCTGAAAAACGTAGAGTAGAGCGTGAGCGTAAGGCAAAGGAAAAGGAAGAAGCATTGGTCGCAAAGGCAGAAAAAAAGATCTTAGATAAGAAGAAAAAAGATGAAGAGGATTCATTAAAAAATCAAATGGCAAAGGAACGAGCAGAACAAGATAAAATAAATAATCAAATTATATCAAAGACACCTGAAAAAGTAAATGGATTTACAAAGGACGATTTAGATAGTGCTGTATTATCAGCTATTTCACAATATGATACACTCAGGAAACAACAGAAAAAGGAAAAACGTGAAGCAGAAAAGAAACGTTTAGAAGAAGATAAGATGAGGGCGACACTCGCAAGAGCGATTAATCCTACACCTGCTCCTACAAATGATCCGTGGCGTGGATTTTTTACTTAAACACGATTCATTAAAAAAATACAGATGACTAAACAATTACAACGATTAAATTTTAAACGACCTTACTCTGCTACACCTGTGGCATCTTCGGGACATCGGCATGTTCATATTATATTAAGAAGCGGAAAAATTTCTTATTATGTATATGTTAAGAAAAAACATTCACGCACATTCAGAGAAAAAAAACTCGCTCTTTGTTATAAATTCATAATGTTATTAAAAATTAAATCTAATATTATTTAAAAGATGGAAAGAAGCGTTCCTCAAATATTCCCTGTTAAAGATCCTCCTAAAGAAAAACCCAGAAAAATTACTCATCCTAATTTACCTGAATTACCCTGTATTATGTGTTTAGTAATGCCCACGAAATCTGGTAAATCTACAATATTGAGTAATATGATACTCAGGGATGATTTTTATAAAGGTGCTATGGATAATATTACTATTATGAGTAATACAATAGATCAGGATATCACAAGTAGATTTTTAAGAAAAGCGTGTGATTGTTATACTGGTTATGATGATAATGTTTTAGCAGGTATCATAGAGCAACAGAAAACCTTTGAAGATGATGAAAGACCTTTCATAGGAATGATTTTTGATGATATTTTAGGAAGTGTAAAAAGGAATAGTTATTTAAATCATCTAGTCACAAGGAGTCGCCATTATGGTGTAGGATTACTCGCTATAAGTGTTCAGAGTTTCAAAGCAGTCGGCCCGACGATAAGAAATAATACTAATGCCTTCATATGTGGTAATTTACAGAATATGAGTGAATTAGATAAAATATCTCAAGAATTTTCAGGTATGTTCGGTGGAGATGAAAAATTTAGAAAAATATATGCGAAAGCAACAGAAGTAAGATATGATTTCTTATATTTAGATTTACAGAGTAATCCTGCTCGTGCTTTCAGAAATTTTGAGACTCAATTAGCTGAGGGTGATAAATTACTCTTTGAAGGTGATGCATCACTGGTGATGCCAGAATGAAATATTATTATCATAAAAATATGGATTAGGTGAAGTTGTATATATATTCTTCTTTTCATTGTATATGAGCATTAAATCATATATATTTTCTTTAGGTACATGTCGCTTTAACATATGATGACCTGTTGTCTGAAATACTAATCTACCGACCCAAATATCATATATTTTTTTACTCTGTTTTTGTATGACTCTGTTTTGGATATCATCCATTATATCTAAAAATAATGGATTGCGTTTTACTGAACCCATTACAGCATTATAAGGTTTCTTATCTTTATCATCATTCCAAGATGTAAATACCTGTCTCCCTGAATCTAAAAGTGAATCTAAATTTTGTATAGGATATACATCACAATCTACATAAAATCCACCGTGAATAAATAAAATACAATATCTAATGAAATCACATCTTTGAATATCAAATCTAAACTCATTCCAAAGACATATATATTGAGGAAAATATTCACATATTAATTCTTCACAATCTTTAAGATTCCACATCTTATATTCATATTTGTATTCCTCACAAAATCTTTTAGTTTCATCCACACTTTCCCTGAATACATCTATTTCATTTAATTCTTTTCCTTTAAAATTCCAAAATATTTGATGAATCGTTTTAGGTATCATATTTTATTTATCTCATAAAAAAATTAAAATCAATATAACTTATATAAATGTCTCATTACGGTTATGCTGATGCTTTATCACAGGGAACATCCTTTAATGCTCGTGTAAAAAATTTTAATGATGGTGTAATACTTCATAATCAACAGGCAAAGGAAAAATTTACAAATGATACACAACAGAAAAAAAATGATCTTTCAACAGATAAAAGGGAAGAAGAAGAAGATGTAGGTATTCACGGGTTTAAAGATGGTACTGGTGGTCTCAGTGCTGGTATCGGTTTAGTGAAAGGTGGTGCTGGAATAAGGGAACATGGTTTCGCTGGTTATGCTTCAAAAGAACTCAGTGAAAGAACGAATAATATTAAAAATACAGCACACGCCATAGTATATGGAGAACCTAAACCTAAACCTCAGGTTTTAGAACTAGGTGAAGTAGGTGGAGATGGTAAAATTACAACTAGTTTAGTAGATGCTCAGAAAGCAGGTCAAGAAGCTATTGATGCTGGTAAAGTCGCTGGTGATACTACAAAAGATCTTACTCAGGCGACCGAAAGGGAAAGTTCAGGTCTCGTTTCTAATGTTATTAAGAAAACTTTAAAGGCAGGATTAGCAGGTAAAGTGGGTGATGCTGGATTATCGGCATTATCCGAAGTAGGTGGGAAAGCAATAGGAGATTATTCTGGTGCTATTGATATCGGTAAAAATGTGAAAAATTTAATAGATGGAAAAAATATATTTAGTGGTGAATCTACTGCGGATAAATTCCAAGAAGCGGGAGCTGTCGCTGATGTAGCAGGTATCGCTTTTCCACCTTTAGAAGTGGTCGGTGCTGGATTAAATTTAGTCGGTGGTATTATGGATACAGTAAAAGATATCAGTGCTGATATGGATAAAAAAGATGATGATACTAAAAGACACATTCCACCTCCTAAAATTACATCAGTTAAAGTTTCACCTGCTTTTCAGAGTATGGGATTAGTAGCATCTCAATTACCTTCGGCGAAAACACAAATCGTGGGTTCAGGTAGTTTTTAACGAAGTTTAACCCTTTCAGGTTTTTAATTATTAATCTTTTAAATTTTTTTGATGGTTCATATTATAAACAAATGAGTTCCTTTTTCGTATCCTCTGATAAAATCCAAGTCGGGCAAACTGATGTATCTGTTCCAAGCGAGAATGGACTTAATTATAAATCAGGTGGTAAGATTGATTTATATATCCCACCGACATCTAAATTTGTAGATTTATCGCAGTCTCGTTTAAAGATGAATGTATCCTTCGCTTTACCTGCTGGTGTAGCACCTATGCGGACTCAGCTGGACGCACAGACGGGATTACACTCATTAATCAGATCTGTGAGGCTATTTTCTGGGCGAAAAACCGCATTATTAGAGGAGATAGAAGGTTATGATGTTTTAACTGCTCTACGCTTTGATTATGAAACAAATGATAATCTTAAAAAGAAACGTGCTTTAACTGAATGCTCTACTGATTATGATCCTGCGTGTCGTGGAACCCTCGGCACTACTAAGACTATTCAGGGTAATTGTTTCTCAAATCCATATTTCTCTACTATTACAGGTGATTCTCCTACATTAACAGATGATTTCAATGATTTTGATGATAATGAACTTAAAACTGTGAAGGGTGAATTACATTTAAATACTGGATTATTCAGAAATGAAGCAGTATTCCCTGCTCTTTTAACTGATGGTTTATTTATTGAAATTTTACTTCAAGAAAAGAAGAAGGTTTTCAGAAAATTAGATTCGGTAGCAAAGGATAGAACTTTAAGATTAAATCCTATGTTTCATTCTCGCACGGGTTCTGATACTGCTTCGGCTACAAGTGGTAGTATAGTGAATGCTGGAACATTTACATCGTTTTACACTACACGCGATAATAATATGACTTCTACGAATGTATTCCCATTTGTAGTCGGTCAAAAATTTTCTCTGGTAGATTATGATAATAAGGTTATTAATGGTTCAGTGGGAACTATTACACGGATAGAACAAGATACTAGTGCTTCTACTGCTCCTGCTAAAATTAAGATTACTCATAGTGAAATGACATCTAATTTAGGTTTTGATATCGGTGGAGCAAATGCTTCACGTGTATTTATGGTTGATAGGAGTGTAGATGAAGCATCTTCATATGATGTAGATTATACTGTTTCAGATGTAGAATTAATAGTAAAACAGATTCAGGTTCCAGATGGATATGAAAATAGTATGATGAGCATGATGAAGGAAGGTGGAACTATTCATTATGATTATAGAACCTTCACTAATTACAGATATTCACAACTATTAGGTGATAATGTGGCGAATATTAGATTACCGCTTATTGAGAGTCGTGCTACGAGTATTTTATGTATCCCTACTGACGCAAGTAATTATTCAGGTAAGCAATTACTATCTGGAAGCACTACATATGTAGAACACGAAGATCCTGATGATGTTATAGTTCGCTCTGCTCGTAGTGGTTTAGTAGGTTTAAGTGATAATCTACAGGAATATCAGTTTATCTATGATGGTAAAATTAATCCTTCAAGGAAGGTTGATGTATCTAAGATTTCCGCAAAGAATAGTATTTCACAGCAGTGGTGTATTGAGGCCGAAAAAAGTTTAGCAATGGCGGATATTGAACCTCTTTCATTCAGGCAGTTTCAGAGTAATTTCTTTATCGGCAGGGCATTAGCACTCGGTAAAAACTCGGTATATGATGCTCGTGGTAAAGACTTTAATTTACAGGTAGAATATACAGGTGCGGATCAAACAAAGAATAAGCTCTGGAATAACTATGTATCTCATATTCGTCGCCTCGTAATCAAAAATGGTGGATTAGATGTTCAGGTTTAAGTTAAGCCGAAAGATAGATTAATCTAAATTTTAAATTATTATTAAATTTTTTTTAAGTTTATTATTCATATAAATAACATGTCGCAAATGAATGTAGAAATCGTCCCAAGCAACGTCACTGCCAACGGAACTATCAGTTTTAAGGATGGTAATCCTGTAATTCAGTTTATTATCGGAGAACAAGATAGAATGCTTTTAGGTCAATCTGTAAGATTTACTGGTAAATTTAGAACTCTTTTAACGAATGCTTCTTCCAGCACTTCGGGAACTTCTAATCTCGCTATGAGTGAAAAATTAGGTGTATATTCTACAATTGATACACTCACTATAAAATCGCAGAGAACTGGTCAAACTATTGAATCTATTAGGCATTATAATCGTTTCCTATCATCGTATCTCCCAGCGGTTAATTCATTAGATGATAATATGACTCATTTATATGAATCTGCTTTAATCCTTCCATCGTATGAAGCACAGACTCAATCGGTTGTAAATATTCCATCTAGTTCATCTACTCAAAATCATTTCTGTATGAATCTTCCCTGTGGTCTCCTATCGGGTGGTAATCCTATCCCCCTTATGGCTGAGGCGGTAGGTGGTCTTCTTATTGAACTTCATTTATCGCCAGACTCGCAGGTATTCCACACTACTGCTGATGCTGATTCCGCAAGTTATAGTGAATCCCTTTATGAATTCAGTGATGTATCCCTTGTCGCAGAACTCGCTGATCCTGAACCTCAAATGCTTCAACAGATGAAATCTCAACCTTCTGGAACCTATGAATATAATTCATTATCTTCGTATTATCAAACTATTAACTCTGCGAATGGTATTATAAATTTCCAATTAGGATTAAGTAGAGTCCTCGGTGTTTTCGCGAATATTATCCCTGCTGCTCATATTAATAATCTCTTGTATGATGGTCTCGCTACTCTGTATCCAACTAATAATGATGGTTCATCTGCCGATATTAAAGAACTATTTTTTACTCGTAATGGTTCTAAGTTCCCAATTGATTATAATATCAATACTTTACAGCAGATTGATGCTAAAAATAAGGTTGTAGATTCTCAAATCATATATAATTATATGAATGCGATTTCTAAATTTTCTGATATTACAAGAACTACAGTCGGTCCTGTAAATTCCAGATTATCGGATGCTGGTCGCTTTGATAAAGATTTCGCAAATGGAGGATGTGCTTTCGGTGTAGGAGTCGCATATGATAATATTTCGGATCAAGGTGTAGATTTTCGCAACGTTAATTTCGGTATAAACATGTCGTTAGATTTAACTACTGATAGTCCTCAGGCATTCTTCGTCTTTGTTCATAGTAAAAATACCCTCGTTTTCGGCCCACAGGGGATGCAGGTGATGCAATAATTCATCCGTTAAGCAAAGCTAATCTAAGATTAAATAATTTTTTTTAATTTAAATTTTTTTAACATTCATAATATAAATATGAATAAATCAATGCCGACTCCTAATACCGAAGACCCCGATAATTTTGATGGTGAAGTTCAGGAATCTATGGTGGAACGCCAAGCAGTTTCCCCTAATGTTCCCAATCTCCTACGTGTTTCCCCTATGGATACTACTACTTCTACTGATGTAGAAACGAGTATTTTAGATCCTGTGGTTAAAAGTGATACATTCTGTAGATTTGTATTTTTAAACAAGGGTATCCTTCATAGTCATTCAAAGATTACATTAGGTTTAACTGCTCCCGATGCTAATACTCGTTTCTACTCTCCCAATGTAGGTATTCATCAATTAATCTCTCGCTGTGCTTTAAAGATCGGCACGAAAACTATTCAGGAGATTGATGGATATAATTTCTTATCTGCTTACAAGTCTATGTTTATCTCAAATGAACATCAAAAGGAAAGGGAACAGGTTCAATCTGGTAGATGTATCGCACACGAGTTTAGATATGATGATAGCACCTCTATTGCTGGTGGCACTGGGAATAATACTCAATCGTTTTTCTATGGTCTCTCAAACGGTAGGGAATACAATTCTGCTACTGGTGCTTCATTCACATCTGCTACACCTGATTTAAAAGTACATCAGTGGGCAGATATTAAAAATGAACCTGTATTCCAAATCGCTTTATCTGAACTATTCCCCATGCTGAAACAGACTCAGCTTCCCCTCTATATGATGCAAGAGCAGGTATCTGTTGAATTACATTTTGATCGTGTTAATGTTAATCGTGCTCAGGCTCCGAGTGGAACTGCTACTAATACATACACTGTTAATCAGGATGAAGTAAAATTAATCGCAGATTACATATATTATCCTCAGGAAATGATGACTGCTTATGCGAATGCTAATTCTACACTCACACTAAATCATTTTGATTATCGCCATAGTAAAGTATCTGTATCATCTACTACTGATGATGGGCAGACTCGTATTAGAAATCTCGGTGGAGCAGGTCGTATCGTCACTAAGGTTATTACAGGTCTTCAACCTGACCTCGCTACAAGTGATTTACAGACTACTAATAAATTTTGTAGTATTTCACCTGAAGGTAAATATGATTTCGGTGAAGCTCCTGCCGCAGGAAAAGAAAATGGTTCATTAACTGTGAATCTTAAATATAATGATCGTTTCTTATATCCTATTGACGTCACAAATCCATCTCGCCAGTTTCATAATACCGCTCAGGCAGAAGGGATGGTTCCATTCGTCACTCGTGAAGAATTCTGTGCCGAAGGTGTAGCACTCACTACCGATGAATTTATGGGATATTCACAGCAGTCGGGTGATGATGCGGATGAAGTAGGTGTTCTCGGTAGATTTAACTGGTTAGCATATCGTCTCAATCGCAATGAAAGAGTAAATACTCGTGGTATTGAATATTATTACAAGTATGATGGTCTCGGTAATGGCGGTAATTATACTCAGAGGTCGTGGTTAGAACTCGCTAAACTTACAACGATTAGTAATGGATTCGCCACAACTACGCTCCTTTAAGCATAGCACACTTCGTTAAATTTCATTATTTTAAATCAAAAAAAATAAATTTACTCTTTATATAATATGTCTCAGGGTGGATATAATCAAACTATTTTACTTGATGCTAATAGGTTATCAAGTGAAGAATATTCAGCGAGTAATCTCGCTCAAACTGATAATGCTATTTTTACAAATAAAGTATCTAGTGGTATTACAATTGATATCGGTGATCAGGTAAGTATTCAATCTGCTCATATCGCTCAAAGAGGGGCAGGTGGTTCAGTTATTCAAATGGATGGTGAAGTATTAGGTGAAAAAGAAATCACTACAACCGAAACTATTAATTCATCATATATAGGATATCATAAATCA
>Ga0181393_1000634_pt1 | contig 13016 bp, 15 predicted proteins | sample 16SPOviralmetaG_FD_130122 | JGI IMG/M metagenome (GOLD analysis project Ga0181393, IMG submission 130122) | Marine viral communities from the oligotrophic San Pedro Time Series (SPOT) site, San Pedro Channel, CA, USA - 16 SPOT_SRF_2010-10-21 | ecosystem: Environmental > Aquatic > Marine > Strait...
AAAGTACTTCATTGTATTACCTGAATCTATGATATCATCTACTAAAAATACTGTTTTACCCTCAAAATCAGTTGATGGAATATAATCTAATGTGATTTCTTTTTGTTCTAAACCATCATATGATTTACATTTTAAAAAACTTGTTTCAATTGGGTATTGAATGTGTTTTACTAAATCACTATAAAACATAAAAGCACCATTCATAACGCAAACAAATACAATACCTCCTCCATATTCGTGGCATTTAGCTGTTAATTCATCACCTAAATCATCTATTAAGTGATCTAATTCTATTTTTGATATTAATTCTTTTCCCATTATACTCCTCTTTCTGTGTTATACGCAATTATATGATCTCTTCCTGTCATATAATATCCATGTTCTGCTACCATTTCAAATACAAGAGGGTACATTTTTATTAGTGTTTCTCTCGTATCACCTGCAGGCATAACGTACGTCTTATTTTTAGGGATACCAAGTTCTACTCGATAATCTTCAATTTCTTTTAAATTACCTTTTGTTCCATCCCAAACTGGTTTATAATGGTAATCTGAATGAAACCCCATCATTTGTTTAATAGCTGTAGTGTTAAGTCTTTTTCTATTGTGTATTTTTATAAATTTTTCGTCAACCACCTTCCCAGCAGGCGTAACAGCTCCTTCAACAGGAACACTATTAGAAAATTTAGGACTAATAGACAAAAGACCAATAGGATAATCGGTTTCAATATAAGCTGATCCTTCAGTTTCAATAGTAATGATAATATCTCTTTCATGAGCAAAGTGTGTTAATTCGTTAACTAATGCTGGGTGCATGGTTGGTGAACCCCCAGTCAGCATCATTTCTTTTATATGTGGGTTCTTATCATAGAAATTTACTATGTCTTGGAAAGTAAATATTCCTTTTTCTGGGTGTATAGAGGTGTACCAACTGTCACACCATCCACCTTCTCCAAAATAACACCTATGTGTACAACCTGTAGTTCTGATAACAACTGTTGGTCTTCCAAATCTACTGCCTTCTGATTGTACAGCACGGTATAATTCTAGTACTGGTAATGTCTTACCATAATCTTCTATTCTTTTTCTCATTGTGCATTTTTTTAAGTGGTTTTACATTCACTGGTTATTAATGGTTTGCTAATAATTCTTCTACATGGGCTTTAGCTGTATCCCATCCGTCAACATAAGTAACAGGGTCTTTTCTTCCTAATTTAAGGAACGCTTCAATTCGTTCTACTGATGAAGCTGACTTATAATCAGATAATCCTTCAGCTGTTGGTTTATACGACGTATTAGTTCTTTTATAAACCTCGTCAAAATCTATATTTAAAAATTTACAACAACTTTCACCATCTTTTAAAATATCATATTTATCTCCATTTAAATAAGGAGTAAAATATTTTACTTTATCTGCATCCCAATTACCTTGTTTAAATGCTTCATAATCTGCATCTCTAAATTCTTGTCTACAATCAGGATAAATTGCGTGGTCACCTGCATGGATACCCATAGCTATATAAACTGTATCGTTTACTTTATTGGCAATTGATAGTGCTACTGCTTGTATAATTGATGAAAACATTTTATTTCTGTTAGGTACAACAGTGTCTTTCATATTTTCTTCTTCATAATGTCCTTCTGGTACATCATCTCCTCCTTGTACTAAATTTGAGTTTAATAATGATACTAATCCCTGTAAAGTTATTCTCTGATATTTTACTGGATGTCCATTTCTATCTAAGTACTCAATTAATTCTGCTGCTCTTTCTAACTCAACATTATGTTTTTGACCGTAATCAAAACTTAATGCTGTTACTTCATAACCTTCCGCTAATAAGTGTAATAATACAGTGCTACTGTCCATTCCACCTGATAATGATAATACTGCTTGTTTCTTCATATTGTTTTTATTTTTATACTCATACCAATTTGGGTTTGGTAGTTCTGAGTAATGATCCCATAATTCTTTTTCTACTATTTCCGACATTTATTTATTTAAATGTTGTTTTCTAGTTTCATGTTCCCAAATTCCATCTACTGTGTGTTCATGCCAATGAACTCTACCTTTTAAAATGGCGTCTTTGATATTTTTCTGGTGTCCATTCAAATTTGAATTTCCACTTTTTACCTCTATAAAATGTACTGAACATTTTGTTTTACTTCCTCTATTTGCAAAAGCTATATAATCAATTGGTTTTCCAAAAAACTGTACGTCTTTAGGGTCTACTGGGAAGTTTTCCATAAATGGTACATAATGTTCAATTGTTTTTCCAAAACTTACTGCTCGTGAACGAGAATAGGCATCTTCTCGGATAGCTTTTTCTTCTTTAGCTTTCCATTTTGCTAACATGGCTTCTGCTTTCCTTTCTGTAATTTTATCATGAGAGATAAAAACGTATGCTGCGAAAGCTAGGGCACATACTGTAACTGCAATTAATGCTATTGTCATTTTAATATAGTTGAGTGTTACTGTCCATTACGAACTTTTTAAATTGAGTTAAATTATGATTAATATCATATAACTTTTCTGGAGTTAATGGTTCCAGTCCCATTTTATCTATTTTTGTTGATGATTTAGTTAATAAACCAACACTATTATATTTTACTCCTTCTATCCCATGAATAACTGGGTTTGATGTGTCTATTGATTCAATAAAAGGAAAATCACAATAATAACCAAATTCTTGTGGTAAAGCACACCCTAATAAATGTATTCTGTGGTTATCGGTTATTAACCCTGATTTATACATTTTTGATATCATCATTATACGACCCATCATTTTACCAACCAAGGGATTTGGGTGGGGAAATTCATCAGCATACCAATCTGCACCATAACTAAATGCTATTTTTTTATAACCATGATGAAATTGTAATATATCATAACATTCATATGCTTCACCATAACTTTGAGCTTGTACTACTGCTACTTTTGTTGTATTTTCTGGTAATTCATAATTTCTCATCCAATATTTAGCATTAACTAAAGTTTGGGTTTGATTTTGCCAAACATCAGGTACTATAAACTCATCTGGTTCTAATTCTTTGATCCAATATAATAGTCTTTTTGTATCATATGCTTCACCTAATTCATGAAGTGAATTATCCATTATAATATATCTACCATCTTCTTTAGCTTTATAAAAATGTTTTTTATAAACTTCATTTTGATCTAATAAATGGGGTAAACAATACTCATAATCATTAATATCATAACTCCTAGAGAGCATGTTTATTGGGAGTTCGTGTGAGATTTTGTACATATTATTCTGAATAAATTGCTGAGTTTTTACCGTGTTCTCTAAATTCTACTTGTTTTACTTTAACACGTCCATTAGTTTCTTCTTGTACAAAAGGATTTAGTTTATTAAAAATAAACTCTGCAAATTTTTCTGCACCTGTAGCTGGTACTATTCTAATTCTCATAGGTCCTTCATATTGTTTGCCACGAGGCTGATCATTATGCATCATTTCAAATTGCATTCTTATAGGATCATCTTCTGCTATTAAAACAGTATGGTCAAACATATAATCCATCCATTCTTTTGGTGATCTACCATCGATTTTAGTTTTAGCTCTTTTCATACCACCAAAATCCCAAACCCAATTTCTTTCGTCTAATTCACCTTCAAACCATACTTTAAATGAAACACCATATCCATGTAGATATTGACAGTGTGTTGTAGTGGCTTTCCATTGTCTAAAACAACAACTAAAACCATCAAAAACTTTTGTACTTATAAACATAACTTATTTTTATTTTTATATATAATTCTATTTTTTAGAATCCAAATTATCTTCGGGGAGAAAATTCTTATATTTTTCGTTAAAATCTTTATTATTATTATCTATTTTTTCTATATCTTTTTCTGTGATATTTCCTTCTTGTATTTTATTCCAATCTTTTAATAAATCTTCTACATCTGTTAGAAAATCTCCTAATGTTGGTTCTTTAGATTTCTTCATATTCTACTTCTTTTATTTCATTACATAACCATAAAAATCCTTGTGCTCTAAACATAGTATCACAATGATAATATTGTTTTAATATTGATACTCCATTTTCTACTTTTAAATTAATTCTACTTTCAGGAAATTTCCTTTTAACATGAAATAATTTACCTTGTATATCTATTATATTTTTACCCGTCACAACTTACACAATCTGCCATTCTAGAACCTAAATCTCCTTTAATTACAGAATCAGTTCTTAAATAATATAATGTTTTAACACCTAATTTCCATGCTTCCATATGAACTTGATTAATCCATTTTGGAGAATCAGTAGGAGCAAATGCTAAATTAAGTGATTGAGTTTGATCAATGTATTTTTGTCTAATTGCTGCTTGTTGAACTAAAGCTAATTGGTTAGTTTCAGCAAATGTTAAAAATACTTCTTTCTCATCTTCGGATAATATTTCAGCTGGTAAATTTTGTACAGAGCCTTCATCTGCTAAAATTTGATCCCAAACTTTACTTGTATTTTTACCTTTTTCTATTAGTAATTTTTCTAATTCTGGATTTTTAACAATAAAAGTACCTTTAGCTCCATTAAATGTATAAACATTTGCTGGTTGTGGTTCAATTCCTGCTGAGCAACCTCCTATTCTTGAATTTGAAACAGTAGGAGCAATAGCTAAAACATGAGTATTTCTCATACCTGTTCCTTTACACCATAAAGGTTCACCATATTCTTGGGCTAATTTTCTTGATGCTGCTTCTGCTTCACTTCTAACTTTAGACATTATTGTGTGGGTCCAAGCTGTAGAGGCGATAGAATTAAATGGTAAATTTTTTTTCTGTAAGAAAGTATGCCAACCCATTACGCCTAAACCTAATGCTCTTCCTTTTTTAGCATGTTTATGAGTACGTTTCATTGCCTCTTTTCCATTAGTTTTATCAATAAATTCTTGCATAACACCATCTAAAAAGTATGTAGCAATTTCTACAACATCTGTGTCCTTCCACTCATCATATTTTGCGAGATTCAACGAAGATAAACAGCATATAAACGAGTGCTCCTCATCTGTGTGGAGTGTTATTTCTGTACAAATGTTTGTCATTGAAACGTTGAGATTATTCATCATGTAAGCTAAAGGGTTGTCTTTATTTACATTATCTTCAAACATAATGTATGGTTCTCCTGTTTCCATTCTTGATTTTAAAATTTCTAACCATATTTTCATTGCTGTTTCATCTCTATCATTTAATTTTCTCATAAATGAATCATCAACAACAACACATTGATGTAAATTTAAACATTGTCTGTTAGGATCGCCTTTTGGTCTCCTAATTTGAAGATATTCTTCAATGTCTGGATGACTAACTTTTAAATTAACTGATGCTGCTCCTCTTCTTACATTGCCTTGATTAGTAGCAATAATAGATGAATCGTAAATTTTACACCATGGAACTACACCTTCAGATTTTCCATTGCCTCTGATCTCTGTTCCTCTTGGTCTAATTCTAGAAACACTAACACCTACACCACCTCCTGCAGCTGTTAATTTCATTAATTCTGCATTAGTTAAACCAATTCCTCTAATTGAATCAGGTGTGTCAACACCAAAACAAGAAATAGGTAAACCTCTATCTGTACCTGTGTTTGAAATTACAGGAGATGCTAAACCAATCCAACCATTCCAAATATATTTAAAGAATTTTGATTCTAAATCAGGACGATTTAACCTAACTGCTACAGCATGAGCAACTCTTCTGTATGCTTTTTTTGGTGTTTCTCCTGGTAAAAGATAACCTTTACTAATTGTTGATAAAGCTACCTCATCCATAAATTCAGGAAAATCTTTCCCTTTCTCCCATTGGGAGTAATCTGCTATTAAATTATTATCCATTATTTATTTTTTAAAATATTGCGGCTGCATCCCAATCTTGTACGCCTTTACTATAATTTGTTACTCTATTTGCGAAGAAATCTGTATGTTGTTTTCCTGCTGATAAGTGGTCAAACCATTTCATTCTTTCTACAGCTTTAACATCAATACCATTTACAATAGGTCTATAACCTAAATCACCCATTTTTGTATTAACTCTATGTTTAATAAATGAAATTAAATCATCTTTACTGCAACCTTCTAAATCACCCATTTCATATACTTTTTCAATAAAATCTAATTCTAATTTTAATGAAAGTAAAGCTGCTTCATTAATTGCTGCTTCTAATTCTGGTGTTTTTAATTCTGGTTTTTCTTCTAATAATGTTCTAAATAACCAACATCCAGCATCAGAATGCATTGATTCGTCTCTAATTGACCATTCTACTATTTGTCCCACTCCTTTTAATTTATTTCTTAATTTAAATGACAATAAAACAGCAAAAGATGAAAATAAATTTACACCTTCAGTAAAAGCACTAAATATAGCTAATGATTTTGCTCTTTCATGCCAATCTACTTCATCACCAAAACTAGCTGCGTTTTCAGTTAAAGCTTCTATTTTAGCCATTGTTGTTTCATCTTCTAAAAATTCACTAAAATCATCTAAACCTAATTCCTCATTTAATAAAGAATAAGCTTCAGCATGAATTGTTTCCATGGCACCAAAAACAGTTGCCATAGCAATAATTTCTGGTTTACGGAACCATTTTGTAACTAATCCTGTCCAATAATCATTAACTACAGTTTCAGTTTGAGCGAATCCCTTTAAAATCGAACCAATAATATTTTTTTCAGTTTCATTTAAGTTTTGTTTCCAATCATTGATATCACTCATCATTGGAACCTCTGTGTGTATCCAATGCGCTTGTTGTTGTTTTAACCAATAGTCAAATGCTGTTGGGTATTCAAATGGTTTATATACTATTCTTTCTTGTGTGATATCTTTTTTTGTCATTTTTGTTATTTTTTAAATTTAGAAATAAAAAAAGGGGTAAACCCTTGTGTGTTATAAGTACAATATATACAAACAAAACCCGCTAAAACCCAAAAAACTCGTTGGAAGCTCTTTGTCCTCTTCTTCGCTGTGCAGGCGAAAGATCTTCACTGTTGGTTTGTTGCGGTCTATTATTTCCTCTCATATTTATTTCAATCTTCCCTATTGCAGTATCCATAACTGAATCATAAGTTATACCATCTGCTCCATATCTATTTTTCATAATATGCCATCTACCAGTGCCATTTTCTTTGTCTTCGGCACTTCTAGCTAATGACATTGCAAAGTCAGTAATCATCATTTTAGAATAACTTTCAGCCATTCTGTCTCCTTGAATGATGTCTTCTCTTGCTCCTGATCTATTTACTTGTGAAGCTGTCCAAATAGGAACCTTCATTTCAGTAGCTAAACCACGCAAACTAGTATAAATGTCATCTAATTTGTCTCTTTTTTCTTTACTCGATTTAGAAGTAAGCAAATCAGCATAATCAACAATAATTAAATCTGGATGTATATCTTGTTGAATACATTTTTCTAAATGTGCATGTATAGTGTTTACAGTTGCTTGTCCTGCTGGATATTCTCTAATGTAAAGACCACCTCGTAAGGTTGATAAACTTTCTGTTACCTCCTTTTTAAAATTAGTAATATCTCCTACAGGTATTTCTGTAAAACAAGCATCATATCTTCTACCTACATATTTTTCACTTAATTCTAAAGTGTAATGTACAACTGTGTAGCCTAATTTTACAGCTTGAGCACCTAATGCTATTAAAGCCCATGATTTACCCCCACCGGGTCCTCCTGCTATTAAACCTAAATCGCCTTGTCCTAAACCATTACCTAAAAGATTATTAATAAGTGGCCAAGGTGTAGCTATAGTATTTCTAGCTTCTTCTCTAAATCTGTCTTCTAGTTCTGCTATATACTCATGACCTATATCTCTTTCGGTTCCTGCTTTTAAAGCACCATCAATTAAATTTCTAATATCATCATAATCACCTAATTCTAACAAATCAACTGACTTCATTAGCGCACCCTTTAATGTTTGATTTTTACAAAAATCTAAAAATGTGTCTTTTACATAAGCTAAATCTGTTGCTTTTGATGCTTTATATGCTTGTTTAAGTAAATCTTTAACAGCTACATTTTGTAGTTCTTTATTTAAATTTTCAAGTTCTACTTTAAACACTTCCATTGTAGGAACTGTTTTATATTCGTTGTAATAGCTGAGTGTTTTACGAATAATCCATTTACCAGCATCATTATCAAAATAATCTGGAGAAACTATATCTGCAATTTGTTGTAGAAAGTCTCTATCGGTTATTAAGATTCCAATAGCTTTAGTTTGGAATGAATGTCCGTATTGAGTTAATTTACTCATGTGTTTGTTTTGCGAATGTGTTTAATTTAATAAAGTGTTCTTTTAACCATAAATCAGGTATTTTAATAGCATTTCCTAATTGATCATCATTATACATTATAATAAAGTCATTTCGGGAAAGCAAATTTATTGGTGCCTCTATTAATCTAGCTATTTTTAATTTTAATTCTCCAGATACTGGTGGATTTTTTAAATCCATTAATTCTTCATTTAGTTGGAGTTGGTCTGCCGACTCACTAATTCTTTTATGCATAGGTTCTTCTCCTTTACCCGCATGTTCCAGAATGAAATCAAGATCAAGGGTTTGTTGAGTAAATAGATCTGGAACTATTTTAGGTAATTTTTTGGGTCCTAATCCTTTAACACCTTCGATGTTGTCAGATTTGTCACCCATTAAAACTTTATACATTAAAAAATTGTGAGCCGGTATCCCATAATCAGCTTCTACCATTCGAGGGGTATAAAACTTCTTTTTAGTTGGACTCCATACAGTGATTCTATCGTTTACTAATTGTAAAAAATCTTGATCTGCAGACATTATAGTAACTTCTTTGTCTAATAATGTGTGTGCAATGTAAGCAATAGTATCATCTGCTTCTATTCGGTCTATTGAAATAACATTGATTGGAAGAAAATCTAAATATTCAAGTAATCTTGAAAATTGAATCTTCATTGATTCTTTTTCTTCAGATGCGTTTTTAAAGGCATCCCATCTAGTAATTCGTTTGCCTGGTTTTCTGTTAGATTTATAATCACTGTGGATTTTTCTTCTACGTTGTGAACCACCTGCACCATCATAAACTATAATTACTCTGGTTGGGTTTACTTCTCTAATAGCGTAAGCTAAAGATCTTAAAAAACCTGTTAAACCACCTACTGGGACTCCATTGTCATTCAAGGCACCATTTACTGCAAATACTCTTAAATATAAATTTAATCCATCTACAATCAGTACTCTATCATTAACACCTAGAGAATCGTTCTTTTCAATGTTATCTAATAAACTAAATATATCTTCCATTATAATCCGCTTTCATCTATTTCAATGTCCGGATCTAATTCTTGTGGGTCTTCATGTTGATATTTCATAACATATTGTTCACAAGTGTCTTCATACATTCTTTTTCTAATTTCTGGTCTTTCTTCACAAAGTTGTTGTAATTCTTTACCATAAAATGTAATTTCTTCACCTGTTTCTTTATCAACATACTTACAGATAGGGCCTGATTGCTTACAAACTTTATAGTTTTTCATCAATTTTAACCATCCACCATAATCGTCTATACCTTGTCTGTAAAAGACATTGTATCGAATTTTACGGTTTGGTGGACCCATTCTGTTTTTAACTACAATAGCTTCTACTTCAGACCCTACAACTTCTTCTACACCGTTGATTTTTTCTTTAAGTTTCCCAACTTGTTTAAGTCTTAATCTAACTGATGCATGAAATTGTAAAGCCTTACCACCTGAAGTAGTATATTGATCAGCAAATGGCATTGCGCCCATCTTTTGTCTTAGTTGGTTCGTGAATACTAAAAGTATTTTTTCCTTACCAATTAAGTTAGTAATTTTACGCATTGCTTTGGATAAAATGATTGCCTTTTGAGTGGCATAACCATCCTTTTCAAAGTCAGCGGCTGACTCAATTTTAGTGGTAGCTGCAGCTACTGAATCTACAACAATTGTTACAAGTTTATCTGGATTTTTCTCTCTAACTTTAAGGATAACATTTTCAATTGCATCCATAATGTCTTCAACTGTTTCTAATGGTAAATAAACCATTTTTTCAACATCTACTCCAATTGCTTGTAAAAACTGTGCGTTTAATGATGATTCAGTATCAATGTATACTGCAATACCGTCTTTCTTTTGTGTATTTGCTATAATGTGAGATGCTAACAGGGACTTACCACTCTGTTCTAGACCAGTAATTTCAACGATTTTAGAAACTGGAAAGCCTCCGTTAGGGCGATTTGAGATGGCTAGATCTAATACTGTAGATCCTGTAGAGACCCAATCGCTGACATCTGTAGGGGAATCTTCACTGCCGTCTAGGAAATATGCTACTCTATGATGAGTTTTATTAAATTTCTTGTTTAAAGAGTCGGCAATAAGCCCTGTTAGTTCATCTCTATTTGATTCGTCTTTTTTCTTTTTAGCCATTAGTCAAATAATTCGTCAAGTTTACTATCTAGATTTTGCTTACCTTTAGAAGGTGCAGCTACTACTTCAGTTTCTTTACCACCATCTTCTTCAGCTGGTTTTAAATAACTTTGTAATTCGCCTTTCATTTCCTCAAACGAATATTTCTTAAATAAAGAAACTAAATCCTTTTGATTTGTTAAAAACGACTCTGCTTGTTTAGCATCCTCTACTAATGGTGTTTGGTTTGGTTTAACACGCACAGTTGTTGTGTTAAACATTTTACCTGTTTCAGCTGCTGGGATAACTTCTACAGTAACATCTCTACCATTTTGAACAGCAGTAATATCACCATAATCCTCATCAGCCATTACACCTAATAGTTCTTGATAAACCATTTTACCAAATTCCCAAAAACGAACACCTTTGTCTTCTTCTCCACGTACTACTACTGGAGCAAAAATACGGAGTTTTGGGTATAATTTTTTAGCTAATTCCATATTTTCTTTGTCACCTGACTTTCTTAATTGATTAGCAAATTCCATAATTGGATCTGACTCATCAAAATTAGTCAAGGCAATCATTCTTGGTTTACCAATACCGAAGTAAAAGTATAACTCAATAAATGGAAAGTCTTTGTTGTGTGCATAAGGCACTAATCTTACTTGGGATTTTTCTCCCACTGGCGGTCTCCAAAAGTTATTTTTGTAGTCACTTGAACCACCGCCCCCTTTGTTGTTTAATTTGTTTAAACGATTCTTGATCTCATCTAAATTCATACGATTTTTTTTTTTAAAATTTATATAATGTATCTTATTACTTCATGTAATATACGAAGCATTCTTGGCTAAACCAAATTTTTCTACTAAAGATTTATGATTTCTTTTATTTTCGTGTCTATACGATTAAAACCCTCTGTTTGTATTAATAAAATACAATTTTTGTAATCATTCCATTCTATAGGAAATCTTTTGTCTAAAACCCCGTTATTCAAACTCTTTATTAATTCATTAAGCGCGTTAATAGTGTATAAAGTATTTGTTTGTTTTTTTCTATGTACCAATATTGTATTGTCTATTATACCATTAGTACTTGAATTATTCATATCGACGTTGTATGTAAGCATAATTTTTTCCCCATCCAAACTTTCTAACACAAAAATTTTATTAAAGAGAATTACATAAGATGTTTGTATCTTATTTGTAATTTCCTCAATTCCATTAGGGGTAGTAAACGTACAATATAATCTGTTGTTCATAAATAACCGGAATTTTCCGGTTATAAATACAAAATTTAACTCAAAGCACCATAATGTTTTCCTACCTTAACTTTAATAGGAAATTTTTCACTAAGTATATTTTCTAAGTCTAACAGTGTTTGTTTACCATCTTCTTTTGACACATCAAATATAAATGCATCATATATGTAAAGAACTAATCTTGTTTGTTTGTCTTTTAAATAATCCTGTATAACCTGTATCTTACGAATATTAGTTTCTGTTTCTGTAGCTTGAATATAATAGTTAAATAACTTTTGAGCATGTATTTTAGGATGATCGTCTTTTTTTATACGGTATGATCCTACATCTATATATCCATCTTTATTAAATGCTTCCCAAATTATATCAATAAAATTTTGTGTTTTACGGAAAAACTCATGGTGTAAGTTTTTCTTGTCTATACCACCATATATTTGTCTAAATGTAAGTGTTTTACTTTCTTTATATTGTTCAGGTGTTATGTCTTTAGTATTAAAATATATTTGAGCAAGTGTGTTGTGTACATTACCTTCAAAAGAAAAGCCCACAATATCGCCTATCAGTCGCGGGTGGTAACCATCATAATCCATTTCTACAAAAAAATCGTTGTCTGGTTCGAAACTATCTCGCTCTCCATTGTCGTGTTTTAGTCCTACAAAATTTATTCCATTAAAGTTATTTACAGGACGACCCGTTGTTGTGTATGGGTTATACCATCCGTATATATGATTCTCTTTTATTGAGTATTTTTTATTTTTTGTGGTAAAGTATGTGTCAAACTTGTCGTTTATTTTTAGTCCATTTTGTTCTAATTTTTGTAGAACAGGTAACAAAATATTATTAACATACTCGTTAGTTTTTCCTGGAGTATCACCGATTATATCATTGTATTTGTTATTACAACGCTCTAGGTGTTTACCAATAGGTATCATTTTATTCACTTTAGTTTGTGGGAATTTACGGTAATACCATGTGTGTGCTTGTGTTGTATGTTTGTCTAAAGGAGGTACGGTATGTTGTATATCCGTATAAGATAGTTGTGGGGCCGCATGTAAGCTGCTTTTCTTATCTAAAACTCTAAAATTATAATCTTTAAGCAAATCTAAAATCTCGTCTATATTCCAATTGATACATTCTAAGTGGTTGATTGGTATAATATAACCTGTATTGTTTATATTCAGGTATATTGCGATGATTTCCGCAAGTATAGGGTGTGTGTTGTCATTACCTTGAATAAATTCAAGATACATTGTTGGCTCAAATTTTACTTTGAGTTTGTCTAATTGGTCTTTTGTTTCAATAAGGTAGAACATACCTTAGGAATGTACAAAAAATATTTTTA
>Ga0181393_1000638_pt1 | contig 13006 bp, 13 predicted proteins | sample 16SPOviralmetaG_FD_130122 | JGI IMG/M metagenome (GOLD analysis project Ga0181393, IMG submission 130122) | Marine viral communities from the oligotrophic San Pedro Time Series (SPOT) site, San Pedro Channel, CA, USA - 16 SPOT_SRF_2010-10-21 | ecosystem: Environmental > Aquatic > Marine > Strait...
CACGTTCCATCAATCTCGACTTGTACGTCAAAGGATGTGTTCGTGTACGTTCCTTCTAGGATTAAAGAACCCACCTCAAATTGGTCACCTGACCGTTGAAAATCTATTGCTGAAGACGTTGCTGCTCCAGATGCGATGGTTGTTACTTCTAGTTTTGCCATAGATTAATTTAATTTGAGTTTCAAAGTAGCTAGTTTTGTTGGTCGTTTTCAATACGAAGTTTGTAGTTTTGTATGATTTGCTGAATCATAGCGTGTGCTTCGTAGTTGACGTTGAGCTTTCGTAAATCGTTTTGTATCGCTTCTAAGAGTTCTAAGTTGGTCATGATGTTAGGTTATTAATGAATAATCTATATAAGTGTTTCCGTTACTCAATATAAGGGAATCGCTTAATCTTGTAAATACGCCACTTGGATTTAACTCTGTGACAGGATTATAATCTCTTGTTCCTATGTCAGTAGCCGAAGCTCCACTTAATGTTACCCCAGAAGAATCTAAGACATTAAAGCGTATGTGTGTAGTCGTATCTTTTTCGTTCACGTAAAAATACATAGTAATTGTTCCAGTGCAAGAACCAGTTTGGCTAGAGGTAAATTTAAATTCAGTTTTTGTACTATCAGATTGGTCTACAACATTAAGTCTGTTTCCAGTTGCGTTATCTGCAACAAAATAATTCGTGTTAAAATCTATCCTAGTATCTGAAAACAACCCATAATCAGTAAAAGTAGAATTATTCGTACTAACCTCAAGTGTTACGGTAATACCAGCAGTAAAAGAACCAGCAGGAACACTTTGAGAGTAATCAAATTGAAACTTAACCCATCTATTATTATTTATAGCTAATGAGTTTGTGTTAAAACCGTTTGCTAATGTGGCAAGTCTAAAATCAGATACATCTGACGTGGTAACTTCTGTATTAGCACTATCTGATGGATACGTAGTTCCTGTTGATTTAATTCTAAGGTTACCAGACGTTAAATCAAATACTTCTGATTTAATTTCAAACGTACCTGCATTCTCATTAAATGATAAGAAGTTAGTACCATCGCCCACTTTAAAAAGTACATCGCCTTGACCTAGTTTCCAATAGTTCTGATTAGTTATTCCATTAGAATCTATTTTTATGCCTTGCTCTACACTACTTAACTTGCCGACAGTCATTAATGCCGAACCCGTACCTATGACTATGTTTTCATTCGCACTGCTTATATCTAGATTTGTAGTATCTAAATTAAATGTGTCGGTCTGTATGTCTAAATCCGTACCATCAAACTCAATATATTTTGTATCACCGCCTACCTTAAAGGTATTGCTCGTTAATTGAGCAAGCGTAGTACCACCATCCTTTAAGAATAATCCACTACTAGTAGCTAGAATATGTCCACCCGAATTATCGCCTGCAAAGAATCCGAAAGTTTCAGAAGTTAAACCCGAATATCCAGTAGAATTACTTGGTCTTGGTCCTAAATCGCCAAAAGCTACCCTAGTATTTGCTTCGTTTTGTAAATCAGAAAACCCATTTACTTCGGTTTGCATTCTCATTATAAGGCTATCTTCTGACCTGTCTACGTTACGATACATTATAGCCTGCCTATCTGCATCTAATGTATTACCATAGGCAACAATCAAATCACCAGTAACTAAGTCAGTAAGATTGCCCGAAGTAATAGAAACTTCTATATCATTACCTACTACACCAAGAACACCACCACGAACCGACTTAACAATAGAACCAGTTCCACCACTTTCTAAGTCGTTATTTATATCGGTAACCTGACAGATAAATAAGTCATTTTCTTTGAATGAATTGCCTGCCGTACCAGTTACGTTTTCAACTGTAATAGTGTCATTGTCTGAATCAACACTTACTACTCTACCTTGTGCGATGCTAAGGATTTCAGAACCGCCTATCGTACTAATCTGTTTTGCTATAAATTCAAAGACTCGTAACGCTCCACGTACCCTTAACTCTTGGAGTTCTGCCGAGCCATCTGCTTGTATCTGCCAATTCGTTCCCGACCATCCAGTAGCATACCCATCATCTGCTAAGTTTGCTTGCGTAGTCAAATCGCCTTGTAGGTTCATCGTACTATTAAAGTCAGCTTCACCCGATAAAGTAAGCGAGCCACCTACCGAAGCATTATTCGTAACCGATAAAGTATCAAAGATTACGCCATCAGTAGTCTGAACATCTTGGTTCATAGCGTATAACTCATTATCGCCTTGACCAGTGTTCAATGTAGGAGCATCTAGTGTTCCCGATATGATAGTATTACCAGTTACATTTAATGTGCTTAGTGTGGTTGCTCCAGTTACATCTAGTGTAGTGCCTATCGTTGCACTTGTGCCTACTTCTAAGTATGTGTCTGCTTTTAGGTATGTTCCTGCATGAACGTGTTGGTCTGCATTGATACCGTTATCAACGTCTAAACTCGTCCCAATAAATACTGGGTTATTAAACTTCTCACTAGGGTCAGCATCCCATTCTAGCGTGCTTGTGTTCCACGTAATACTGGTCGTATCTATTTCATCGGTGATGACTATACCATTAACAGTTAGGTCATCGTTTATAGTTACAAGACCACTAGCTATATTAACATCAATTACATCAGTTGTTACTGCTTGGTTGTTAGCATCACCTGCGAATATTTTTCCTTCGTCTAGGTTAGGTACGGCATTGGTACGACCTGCACCCATGATGTAAATTTGTCCACTACTACCATCAACTCGTATAACCTTAGCAATCTTCTGAAGCAGATTACTTTCACCAGTTGGTGGTGTATTTACAAGCGTACCATTAGAGCCGATAAACAATTCATCGCCTACTGTAAAAGAACTTGTATCTATCCCTATTAACTTACCATGAGTAACTATATCACCCATAGCATTATCATTCACATCAGCCGATAAAACTCCAATCGAAGGCATTGTGCCACTACCATCAGAATCAGCTACACCTATCGTGAACTGCTGACCTTGAGCAACTTGTCCTGATATGTAGACTGGTGTGCCTTTTGTTAATGTGCCACCCGTATCATTCTTTCCTTGTACGTGAATAGCACCAGTAAGGTCGCCTGTTACGTCCCCTGTAACGTTACCAGTAACATCTCCAATTAGGTCAGCTGTTACCGTATTAAACGTTACATCATCACTAGCACCAAGTTCTAGGTTGTCTCTGGCGGTGGATACGTTATCAAGGTCGGATAGATTATTGCTTTCAAGTAGGTATCTAGCATCAGGTACAGTAAATATAGCATTACTAAAGTCTTCACGAAGTAATGGAAAACCTCCCTCATCTTGACCGTTATGAACAACTACAGTGTCTTTATCTAAATCTACCGTAAGTTCTCCTACAGCGCCAATAAAATCTTCGTGGTCTGAAGTTGAGCCTCGTCTACGTTTTACTTCGGTTGCCATATATTATACGCTAGGTGCTTGGAGTGCTGCTGGTATGGTTGTTGCTAGTTCTTGCGCTATCAGCTTAATGTTAGCTGAACCACGACCTATTTGATTGGTGTATGCAGTGGTAATACTAGAGCTGTCTAAAATAAACTTAAAAGCGTTAGCTGTTGCCCCATTAGTGTCATCAAATAGTGTAGTAAAAGAACCACTAAACGACACTTCTACATACGAATCTCCACCAGTAAACGCACTAACTAAATCCTGTAAGAAGGCACTGGCTGTGTTACCACCCCCACCACTACCAGCAAACGTTGATGATAAAAGTTTAGCCCAATTCAAGTCTAAGGTAAACCGAAAGCCACGAAGATTCTGTCTTAGACTAGCATCTAAAGCCTCATCATAAGCCGAGCCAAAGTTTACCTGACCTATGTCGCTAGTAAAGTTGTTGGTAGTTATCGTGTAACTCCAGCTGCTTCCACCAGCCTTCCTAATGTATATTGAGCTTATTTTACTAGATAGAGCCATAATCTAATTGTACGGTTACTGGGTCACTAGGGCTTATTAAACCATAGTCTCGATATTCTTCGATGCCTAATGGGTCGTCTACAAATCGCCAATCCTCAAAGTTTAGTGTTATGACCACACCCAAGTCAAATGCTTTGAGCGTAATCTTCGGAACAAACAAACCATGTTGATTTGCGTATTGAACACGATGAGCAAAGTCATCCTCTAAAACTACACGAAACAGACTACTAGTATCAATACCGATATATATAAAGGTAGAACCATTAATAAAGTCAGTGGCTATATTGTTGCAAATTCTTCTGTAGTCATCAGCCGTTGTACACAGGTTATAGGTAAGCTCTACTGTTCTTCTAAAGTCCCTAAAATTGCTCCGTAACGAGCCATCTAGTGCCTCATCGAAGGTTGACCCCCAGAACTGGAGTTCGTCCGTCTCAGCGTAATTTTGAATGGTTAATGTCTCAGTACCGCCTGCGTCCGTAACAACTGTGATATTTGTTAGCTTGGACATGATTAGGCTATCTTATAGGCGTTGAAGTCTACTGTGTCATTAACTAGGTCGTAGGTTAATTTAGAAAATCTATATGTTCCATCTATTGGTTTTATAAGACGTGAGCCCCCAATATTATTATCCGCAAAAGATATGACCATACATTGATGAGGTAGCACTTTGTTAGCGCCAAAAAACGTTCCACTAAGAGTTGGTATCTGTGTGTCTAGTAAGACCTTTTCGTAGGACGCAACACCAAAAACCGCAGCGGCATTCGTGAAAAGAGATGTGGTTCCATAGCTATAAAGAATAGGACCATCCGCTGCAACATCTCGTCTATCTACATTTCCTTTTCTAAATGAGAAATTAGCAGTTTTATCAGCGTCTGGGTTTATAGCAGATGACGTTGATTCTGAATTAAGGTTACCATGTGTTACTTTTAATTGGCTATACTTACTTTTTTCAGGATTTTGTAGTTTTAATGATTTAAAATCAGACTCATTCATTGTAACTGTTTGACCGCCCGTAATATTTCTAGCGAAGTACACCTTTTTACCTAGCATATTACCATATACAGAACCCTCTACGCCAGCTATATTCGCTAATTGTTCAAACACATTTAGAGTACCACTTTCTGTGTCTTGTTTTTCGTCAAATACAAAAAACACATCCTCTCCAAAAGATGGGTCAGTAGCAGAAAAATTAGTAACAACTATATTGGAACCAGACGAACCAAACATATCATCTAACGCATCATCAATAAAATCACGAACAACAATACCAGCTAAAGAAGGAGTAGCTGTATTTGTGTATACGTTTTTAGATGTATTAGTGATTAAATCATCTATACTTACCGAAGTAACGTCACTAGGTCGAAGTGGCTGAAAGTTTATCGTAGTTTTTCTTTGATTAATATCATAGCTAATATCTTGATTATTGAACCTACATTTTATTACATCAGCACTACCAGCCCCAGATGGATTGTATATGTTTATATTGGTGGTAAGCTCGGTTTGTGGGTCTGTAGTATCAAAGTACGCATCGTAAATACTTTTGTAGCTAGTAGCGTCTACATTATCAAAAAAAGATATGCTTATAGAACCAGCCCTTATGCCTATCTTATCAATGTTATCTACATCGGTAGTAACCGCAAAGTCATAGGTAAACTTACCTAAATCGCATATCTCGTATTGCACCGTTTCAGATGCACTCGTGTTACGTATAATAAAGTCTACGTCTATATCTACTGAGCGTAGAGTTACTTTATTTGAGCTGGCTTGTAGCTGACCCATTCTTAATCACCTAAGTATGTAGTTCCGCTTTCTATTTTTGCGTTACCGCTCTTAACTTTATATGCCATTACCTCTTCGTCTAACGACCCTTGTAATACAATAGTAGCTCCCATAGACTCTGGTCTTGTTGGACTAAATCTTTCTATAGATGGGTCCTGAGAGGATAACCTATAATCCGTTTCGAAAAATCCTCTTTTTTGTTCTTGGGGAGTGTATCCTTTCGCTCCTGCGCCACCTCCACCTCCACCTGAACTTCCACCTCCTAATTGTTTTCCTTGTTTTAAACCTTGGGCTGTGATAGCAGCAATAGTGGCTGCTGCATTAGCCTTAATAACAGGCACTTGACTTAACGCCAATGCTTGACCTGCAATATTTCCTTTTGCTAACTCTACTCTTGCTTTAGCTCTTGCCTCAAATATTCTTTGTTGCGCAGTCACAACAACTTCAGAAATAGCCTTTCCTTTTTCTAGTGCTAATAATGCTAATGCTACGCCCCTACTCTTATCAGCAACAACTTTTGCTACATTTATAAGAGATTGTCCTATTTTTTTTCTTATATCTAGTTTTTCTTTTTCTAGCTCATTTAATAACTGGGCATTTCTTTCTTCTATTTCTAGTTTAGCATCGGCTTCTTTTTGAGCAATGTCTATTCTTTCTTGTGAATTAATCTTGTCTAATTCTAATTTTTCTAACTCTAACGCTTGCTCTATTAATATTTTTTTCTGGAACTCATCTAATTCTAATTCCTCTATTTCTTTTTTTCTTGCGGCTAAATCCTGTCTTACTTGAAACCTATCTAGGTCTGCCTCTAATTGTATTCTTTTAATTTCATCGGTTTCATTTATTATATCTAGCTCTCTTTTTGCTGACTCTACGTCTACTGCAGAGGATTCTTTTTCAAATAACGCTGCTTTTTTAGCATCTTCAGCAGCCTGTATCTCATCTGCAAAAAGTGATAATATAGCCTTTCTGACCTCCTCTTCTTTTTTGAATTCTGATATTCTCTTTGATATAGCATCAATAGTTTCTTCACTAACACTTTCTAATATGCCAGACTCTTCTTTTCTTAGTGCTATAGATTCCTCTAATCTTTTTATTTCATTATCTATTAACTTACCTTGCTCCCCAAGTTCTTGAACCTTACTAACCCTGAAAGTCCTATCTATTTCATCATTTATTTCTGCTCTAGCATTTCTAGCTTCATTTAAAGCTTTTGTTTCTAAATTTAATTGATTTATATTTGTTTCTATAATATCAGTTAATTTAGGAAGAAGAGACTCAGTTTGAACATCAAGTGTTTTAGAGACTTTATCAAATGCACTAAAAGCTAATTCAGCCTCAGATGCAAAATCACTCAAAGAATCTTTTGCTTCATCTGTTGCTTTTTTGTTTCTGCCCATGACGTTAGTCAAAACTGTTATAACCGTAACAGCAAGATTAATAGCCAATATGACTCCGCCAGGACCTAATAATGATTTTTTTAGGGCTTCAAATGTAGTTACTTGCTGACCATTTTTAATTGTTCCGTCAGCCACGGCTTGATTGTATCTGTCTACGTTTTGATTAAGGTTTCCAAATAGCTCTGCGGTAAAACCAATGTTGTTACCGATGGCTCGCATACCCGTAGCAAAGTTAAATGAGCCACCAACCATAAATTGACTAGAGTCTTGTATAAGGTCACTAAATCCAAATAATGTCTGATTCGCTCCAGACATTGTTTTATTAAATCTGCCAGCTTGACCCGTAACATCACCCATCTCTCCAGCTGCTTGTTTAAGAGAATTACTTAGGTTGATGTTGGTGGACATCATGGTTCTTAATGTGCGCTCAGCCCTAGAAAGAGTATTATTGTACTTTATAGACTCTTGCTCGCTCATTTCAGTGGCAGCGCCATATGCCCTCATTTCAGCTATACTTTCTTCTAATACAGGTATGAATCTTTTATGTTGTTCTGCCTTTTTCCTTAATGTTGCTATATCTGTTTTTTCATCAGTTATAAGCCTCTTGAGGGTATTATCATAGTTTCTAGCCTGAGCATTTGCGCTTGCAACATTAGTTACATTGGCTTTTAATAGGTTGTTCCTTTCTTTTATTTCTTGGTTACCATCCTCTATTACCTTATTAAAAGTAACCTGTTTACCCGTAGCTTTTTCTATAGCTGCGGCTGCGTCCTTTACGCCCTTTTCTAATCCTTCATCAATAGCTTTACCGACAATCTTTTCTGATGATGGGTCTAAAACAACTTTGACGGTATATACTATTTCGGGCATCGTTTTTACTCGTTTTTAGGCTTATGGTACGCTTCACGAGCCATCATAGCCTTGGTTATGTCTTCTATGGAACACTCGGCTTCAAGTTCCTTAGCTCGCAATGGATTAAAGTCGGCAAGAACGTAACAGTAATAAATGTACGCTCCGCCAACTTCAACCACTAGGTCATTAGGTGCGAGCAAGTCTAATGACTCTAAAGTACTCCGACTCCATTGGAAGGTACTTGTCGCCTGTTCGTAAAAAAATCCCACGCTTCCTCAAGCGTGCCCAGCTCCAAGTCATCCGATTTCCAAGTGGCATCAGTAATTTTTTTATCGAGCTTCATGCAGTGTTGCGCTGTATACTTACAGTACTTAGCACGAAACTCTTCATCTAAACGCCAAGCGTTTATTCCATCAAGGTCTTCCATCGTATAATCATCAATAGAAATGTTATCGCTATCTAGCTTCTTATGAAGTTTAGGATGGTTTTCCTTGTACCAGTTCATGAGCATATTTCTACGCTCCTCTATTATTTTATCAAAACGAATAGGGGTCGGCTTGACCTCAAACCGAACCCCCATAAATTCGCCAGTTACTTTTGTAATACGTCCCATAAATTGCTCGCTTTATTTTAGGGTTATGTGTTAAATTCTACAAAGCTATAAGCACTATCTAACTGTACTGTTGGATTTTTGAACGATATATCATCGTCCTGACCAATGTTAATAGACACTCTAATCATTTTAGCAGTATCAGGAACTACCATGCTTGCTGTTAGAGTTGCGGTAGAGCTATCAGGTATGGTTTCTGTATCAGCAGTTCCTACACTGGTACTGCCATAATCGCTAAATGTTTCTATTTTTATATTAGAACCAGTAGTTATTGAAGAAGCGGTCATATCCACATGGAAATAGATAGTTCTGCCGTCACATGGCAAAAATAAATCTCTATGAAGAGAAGCTCCAGCAACTCCAGAAGTTGTGAAGTCTTGTTCTCCGTTACCAGAATCCCAAGTTGCTGTTCCGTTGGTTTTTGTCCACCCTGCTGCTAATCCACTAGTTGAACCTTCTTGCCACTTGTACATGGCTAGACCGTTATAGCTATAGCACAATTCAGATGTATGTTTACCAGTTGAAGAGTCATATCCGCCTTTAGCTTCACGAGGACTGTTAAACCTAAACGAAGCAGTTTCAGTGAATACTTGACCTAAATTTAGTTTACCATCCATTTGCAGTATTTGACCGCCTAAACCGAATCCGCCAAACACAACGTCATCTCGGTCGTCTGCTAATGATTGTAATCCAGAAATGGTGCTACTTTTAAATAGACCACTTACAGTAAGGTCGTAGTTCTTACTGGTTATCAACGTTTGACCATCTTCGATAATAGGTGATGAAGCTGGCTCTATACTTAATACTTGCCTAGAAGCCTCATCAGAACCCTCTTGTACTACTGAGAACGTGTTGTAATAATCAAATGTTGTTCCACTATCTGGTATTTCTGCAATACTTATTTTTTCTAATTGACTTCTACTCATAATATTAAGATTCTTGACCTACACCGTCAGATGCAGTAATTACTTCAATGTTGCCTTGCAATACAACTTCTCTACGTCCATTAGAAAAGTCCTGATAGCCATTTAAGACTACTCCACCAGTCTTCAAGTCATTAACACCTGTTCCTTGAGTTACAAACCGTAAGAAGCACTCAGTCTTTGAGTCACTAGCGTCATCAACCATTACTGGGCTTGAGGCGTGAGTTAAGATATTTTCTCCATTAGCTGCGCCAACTGCAGGAGAACCACCAGTACTATCCTGAACAAGCGTACCGCTTTCGTAGGTTAGTTTTCTAGTACGTATCTCAATAGGAACGTTGTACGACTCATTAATAGTTTGACCGTCTTCTACTGTTACTTGATTTGGCTCAGGGAAATACTGAAGACCATCCACCGTAAAGTCTTTGATAGAACCTATATAAGATGATGGTGAAGTCGTACCAAAAGCGCCAGTAAAAACATCTATTTGTGATATAATTAACTTTGACATGATAAGCCTCCTTAGCTAGTTAAGCCGTCAGTAGCACTAATAACTTCTAGTGTACCAGTTAAGACTGTTTCTATTCTACCGTTGCTATAATCTTCGTAGCCATTTAAGTATATAGCTCCAGTGCTTATGTTAAAAGAATTAGAAGCCCCAACAAATCGTATATAGCTCTTAATAGGAAGAGTGCCATCCGTAGAAACATGACCACTAGCTAATATAGCGTTTGTTTTACTACCAGAAAGATTTGTAGATTTGGTTCTCATTTCAATGTTTACCGTATAAGACTCGTTTACTAGCTGACCATTCTCAATGGTTACTTGATTAGGTTCAATAGTAGGCAACGAAGCCTCTACAATAACATTTGTTATATCACCTTCGTCGGCATCGTAATTGTTGCCATCTGACAGGGTGACTTTGTCTAATATAAACTTTGCCATTGTTTTGTGTTTGGTTTAGGATATTTTAATTATACTTTCAAAATTCACTACAGTAGATAAGTATCCATCTCTTTCCTCGATACCATCTACTCCAATAACTGTTAACGTCCACAAATCACTGTTTACGTCTGAAGCCGTTGTCGTGGTTGCCCAATCAAACAGCTGGTCACTAATTTCTAATGCCCTATCGTATATCGTGTCTTTCAAGCTATGCGAATCGGGCTGTTCAATATATACTAGCGCTTGAAACCTCTGGTTCAATTCACTAGGTTTTTCATCATTAAGCCTGTAATCAGTAGTTCCGTTTAATAGTTTGAATACTACTACTTCACGCTTAACGTCTGCACGCTTCCTAATATCGAAATTGTTACCGCTAAACTTCAATACCTTTTCAACGGTTGGTCTTGCATCTGAAGATGAATAGGAACTGAAGCTCGTTACGTACCCACTAAGTATTGCGTTTCTATCCATGTTATATACTTACTATTTGAGCACCCTGAACAGTAGAGGACTCGTTTAAATATTCTGTTATAAAACTTTCTATTTTCTTTAAGTTCTCTTGCTGCATTGGTGATTCTAAATCTGCTTCATTTGGAGCCCATCTTCTTTCTGGCATCCTCGAGCGACCATTAGATAAGCCATATTGGTGAGCCTCCATGTATGCGTTCATTTTATCGTCACCAAACTCAAACTCAAATGTGTTATCGCTTTGAACAGATGCGTACAGGTTATCCATTGCCCCCACAGTAGAATAAAACTTAAACCTTAAATCAGCAGTATAATCCCCACCTTTTCTTTTAGCATGGGAATCGCTAAGCTCGTCCCAAAATGAACCGTCAGCATTATACCCATACTCACTAGAGTCTTTTATTGACTCAATCATTACATCACGGGTAAATTCTAGCGCATCATTTAAGAATCCACTATCATTTAATTTAGACGCTAAGTCATCTGTTAATATTTGACCTAGTGTTGGCATATTAGTACATACTCATAAATCGGACTCTTGGCGTGGTCTTTGGTTTCGCTAGTAAACCACTAAGTCTTCTAAGGTTAGCAGTAAGATACTGGTTATACATATTGTAATATTTACCAGCTTTTGTGAATGAGTAGCTATCTCTGTGTGTTGCGTCTTGAGCAAACCACAACTCTAAAAATTTGTATGAAAGCAAGTCAACAAGAAGTTCTTCAGAATCTGCTGCATAAATAGCGTCTAACAACGCAGTCTCTGTAGCATACGTAGAATCGTTTATATATTCTCGTAAATTCTCAAGAATATCCGTTTTAAGGAGTTTAATTGCTTTACCTAGTATTAGGTTATCCTTCTCCGATAGATTGAGCGTTGTCGTGCCCGTAGTGACGTTAACGCCCTTGAACGTTAGCTCTTCTAGTGCATCAATATTGTTTCTAGTAAGTGTTAAGTCGCTAAACGCCATGAATCTTGTTTTATGTGTAGTTAAAAAATAGGGGGTGACCCCGAAGAGCCACACCCCTTTTAATTAGTTACTAGGGCTTACGCCTTAGCTACGTTACCACGAATGTATCGTCCACCTAGGTCTGGTCTGAATACTTTAGCTCCGTAAAGAACTTCGATAAGTACGTCAGCACCTGACTTGGTTTCTTCGATAGTCAATGTGTAGTTTACGTTGTTCATTGGCTCGAAACCAGCAGCTCTACGCACGCCAGAACCTGAACCGCTATCCACTGAAGGCATAACAGCAGTTACTAAGGCAAGGGCAGATGGGTCGTAGAAGAACTGCTCACGACCAGTGTCGCCTGAAGCAATATCAACTGGGTTGATAGTATCGTTATTAGCAAGAGCAGCACGTAATGGCTCTTTAATAGTCAATACAGTTCCAGTTTGAGACTGAACAGTGTAGAAGTCATCAGTGCCTTTAGCAGAACCGAAAGTAACGATGTCACCCTCAGCTAAAGATACAGTTGCTGCACCACCACTACCATTGTCGATAGTTAGCTCAGTTTGTCCTATAGCTTCAGTAGCTGCGATAGTAGCGTCAGTTACAGTAGCAACAGTGTGACTAGAACCTTCGTTGTCTACGAAGAAGTCAAAACCATAAGCACGAGCCATAGCTCCACCTAACTGAATGTCAGCAGAACCACGAGTGTTGGCTTGTTGGAAGATGTTCAAAGTAGTAAGGTCTTTCTCTACGAATGGGTCAATAACCATCATTAGGTTATCAGTAGTGAACTTACGAGAAGCCATAATCTTTCTAGCTTCTGCAAGGTCATTGTCGTCCATTACAGTAGAGTCAGTGTTGTTGTCAGCGAAAGCTACTTCAAAAGCCTTACGAGCCTCAACTTTCACGTCACTATTGATTTGGTCAATAAGCTGGTGTAGTCTTGGTACGAAGTGCTGTTGTACTAAGTCAGGAAGTGCGAACTTTTGGTCAGCCTTGTCGATGCTGAATCCAGCATAGTAATGCTTGTTAATTACTAATTGCTCTTCACTAGCATTAGGGGTTCCTAAGCTATAGCTTCCTGAGTACGCACTAGGAGCGCCAGTAGGCTTTACTGCACGAGTGATACTTACAGTCTTGTTACGAGCTGCAA
>Ga0181393_1000639_pt1 | contig 13004 bp, 23 predicted proteins | sample 16SPOviralmetaG_FD_130122 | JGI IMG/M metagenome (GOLD analysis project Ga0181393, IMG submission 130122) | Marine viral communities from the oligotrophic San Pedro Time Series (SPOT) site, San Pedro Channel, CA, USA - 16 SPOT_SRF_2010-10-21 | ecosystem: Environmental > Aquatic > Marine > Strait...
ATGTCGTAATAACATTTAATGGTAGAACATTAGTAAAAACAATAGTTAAAGAATGAGACAAATAACATTTATAATAGTATTATATTTTTCAGTCAGTGTCAATGCACATATTGGTGCTAAAATAAAAAGTGCATTTAAATACTCCACTATTTATGGAGCAATTAATGGTGGTAATTCTATTGCTGATGTAAATACTTATTCTGTAACTACTGGAAGATTACAACAACAAACTAATAAAACACCATTTGACTTTTCAGTAAGTGTAGGTGCCAGAAAGATAGCTAGATTCGGATATGAAAATAGAGCCAAAGTATTTTATGATGGTACAGAACAATCATATGGTGATGCTGCTACTGTAGGTAAAGTATCTGGATTTGAATTCTTATCTCTATTCCAATACAGAAGATTATTAGGTCAAAATTATCTAGACCAACATCACTTTCTAAGATATGTAGATGATTGGTGGTTAACTAAATTTGAATACCTACAAAATGGATTTGCTGACATTAAGTACTTTGAAGCATCTCAAAGATTCAGATGGAAGATAGGTAGTAAATTTTCCTTAAATGCAGGCTTCGCTCAAAGAATATCTGAACCATACGGATATGATCCTTTAGCTGAATGGGTATTAGATAATGGTAACTTACATTATACTTATCTAGCTCTACAAGAAGGCTATACAGTTGATTATGATAACGGAGAGTTCTACAACCCATCAGGAGAATTAGTAGCAACATCTCCAGAGATATGGGAACAGATAGTTATTCCAGATGTATTAGATGATTATGTAACTAGAAAGGAATCTGAATTACCTATACAGTGGAATCATAGTTTAATAGCAGGATTTGATTTTTATCATTATACAAAAGAATTTTGGGTACATACTTGGGGTAGCATTATGCCTTATCACATTCCTCTCAAAAGTGAATACTCATACAGAAAATCTATAGGAAATAAAAACTGGATTGATTACGGCGGAGGGTTTATCTTTGGATGGAAAATAACAAAACAGTTAGGAATCTTCACTGAAGGAACTTATAATAAGTACTGGAATAGGAGATGGCATAAATTCAGTGTGGGCTTAAATTATACTCTAATAAAATGAAAACAAAAGAATTAAACGAAGATACTTCATTTAAGGTTAGCATAAAAACCTTAGGTGGTATAGCAGTAGGGATAGCAGCTGTAGTGGGGATGTGGTTTGCTTTACAAGCAGACATCCAAGAAGCGAAAGAGTTACCTAAAAATGAATGGGTTGAGGATTGGGATGTTAAAGTAGATGAGCGTATTCCAGAACCAGATGTTACAAGAATGGAATTTGACATGAAAGACCAGATGGTCCGTCAGACAATCATGACAACTCAGGAAGATGTGACTGAGATGAAAGAGGATCTGAAACGCATCGAGGAAAAATTGGATGAACTTAGATGAAACGCTTATTTATTGTAGCTCTGATGCTTTTTGGAGCTAATGTTTACTCACAATCACCTTGCGGATATGATTTGTGTGTTGTGCAATTCAATGCACCATGGAACGAAGCAAATGATGTTGAATGGTTAAACAAAGTATCAGATTGCTCTAAGAAAAGAATATGTATAGAAACTGACCCTGATGCAGCAAAAAAATACAAGATATATGCTGTGCCAACAATAATTATATTTGATGATGGAGAAGAAGTAGAACGATTTTCTCCTAATATCATGTTTGAGACAGATGCTACCAGAGAGGAAATTCAAGAAGCAGTTGATGAGGAGGTAATGTCAGACTTTTAAAAAAATGTAAAAAGGAAACATAATGATTTATAAAGTAGGTTCAAGAGGACAAATAGTTAAAGATATTCAAGAAGTTGTAGGCTCAGGAGCCGATGGCATCTTCGGACCAGCAACAGCTGAATCAGTAAAGAAATGGCAAGCAGCAAACGGGTTATATGCTGATGGGTTAGTAGGACCTGCTACTTTAGAAGCTATGGATTTGTTAGATACAGATTTATCTGAAAAATCATATACTACAGAAAATGGATTAGTTATTCATCAAGACTTCTTACCAAGAGGTGAATACTTAGATGGGCCTACCAAGAAAGAATATTGTTTCCTTCATCACACTGCTGGATGGCATAATCCTTATAATGTTATCAAATCTTGGGGCGGAGATAGCAGAGGCAGAATCGCTACTGAGTTTGTTCTAGGAGGTCAATCAGTTAAAGGTAATGATGATACCTATGATGGAGAAATGGTTCAGTGTTTCCCAGAAGGTGGTTACGGATGGCACTTAGGTAAGAATGGATCGCAGCATATGCACAAACATTCAGTTGGTATTGAGATCTGTAACTTTGGATATATCAAAGATGGCAAAACATATGCCGGTACCAGAGTACATGAATCTCAGATTGTGACATTGGATAAACCATTCAGAGGATATAAAACATGGCACCGTTATTCAGATGCCCAGATAGAGGCTACTAGAAAATGGATTCTTTTTATTGCTGAAAGAGATAACATTGATGTTAGAGATGGTCTTCAGAAATGGATTAAAGATGAAGGCGTCAAAGCATTTGATTGGAAAGAAGATGCTTACTATGGCAGAGTGAAAGGATTGCTGACTCACACCAATACTAGAAAAGACAAAACAGATCTATTTCCTCAACAGGAAATCATTGATATGATCTTGTCATTATAATCTTACGACATATTTATTGCTATGAAAAGAAGAATTTGCTTATTACTACAGAAAATCAGTTTTGGTGCCTTATGTTTCGGATGGTGTTGCAAAGTATGTGACAATGAAAAACCAACCTGTTCAGACTGTAACTGTTAAATAAAGAGTCATGCCAAAAACAAAATATGGTTCTGGTGCCTTTGAAAAACAACGGGTACGCAGAAAAGGAGTACATGCTAAAAGCAAGAACTCGACACATAAAACAGGTAAACACTATGCCAAGGCCTATAAAGGGCAAGGCAGATAGTTATTAATTCAATTTATGCAATTAACATTACATATCTGGCGACAGAAAAATTCTGCATCACCAGGTGAAATGGTTAAATACCCTATAGATAATATTTCTGAGCATATGTCGTTTTTAGAAATGATGGATGTTTTAAATAGTAATCTAGTTAAAGATGGTAATGAACCTATTGCTTTTGACCATGATTGTCGTGAAGGTATATGCGGAATGTGTTCTATGGTGATTAATGGTCAACCCCACGGACCCCAAAAGGGCGTTACTACCTGCCAATTACATATGCGCTCTTTTAATGACGGAGATTCGATCTACATCGAACCTTTTCGTGCTAAGGCATTTCCTATTATAAAAGACCTAATGGTAGACAGATCAGCATTTGATCGAATAATACAAGCAGGAGGATACGTTTCAGTCGGGACAGGCGCCGCCCCTGACGGCAATGCTATACCTATTAGAAAAGAGGAGGCAGATGAAGCATTCAATGCCGCAACTTGTATTGGTTGTGCAGCATGTGTAGCGAGTTGTAAGAATGCCTCCGCTATGTTATTTGTGTCTGCTAAGATTACTCAACTTGATAGACTGCCTCAGGGAAAGGTAGAATCAAAAGAACGAGTGAGTAAGATGATTGCTCAAATGGATGAAGAAGGATTTGGAAATTGCACTAATACTGGAGCATGTAGTGCTGAATGTCCTAAAGAAATTTCTTTATCTAATATTGCTAGGATGAATAAGTTATACCTCAAATCAAATCTATCAGCAACATAAAAAAAGCTGTAAAAAGATTTGGTAATACAAACAAAAGGTCTTAATTTTATAGTACTGGGCTGCATGAAACGTGCCAAAATTACATCTTCAGTGGAAAAAAAGCTGTAAAAAGATTTGGTATTACGAATCAAAGGTCTTATCTTTATTATATGATAAAAAAAGATATGATAGAAGTTACCCAGTCAGCCGACCCATCCCAATTCACGTTTCAGACATATAGTGAATATTGCCAAGCAACTAGAGAGTATTCAGAATTCACTTTCAATTGTGTGAGAATAAGGCACACTTATAAGGATGGTCAAACCATCGGTAGTTGTCTTAAGACTTTTGAAGATTATAAAAACTTCATTGAAAGACTTGAGAAGAGTCCTAATGTAGAATCATACCATGTATATACAGTAGACCACGATTGGGATCAGGATTATTATCTGTAAAAAAGTTGAAAAAAAGTTTGCAAAAGGCTTGGTATTACGATCCAAAGGTCTTATTTTTATATAGTTGATAAAATTATTAGTTCACCATCAAATCAAATGTTATTATGAATGTAAAGTATTTCAAACCCCAAGGATTGCAAGGCCCATATGTGGATGTCGATGGACGTCTCGATACAAAGGGTCATGAGCATATCCGCCCTTCCATTGGAGCTCTGGCTTATGAAAATAATCAGGCTCTGGAAGTCAATTTGGAGACCAACCGAGTCCGTCGAGTCCCAGTTGATCAATATGATATTTATACGAAAAAGGAGCCGGCTGTGCAGAAAGAAGCAGACCCAGTATTAAATTTCATTCACCAAGAGGCAGTTGGCCTTCGTCCAGATGTGTTGGTCATGCCTGATCTGAAATGGAAGTATCTGGTCCGATCGGCAGTGCGTGGTAAGAACATTATGATGACAGGGCCAGCCGGCTCTGGTAAGACGATGGCAGTTCATAAATTGGTTGAAGCATTGGAGCGTCCGTTCTTCTATTTCAATTTAGGTGCCACCCAAGATCCTCGCGGGACATTGATTGGTAATACGCATTTCAGTAAAGAAGAAGGCACGTTCTTCAGCCAGTCCACTTTCGTGAAGGCCATTCAGACGGAGAACAGCATCATCCTATTAGATGAGTTGAGTCGAGCGCATCCAGAAGCATGGAACATCTTAATGACGGTGTTGGATGAGGGCCAGCGTTATTTGCGCTTAGATGAAGATCCAGATGGTAAGACCATTGAAGTTGCCAAAGGTGTTTCCTTTGTGGCCACTGCCAATATTGGTAATGAGTATACGGCCACTCGAGCGATGGACCGAGCGTTGGTAGATCGTTTCATCATTGTTGAAATGGAGACTCTGAACAAAGACCAAGAAGAAGGATTGCTTCTGAGATTGTTTGATGGTCTTGATAATGAGGCTGCTTCCAATATAGCAGAGATTGCATTTGCCACTCGTAAGGAGTGTGCTTCATCCGCTCCTCGATTAACGAATGCCATTAGTACTCGATTGAGTGTTGAAATGGCCGGATTGGTTCAAGATGGTTTCACCCTGGGCGAAGCTGCCGAGGTTTGTGTCTATCCCTTCTTTGATGCGGATGGCGGTCTTGATTCGGAGAGAACATTTATTAAGCAGGTTGTTCAGAAGTTTTGCGGCGATGCCACCGATAATGACATCTTCAACCTAGGAGATGACGCGGCAGAAGCCTAAGATTTGATTTGGTGGTAACGAAGGGGTTGGGGATCAATCCTCAACTCCTTCACCATATTTATTACTATGATAGAAAAATATAAAGAGTTAGGTTTTCATTACATCGGATTCATGTGCGATTCAGATGACTTTGCACGCGATGTGGATGTGGTATCAGACTCAGAATTGATCTGCAATAAGCCTGGAGTGTACATAATTGCTGATACAGATGGCAGAGTGTTGAAGATAGGCGAAAGCATGGATATGAACAAACGCATATTCAGAGCCTATAAATGGATCAAGAACAGTACTAATGATAAAGTTCGTAACTACATGAAAGAGAATGGCACTCTCAGATTCTATGTGTTACCTACACCGCTTATCACAGCAGCCGTTGCAGGTTTCAATTGCACAGCATCTTTCAATAAGTCCTTAGAGCGAGAATTGCTCAAAGATTTCCGGGACAATTATGATGCTCTGCCAATTCTGAATGCAGGTGTTGCATAAAAAAATTCAAAAAAAGTTTCCAAAAGGCTTGTTTATATGGATAAAAGGTCTTATCTTTAAGTATAGATAAAAAGATAGAGATATGAATAAAATGAATGCTTCGAATTTTTGGTTGAATGAAGATCTATTTGATGATCAGATTGACATCTTAGATGATGAGCCGAAGAAGCGTAATGCCAAAGATCCAATCAAGTTGGCTGCTTATCGTAACGCCATTGCTAACTTCGTTCGTATTGTGACTGGTGAAGACATTCCAGTTAGTTATACTTCCAATGGTAGTAGTTATACGGATGGTAAGAAGGTGGTCATCTCCTCCAGCATAAAGGAGAAAGATTTTGATTCCACGGTAGGATTGGCATTACATGAAGGATCGCATGTGAAATTGACCGACTTCAATATGTTAGGTGAGTTGCGTGAATGGATCAGTAGAAAGGATTCATATGTATTGAAACTCACTGATAAGCATGTCGCCGGCGGAGAATATAAAGATCGGTTCCATGTAGTTGATTCATACATTTATCCTAAGCTTAAAGATCTTGTCAACATCATTGAGGATCGTCGAATTGATCATTGGGTGTATACCAATGCACCAGGTTATCGAGGATATTATGATGCATTGTATGCTAAGTATTTCAATGCTCCGATCATTGACAAAGGACTTAAGTCAGATGAATATACATCAGAAGATTGGGATTCATATATGTTCCGGCTCATAAACATCACCAATCCTAATCGTCGCTTAGATGCATTGACAGCATTGAAGAACATTTGGGTATTGTTGGATCTGAAGAACATAACCCGATTAAAAAATACTTATGATGTACGTGATCTTGCTTGGCAGTTGTTTCAATTAATTGAGGCTCAGATTCCGCAGCCTGAACCGGCTTGGGAGAATGAAGATGATGATAAGAAGGCCGGCGGTTCATCAGATGAAAAAGGTGACGAAGAGGATCAAGGTCAGAATGGCGCTTCCGATTCCGAAGCTTCAGATGAAGAGTCCGTTAATGATGATGATGTTGACTCATCTGGATCATCCGGAGATGGTGAATTGTCAGATCGTCAGAAGGCGCAATTAGATAAGGCCATTGATAAGCAGAAGCAGTTCTCCGATGGTAGTATTCGAAAGACCAAAGTCTCTAAGAAGCTCCAAGAGTCCTTAGCAGCCGTTGAAGAGTCGGGCATGGAGATTAAGAAGAGTGAATGGGAGAAGCATGATTATTGGATGGAGAGCGGTCAGAAGATGCGTACGGATGTGACAGTTATTCGTCGCATAAGTAGATCGTTGATGGAGAAGATTGATTGTGATTTGTGGTTTAAGCCATCTTGGATAGATAGTATACTTAATGGTGAAGAAGATTATTCATGGTCAACCAAATCAAAGGATGCTCAAAGCCGCATGGAGATGATACATGAAGCCATCCGAAAGGGTACGACCCTGGGTAAGAAATTGAAAGTGCGTTCAGAAGAGCGATCCACGAAGTTCAATCGTATGCGTTCTGGACGTATTGACAAAAGAATGTTGGCTCAGGCCGGAGGTGGTTATGAAGCCATCTTTGAGCGTATTGAGAGCATGTCATTTCGACCAGGTATGATTCATATCTCAATTGATGCTTCAGGATCGATGTCAGGTAGTAGATTTGAGAATGCAATTGAAACATCCATCATGATTGCTAAGGCATGTAGCATGATTGATAACATTGATTGTGTGATTAGCTTCCGAGCCGGAATTGATATCAATCGAGGTGATATGAAGCCTGTGATGATGATTGGGTATGACTCCAGAGTGAATACAATGAACCATATCAAGAGTTTGTTTACATATCTGAGATGTCCGGGAACCACTCCGGAGGGTCTTTGCTTTGATGCTATCATGGATGAGATCATTGCTGACAGCCGCGGTAAGGATTCCTATTTCATCAACATCAGTGATGGGATGCCATCCTTTGCTAATTATCATGGAGAGTCGGCTCTGGCTCATACGGCAGCTCAGGTTAGAAAGATGAAGGCCAATGATATCAAAGTGTTGAGCTTTTATGTTGATAGTGGTTACCGAAGCGAATATGCTGTGAGAGACTTCAAGAAGATGTATGGTCAAGATGCTAGATTCATCGAAGCAAGTGACATCCGAGCATTGGCAAAGAGCATGAATGAAAAGTTTTTGGCAGTATGATGTATTTAGGATGGGTATTGAAATATTTGGTTGCAGGGATGATTATCTCTGCGATCAGCTTTTCATTAATCGAATGGCAAAAGCGGCAGCCAGAATGCTCAAATAAGCTTAAAGAATATAATGCTGGTATTACAGAGCATGTTACATCAATCGTGCTTTGGCCCATCATATTGGTGATTTTGATAACAATATTGGTCAGAGATATGATCAGTAAATAATATTTATAGCAAAGTTATGGAAGAGAAGAAATATTACAGACATGAATGGATAAGATATCTGAACACTACACTGCTAGTTGTTCTGATTATTGTATTGCTTATGAAAGGTTGTGGCAGCGGTACGGCAATTCTCCCGGGAAAAGATCCTATCATAATTCGAGACACAACAGTACTGGTAACATATGATACCATCATTAATGAGTCTGTGAGTTATGTTCCTCAGTACTATGAGCGAGAGATTATACATCGAGACAGTATCATAGTTCATGACTCTATCATGGTTACAGCAGATACCGCAGCCATCCTGGAAGATTATTATGCTAAGCTGTATTATCAGGACACTGTCATTGAGACAGATTCGGCCCTAGTTGTGGTAAATGATACCTTGTCACAGAACCGTATATGGGGCCGTAGCACCTATTATAAGTTCATATATCCCACTCGGGAAGTACTTGTGACAGAGAAGCAATGGATCAACCCAAGAGAGTTGTACCTGGGCGGTAACATCAACATAGGTGTACTGCCATGGACAGCAGCGACGGTTCAAGGTGGATTGATGCTGAGAACCAAGAGAGGGTTCATGTTAGGTGTTGACGGAGGAGTGATTCTACCTAATGCCAATATGCAGCTCAAACCATATTTTGGTGTTCAATACTATCATAAGATAACAAAGAAATGATTGATCATATGAATGATAATCAATGCCCATTAGGACTATGGGCGAAACTTCATCCTAAAAACAAAAAAAAGAAAAGGACTACTATGAATATTTTTAAACGATTATGGAAGAAACTCTGGAGCAAGACAGAGATTGATGAGAAGGTTGTCGCAGCAGCCCAAGAGACTAAGCGTAGAGCTGAACGTGTTGCAGAAGAACTTAAAGATGTAGGTAAGGCTGTGAAAGAGGTTGCCAACCAAGTAGGTGATGTGGCAGATGCTGCTAAGGGTAAGAAGCGAAGAGGTCGCCCTGCTAAGAAGTCTACCACTGCCAAGAAGCCTGCAGCTAAGAAGTCTACAGCAAAAAAGACCGCTCCTAAGAAGAACACGAAGAAGTAATATGGTCACAGAAAAGGTTACATACATAGAACAATACATCTCAGAGAAGTATCTGAAGAATGTCGCCTGGCTTCAGTTTGATGAAGCATCGAGCAAAGTACATTACTTGTTGGAGGGAGAAAATAGTCGCAGAATTATGTGGTGGCATTAGGATAATTGAAATAAATTTCTTATATTATAGTATAATAAGTAACTAACATGGGACAGAATTCATCAGATCCGCATATGATCAATCCAAAATATAACGGGCAACGTCCAATGAATGCAGAATTGCAATTGATATTGGACATGTCACGAAGGGCTGAACAGGCCGGAAAGATTATGGAATTCAATGAAGAGGCTGCTCGGCTCCAATACGAAGATTGGAACATAAGCAGATTAGATGCCATGCGCGAAGCTTTGATTAAAGTATTAGATGAAAAATAAAATGGATAATTCAACTCAGAATACCTCTTTAGATAAACTTCAGCAGTTTATCGGTGATACAGAAAAAAGTGTTATAGCATTAGATTTCGATGGTGTTATACATAACCATGATAAGGGATTTCATGATGGTACTATTTATGGTGACCCAATAGAGGGTACTAAGGAAGCTCTTGAAAATTTATCTAGTAATTATAAGTTAGTTATTTACAGTTGTAAATGCAATCCTCATAGACCTCTCATTGATGGTAAAGGTGGAATAGAGCTTATGTGGGAATGGTTAGAAAAATGGGATTTGAAAAACTATATCACTGATATAGTAGTAAGTAAACCTCCTGCCATCTGTTACATTGATGACAAAGGTATTAGGTTTGAAACATGGGAACAAATTTTAAATAAATTTTAAATAATGAATACAAAATTTAACATACAATCTTACAATCCCTACCTAAAAGCAAAGGATTCTCATTTCAAATTCAGTTATGCATATCACTCAGAAGATGCATTTGCCAAGATGTTGAAAGCATTGCAATGGAGATTTCCATCCAATTATCATATTGTATATCGAGATAATGCACAGTATGAAACCTACGCACCAATTGATTGCAGATAAATACAACTTATGAATTACACCGAACTTGAAACATTGAAAGCATTTGCCAAGAAATATCCTAATGATCAGGATCTTGGACAAGTGATTAGAGAATATGTACGCATAAAAACAAATGAAAAGATTAAAACGACTACTTAGAAAGGCCTGGAACCTTATATCCCGACGCAGGCCTTCAGTATGGGACATAGATGACTATGAACCCTTACAGGGTGAATTTTTTGATGGTGATGATAGTTACGAAATAGAATAAGTTATGAAGTTAAACAATTTAGGTGAACAGTTGATGGGTGTGACAAAGCGATTACACATCATGGCCTACCGGCCTGAACTAGAAGCTGATAGTAGTACTAGTGTGTCCTGGGACGCAGAATACATTGATGCTAATCTTTATGATGTGATTAATGATGCACGGATGAAGTATCCAGAGCATCGTATCACTCTCTATTTTGAAAGCGGTACGGTTAGATCATATGTACCGATGGACAAGGAAGAACAACATGTCTAGCAAATGAGACAAGGCGACAAACCAAATATGCGATTTTATGATATGAAGTCCAAATTAATATATGAGATCAAGGTGGTAGGTGATGTCTGGCTCAGAGTCACAACAGAAGAGTTCAATGCCTGGACAGGATTGAAACGTATTTTATCAGAAGAAGACAGAAGAGATGGCAAAGAATAAAACATGTTGGGCAATTAATTATGGACATGACATAGCAAAGTTCCCTATCAGATTCTATGTATATGCTGAGAATGAGGAGAAGGCTAAAGAGTCTATGAAGAGACATTGGCACGGCCATGACTATGCATGTGACAGTAAGATTACCTCAGTGGTACAGATGCAGAAAGACCCATGGGAATAGAATAGACAAAAAGAAATAATATGAAATATGTTATAATCATAATGATGATAATGTTTACGGGCTGTCAAGTTGTAGAGTATAACCTACCAAGATGGGATGGAACGATTAAAACAAAGTCAATTAAAGTCCATAGAAATTCAACCGGATACTGGGTTCATTGGAAATATCTTACTATGTGGGGAAAGGATATGGACCTATCATTCGAGCCTGGATATGCAATCTTTAAAGGAGATACAATTGTTTTAGATATATGTGATTCAATTCCATTGAACCCTGATTATAAATTATGGTTGGATTGTGCTGAAGAGTTTGAAAAAAGTAAATAATATGAATGATGATGGAGACAGTAGGACTTTTGATGATCGTGGTGATGTGCTTGTTGGCCATGGCGACGGTGGTGGAATGAAAAGTATGGTACGACATGTACGGGTACGTTTTGCAAACGAGGATGGTGAAATGGCCATCACATTCCAACAGGCGAAGTTCCGGACAACCCGGAGAACCGCAAAGGAGGTATATGGCCGATATGGTGACACGCCAATAGTGATACGGTGCGAAGATTATGATGAAATGATAAAGGAATATCAATGAGCGCGGAAATGATAATGCTATGTCAGACAATGATCATGGCAACAGTATTTTTGATAACAATTACTTAGACAATGGACACAATGAACATATATGAAGCCTGCTTGGTGGTGGCATGCCTGTTAGCGATATTTGGTATTCTGCAGTTGGCAGCTTCCAGAATAAGAGATGAAGAAGAATAGTATGTGGAGAGAATATGGCATGGCAAAGGAATGGAGTGAGTTTTGGCGCAGGAGCAATGCACCGAACTATGAAGGTACGGCAGGAGGTGAACATCGCACAATGATGCGTACAGCCAATGAACCACATGCAGAATTGAAACCTATTGAATGGAAGAAGTTCAAGGTGACGGACATTTATCAGAAAGAGGTGTTCGGTGTGTATGGGGGAGAACGTATTGCAGTGGACAGATTGGACTATGATGCATACGGTGCCCCAGAACATTATGAAGTTATCACGTCTAAGGATGGTGAAGTGCGAGGTTATGTGATGTCAGGATCTCGTGTGACTGGTCCTCATGCATTGACTGGACCTGAGGATCTGACAGCTGATCAGAAGGATCGGATGACACAGGAGTCTGGACTCTATGATTATGTGTACGGAAGCTATAATGAGAAGAAGCAACTGAATGTGGATATGGATATTGAAGAGAATGAGAGTATTGATACTTATAATGATCATTGTGATAGCTTATATAAAGAGAAGGCAATGAATGAGAACCAGAATACAGAACAGCATACTCATCGCGATGATCATATGGAACCTGGGAGCAGTGATACTGGCTCTGAGAATGTTATAAGGCCAGCCCATTATGCAAGCAGCAATCCTGATGTGCCAGCAATCCAGATGTGGGACTATGCCTTATCCCAGAACCTAGGGTTCTTTGAAGGAAACATCGTGAAATATGTGTCAAGGTGGAGGAGCAAAGGAGGTGTTCAAGACTTACAGAAGGCTCTGACATACCTGCAGCGTCTCATGGATTCCCAGGGCAGTCCTAAACCATAGACTCACAGATCACAATATTAGTCCTAGGATTATCAGGTGAACCAAACCCTGCATACCTAAACTCTAGGACTTAGGGATAACAAATCCTAGGAAAAACCTGTCCTAGATTAAAGAGTATAGGACAACACCATTAAGCGTCTAGGACAAGAGAGGAGAAAGGTTAAGAGATTTTCTTTAAATATC
>Ga0181393_1000640_pt1 | contig 13003 bp, 7 predicted proteins | sample 16SPOviralmetaG_FD_130122 | JGI IMG/M metagenome (GOLD analysis project Ga0181393, IMG submission 130122) | Marine viral communities from the oligotrophic San Pedro Time Series (SPOT) site, San Pedro Channel, CA, USA - 16 SPOT_SRF_2010-10-21 | ecosystem: Environmental > Aquatic > Marine > Strait...
ACCTCTCGGTTTTTAAAGAAAGCGTTTGATTGTTATGATGAGTATGATGATGCTATAATTGATGGTCTCATAGAGAAACAAGAGAGTTATGAAGACCCACAAGAAAGACCTGATATCGCATTAATTTTAGATGATGTTATCGGTGTAATACGCAGAGAAGCGAAGGTCAATCACCTTGCCTCTCGTTTCCGTCATTACAATATAAAACTCCTACTTATGTCCTGTCAGAACTATCGTAAGGTAAGTCCTATCATTAGAAGTAATTGCACTAATATGATAATCGGTAGTCCTTTCCCTAATATGAAAGAACTTCATAAGATAGCAGAGGAAATAGGCGACCAGTTCTCGGGAGCAGATAACTTTTTAAAGATATACTACAAAGCAACTCCTAATAAATATGACTTTTTGTATCTTGATTTACAGAGTAATCCTCCGTTAGCATACCGAAACTTTGATGAAGTGATAGCGGTAGGAGGACAACACAGAGAAGAAGCGATGTCGTCGGGGCAGTTCGGCGATGTATCCGCTCACTTACCCCAAGGTGCAACCCAACAATATTAATTTATATGTCGTAATATAAATGACTTTGACGAATAAGGAGAAATATAACAAGAAGTATGGATTTCCAGCAGGAACATCTCATAGTAGAGCATCTATATCAAGAAAAACAGGTATATCGTTATCTACACTAAACTCTGTATATAAGAGAGGCGTGGGTGCACGCAAGAGCAATCCACAGAGCGTCCGTAGAGCGAGTGATGGTAAGAAGGTCGGTGGGTCTTCATTAGCGGGTAAAATGTCGGGAGCACAATGGGGTCAGGCACGAGTATATTCGTATGTAATGAAAGGTAAGACATATCATACCGCAGACGCCGATTTAAGAAAGAAAAAGAAGAAAAAATAATATAACCATCATTTATAAATGGATTTAGGACGAGCAGGTGAGATATCAGCAAATCAAGGGATATACAACCTGACGGCACAATTTAATCAACACGCCCAGCAAGATAACAAGGATGTTATTAAGAACTATTCTAACCAGATGGAACTTATCGGGGCAAAGGAGAAAGTCGGTCAAGTCAAGGGAGATGTTGATGAGGGGAAGGGTGTATATGAAACATTAAGTAAGACCGCTAAAATAGGAAGTAATGCTATCAATTTTGATAGTGAGATGGCGGGTTTCGGTAAGGGTTCAGGTGTATCAGGTTATCTCAATCCTTTCACACAGAAACAGATATTTAAATCTCAATTACAACAAGGTAAGGCAACGATAAAACAAGCACTTAACAAACCTACCATAGATTTAAATGACCCGAAGGCGATGGGATTACAGAGAGTAGATGAAAGTGGAGCAGTTGTCCCTGCTACGGCAAATACTCCTATCAAGGCAGATATGTTAAAAGAGGGGTCGCCAGAGTTAGAAGCGTCAAGTGAGACTGCGAAGGCATCAGGAGGAGTTATAAGTGATGTCGTAGGTGGTGCGACCGAAACAAAAGGAGTGGCGAAATCACTTATCGGTAAAATCGGGTCAGGTATAAGTGATATGCCTATAAAACAATTAGGAGCAATAGCAGATATCGGTAGTAAAGGTATCGGTATGTATGGTGCGGTCTCGGGTATCGCCGACCTTGCTTCGGGACACGCAGACAGCATAGAGAAGGCAAAAGATATCGGTGATATTGTATCGGGTGGTTTAGATACATTATCTATGGCGATGCCCGTTCTCGCCCCGATTGCTGGGATTTCGTCTGTAATTAGTGGTATAATGGATATTACAGATGAAGCAAAAGAGACAGCGAAGAAGAAAGCGACAGCGAAAGCACAAGAGGTAGGCGGTATGCAGGAGGGTCTCAAAGGAGTATCGTTATCAAGTGCGGGACAAGTCGCTTCTACACAAGTTTCATCAAATTAAGATGTTTTTTATCTTTTTTTTTTTATATTTCTCATAATATAAAATGAGTTTCTGGTCTGCCGATGAAAAAGTCCCCGTTCAGCAAACGCGAGTAAGTATCCCCGCCGAGAATGGTTTAGATTACATACAGGGACAGAAGATTAACCTTCATATCCCACCGACGATTAAATACTTCCAACCGAAAGAGAGTTATTTAAGAATGGATGTAGAGTTAGATAGTTCGTGGTTAGACCATCCCTGCAAACTACATCTTGACGATACCATAGGTGCACAGGTGCTTATCCGTGATATTCGTATTCACTCTGGCGGGTCGGGTGCCGTCTTGTTAGAAGAGATACAAAATTATAATGTCCTTACTGCTGTAAAGTATGATTATGAAAGTAATGATGCTATCCGTAATAAGAGGGCGATGACCGAAGGGTCGCTCGTCTATAATCCCGAACAGAGAGGCACCAGCGGAACATCCAAGACGCCTAATGGTAATACAAGGAGAAATCCTTTCTATAATCCCTATGGTGTAGCAACAGAGAACAACCAGACTGACGGAAAGGCGGTGACCCTCGCAGATGATAAGAACTGGGGTAGCGACCCTGATAAAGAAGGATTTAATTTAGTTAAAGTCCTACTACCACTCAATACAGGTATCTTCCAGTCTCCCAAAGTCTTCCCTACTCTACTTACCGAAGGTTTAAGATTAGAGATTATATTAGAAGATGCGAAACGAGTATATCGTATGCCTGATACACTCGCACTTCATCGTCGTAAGAACTATGGTCTTCGTTTCCACTCTATCACGGGTAAAGATGATGACCGAGATGCCGATGGTGGTTCGTGGTTTAATGATACCGATAGTTCGGGTGCCTCCCAACCCACCGATACAAATGCTCTGTTTTTTACAAGAGATAATAACCAAATTAATCTACAAAATTGTCCTATTGTTATCGGTCAAAAGATACAATTAGCAAGAGGCGAGGACTTTGATGACCTCCCATCTCAACCTGCTCGTATTAAGACGGATAAAGAAATGATAGTCAAAGACATAGAGTTTAAAGACGCAACTGGCGTCAGCGACCAAGAAGGAGGCGAGTATGGATTGTTAAAGATTACATTAACCCAAACCTGCACACGCAAGAAACTAACTGGTTCAGGGGTGACGGATGCTCGGGTAAATACCGAGGTAAATAGCGACTGGTTTTTAGTAGATGATAGTGTCCGTGATAGTAAAACAACTGGAACTGAACTCGGTAATGCTCCTACAAGCGACCTCGTCCCTAAATACAAGGTCAAGAATGTAGAGATGATACTACAAACTCTCACTATGCCCCAAGGATACACACAGAAACTAATGAGTATGATGGGGACGGGAGGTGCTATGAACTATGATTTCTTGTCTTACACGAATTACAAGTTTTCACAGAACAAAGCAGACAGAGTAGCAAATATAAGACTTCCTCTTAATCAAACAAAAGCAAAATCTATCCTCTGTGTTCCTACCGATGCCTCTGTATATTCCGCTCGTAAGCATCTCTGTTTAGATGATGATAGTAGATTAGATGATGCTGGATATACCTACGCAGGGACTTACCAAACCACCTACCCAGATGCGGAGATACCCGAAGCATATACCTATGTAGATATCGTAGATTTAGATGGTAGTGAAGACCAAGGCGATGTTATGGTCGCTTCTAATAGGTCAGGTTTAGTCGGTGTATGGGATGAATTAAGTGATTATCAGTTGTTCTACAACGGACAACTCAATCCATCTCGTAAGGTAGAGTGTGATAAAATCTCTGTTCGTTCCTCGGTTCAGCAACAACCTCTCATAGAGTTAGAAAAGGCACTCGCTATGGCGGGTATCCAACCGCTATCCTTCACCAAGTTTAGGGAGAACTGCGTAATCGGTAGAGCACTCGCCTTACAGCAAGGCGTATATAATACCGCAGGTAGAGACTTTAACCTACAAGTTAATTATCAACTACCCGTCGCTCCTGTGAAACCGAAACTATGGAATAACTATGTCGCTCATATTAGACGATTAGTGGTTCAGGGCAATCAAGTCGCCATTCAGGTATAAGCATAGCAATCTACGATAAGCGAAGCGATACATTTTCTCGTAATTTTATTTTTTTATTAATAATGATATCTAACTATCATTATAAAATGTCTCAACCTACGACCAATCTACATATTACTCCCAGTAATGTATTAAGTGATGGTAAAGTATCGTATCGTGCGGGTAATCCAGTTATCCAGTTTATTATCGGGGAACAGCAGAGAGCACTATTAGGTCAATCTGTTAGGTTCTGTGGTAAGTTCTCTGTATTTAAGGGCGATGGTTCTACACCTCTAACCACCGATACAATTAATATTAACCCTCGTCTCGGTGCTTACTCTATGATAGACCAGATTGTTATTCGGTCTCAACGCTCTCACGCAGTCATAGAACATATTAGACATTTCGGTAGAATGATGGCGTCCTTCGTGCCTTACTCATCTAATCTACAAGACCTCGTCGGGCATATGGGAGAAACTCACCTAACTATGCCGAACCCTACTCTAATGAAGAAGTCTGTTGTCGGTATCCCGTCTAACAAACAAACTGCTAATAGTTTCTGTATGCATCTACCTTGTGGTCTGTTTAATGGGACACAAGCAATTCCTCTTGATATGACGGGAGGTCTTCTTGTAGAACTTCACCTCTCCCCTGATAGTAATGTCTTGTTTAATGATGATGGGTCGCAGACTACGAACACCGATGCTTTCTATGAGATGAAAGATGTATTCCTCTGTGCCGAAGCAGTAGATACACCGCCGAGTATGACTGCTTCTACTTTTGAGTATAACTCGGTATCTTCTTACTTCGCTACTATTAATAGCACTAACGCGATTATCAACTTTAATCTCGGTTTAAGTAATGTCTTGTCTGTATTTGCTAATCTTATCCCTGCGAAGTATATTAATAATATCGGGTTTGATGGTATGCAGACGCTTCCTCCTCTAAACAAAGACGGGTCAAAGGCAGATGTAAAACAACTCATCTTTACAAGAGGAGGAGAGAAATACCCATTAGAATACAATATTGATACATCACAGAAAGACGATGATAGGTTCCCTCAATATGACCCACAGATACAGAGAGAAGGAGCATCAGCAGTCAGGAAGTTTAGTGGTATGAGTAGAACACTTGTATCACCAGTTAATAGTTTCCTCCGTGATTACAGCACCACAGAAGCAGACCAGACTGACCGCGACCAGATTGAGGGCGGACAATCCTACATTTTCGGTGCTAACTATGATGCTATCTCTAATCAAGGTGTATCATTTAATACGCAGAACTGGGGTATCCAGATGGATTGCGGACTAACAAGTGAGAACCCACACGCAGTCTATCTCTTCGTCCATAGTAAGAATGTCCTTGCTTTTGATGGTAAGGGAGGTGTTCAGGTTATGCACTAAATACACCCGTCAGTAATATAAGTTTTTTAAGATAATTTTATTCTCTATGCGATTGTATAAAATGTCTCAATCGTATCAAAGTGGAATGCCTGCACCCCCTTCACAATCAGGGGGTATCCCCGACCTAATGAAGATAGGTTCTATTCCTATCAACACAGCACAAGAAGTAGAAACAAAGATATTAGAACCTGTCGTAAAGACTAACAAACACGCTCGTTTCGTATTTGATAACTCGGGTCTTCTTCATTCTCATAGTAAAGTAGAAATAGGATTAAAGAGACCTCCTGTTGATTGTATGTTTCCCCCCCATATCGGGGCATATTCCCTGATACAGCGTGTAGCATTAAAGGTCGGTAATCAAACATTAAGCGAGTTAGATGATTTCGCCGATTACTACGCGTATCGCTCTATGTTTGTCGCAAATGAAAATCAAAAAGAAAGAGAAGTGATGACTACGGGTCGTATGATGTCTCATCAGTTATGTTATAAAGGTCGCACTACGAGGACTGGTGGTGATGAGAGTGATAATGTAGCAGAGGGCATCGGTCTTGATAATGGTATGGAATATAGTGAAGTAGGTGCTTTGTTAGATGGAACAGCAGACCTACCACTCAAACCAGAGCAAGAATTATTGTTTGAGAACTCCCTAATGACTTCGGGTCCTCTATATCAGTTGTCTTTGAGTGAGTTAGTCCCTTTTCTCCGTCATAATCAATTACCTCTTTACTTGTTTAAAGAGCAGGTCTCATTAGAAATTACATTTACAGATACAGGTTCAGCAAATTACCCATCAGGCAGAGTAGTCGTAAAAGATGGCGTTGCCTCTACGGGTTCATTTGAGATTGATACCGATACACTCCGTCTAATAAGCGACCACATCTTTTACCCACAAGAGTTAATGGTTCAGTATGCGAATGCTAACAAAGTGCTTAACTTCACTTACGCTGACTACCGCCTCTCTAAATATTCCCGCACAAGCGACGACTTTAAGTCTCAACAAATTAGAAATATCGGGGGAGCAGGTAGAATTGTAAGTAAGATTATATGGGGAGTAAGTGCTGATAGTGAGAACAATACATCTCTCCTTAATAAATACTCTGCGATTGCTCCTGCTCGGGATTATGCTACGGGTGGTGCAGATGATGTCGCCCGTAAGAATGGTGAAAGTGTATTTAATATTAAATACAACGATACATTTGAGTATCCTATTGACCTTGACCTACCTGCTCGTATGTTCCATAATATCACGCAGAGTGAAGGTCTTGTTCCATTCATTACTCGTGAAGAGTATGCGAAAGAGGGTGTTTCTCTTACTACCCGAACCTTACTCGGTCATAATCAGGCATCAGGATTAGCGGGTCATTTCTTCTGGTGTGCTAATAAACTCGGTAAGGGTGAGCGTATCAATAGTCGCGGTATTGAGTTGTATTTTAAGTTAGATGAACTATCAGGCACGGGAACCGATGTCTTCGTCCAGAGAGTTTATTTAGAAGTAATGAGGACTGCTACTCTTACAAATGGTTATATGGAATGCTACTACGCGTAAATCTATGTCTTTTAATGTGATATTATTTTATTGTTTATCTGTATAATGAGTAGTGCTCCTTACACAGATACCTACCTAATAGAATGTAATAGGGCAACCTCGGTAGAGGCGAATGGTGGTAATAATAGTCAGTTTCATACATATACAAATAAGCAAGGAACAGGATTACAACTGAATAATGGCGATAAAGTCAGTATTCATAGTGCTATGGTGAATGAGATAGGTAATACCGACGGAACCATAGAGATAAAAGGTGATGTAATTAAAAATGATAAAGGAGAAATCATAAAATATAAACTCACAGAAACAAAGACATATTTATCAGGAGAGTATCCGTTAGATGATGTAGCACTCTGTCCTAACAACTCTCCGTGGGCGGAGATGCAGGGAGAAACACCACAAGCAGTCCCTATAACCAGAGTAAATCTATCAGGTGCGAATACTTTTGATGGTGGTAGTAAAGTTCAGTTAAATCAACCTTACGGATATACAAGAGCAGATGTAAAAAATGTAGAGAATGAGTATAGTTTGAGAGATGATGAAATGAACTTACAGATGTCTTATTATAAGACCACGAATGGTGAGAATTATATACATCTACCTCGTGTCTTTGATATGGCGGATAGTGTAGCGATGGCGGATACGACACACGCTACTCTTAATTACTCGCCTCCTGCTAAAATTAGTGCTCGTATGGGAACTGACGAACACCAGCAACCCTTCGCATATACGGGAACTAATGATAGCACTACCTCTTACGCAAATTATAAGATATCAGACGGATTTGTAGGGGAAAGTGATAGTATATACAGAGGTGCGACGCGTATTCCTCGTAAAGAGAGCAGAGTGCCTTGTGAGTGGAAATACTATACTATCGGTAATGACTATGCTATGAGTTCTAATAATGATGGTGTCTCTACTATCTCTGGAACGAGGACTTGGGATACTCCGCCCTGTATTAATACAAATCTATTACAGGGTCATAAACAAACTCGTATATGGAGGAGGGTGAATGATAATAGTAAATATATGATATTTAAGAAAGAGAAGACATTTTTTACTCCTTTACCTGAAAAGATTACTTTACCTCCTCCTAATGAGGCGAAGGTTTTAGGTTTCCTCACAGAAAAGCAGAGAGCATTTCCTATCGCAGAAGATAGTAGGAAAGGCACATATGTTCCTAACGCACAGGGAGACTATCAATACACAGATGATTTTATGAACTATGTAGAGAATAGTAATGGGACATACAATACTAATCCTCACTTTCCCACAGGCACCGATTACAGAGAGATAAGCACAGGCGATATCACCAGAGGATATAACTACCGATATAAGAGAAATCTACGAGACCCAGCACAGACGGGCACTTGGTTTCCTTACTATGAGATTAAGAATATAAAATTAGATAAAGGGTTTCACTCACCAGAGGATATCGCAGAGCAGGTATCACAACAACTCAATAGAACAGATGAACCCGAAGATATCTATGGAGCAGTAGGAGACTGGACTTATCATCAAACAGGGACAGGAGCAGAGACGAATAACCCCGAGGACGCCTTCGCTACTGATAAAACACCGAACAATACCACTCGTATTCATCATAAGGTAGGATTAAAGAAGGATGGTGAATGTTTTAAGCACTTCTACTCTACTAATCATAAACTATTTAATACGAAGACTGCGAAGGAGTATTTCGTAGATAGTAGGGATAATTCTACTCTTGCCTCGGGGACTTGGGAGCAGGACTTTGGAACAGCACCCTCGCCACCCGATAAGACACCTGATATGAATGGTAATTGTTGTGATTATATGTCGGCATATCATTACATCGGTGTAAGGAGACCTTCTTTTTTTAAGACTGGTAGAGATTTACAGATAACCTATGATAGGAATTATACACAACAGAAATACGGAGAAGCAGAAGAGAAACCTGTATGTAAATCATCTTATATAGCAAGGGCAATCACTTTTGAGGACAGAGCAACCGCAGAGATATTTACAGATATCTTATGGGATGATAGGGAGTTAGTCAAGGCATTTGTAGAAAGTCAGGGAGAGTATCCCGAGTTATTTGATTATCCCTATACAAACATACATAAGACGGGTAGTGATTTTAGAGAGAATGTATCGGTAGATAAGTTCCATATGGGCGATAAAGATACAGGTAGAACCTATGCTCGTTTCCTGCACTGCGATGTTTGTAGCGAAGAAGACCCGTTATATAATGCCCCACCTGATTATAATGAACCTGATACATCTGTATTTGAGAGAGGACATTTTAATATGGGAAGTGATAACTACGAGGGCGTCCCACAGGCAGACTGGACGAGGCATAAACAGACTGCTCTTAATACAGGGGCAGGTATTCCCGACCATACAGCAAAGAAGTATCCTCCTCTACTAAACTCGGGATATAATGGGGCGAATGCCGATAGTATCGGTAGGTATCAACCGCAACCCGACGCCTCATCGTGTCCTATGTGGTTTTATTACGACCAGAGCACCGCTCATTTAGATACATCAGGAGATAGTGATACTAACCTGTGTTATGGTTGTATGAAGAAATGGTTTAATGATGGACTAAATGCCTATTGTATATCTTTTACTACTAAAAGGATAGGTGGTATTCCCGACCATTTCTTCCGTAAGAATGGTGTAGTAGATGCCGATGTAAGTAATGCTGATGAGAGACAAGATATAGATGCTTTTACTCATATAGGTTATGACCTACATTTTAACGCTTATGGGAATGCGTGTATCTTGTTATATAACGGGCAACTCAATACAGAAGGTTTAGATTTATCACTCACAGATAAGGACAATCACGATGCTCTCAAAGGTGGTCGGTTTTATAAGTATGCTATGATAGGTAATCAATCACAAATATCAGCATTCTCCCCGAAACCTACGGGGCAACAATCTCCTATATGGTGGTTTAATCCCTATACGCTCATAGGTAGTAATAATGTATCTCTCAATTTTGATAGTGAGAAGAAGAAGAGATTTAACTTCACTAATCTACATACACCCGAGTATCTGGGTAATGTATTTAATGCGGGTTCAGGAGCAGAGCAACCGATTAATGTAGATGCGAGTAATAGTGTATATAAGATTAATAAGAGATTAGGAGGTGCTACCTTCTCACCCGAGATGGTGCCTTATATCACAGACCAGCAGACAACGATTACAGAGGCGACGCCCTCCACTGCAGATGTTAATATATCACAATTTAATCATAATCTCGTAGCGTGGGATGTTATCTATGACGCTCATAGCGGGGTTATGTTTGAGAACTTCGGTGGAGATGAGAGTAATGAGAAATACTGGTTTAAATCTCTCTGGGGATTGCTCGGTTTTACCTACGACCAGTTAAATAACCCGATACAAACAGACGAGATAATAAAACCTCTAAATGTTCGTGATAGAATGCATAGGCAGTCTCGTCTTACTCCCTACAATCAGGGACAAACTCCTTACATCTATACGAATGCTTATGTAAAGAGTGGTGATATATCTACATACAATCGTAATAGTTATGGAGCACAACTCTTCACAGAGAGGGCATCTTCGGGTGGTCTTACTACGGGGATAGACCCGTGGTCGGCAGGGACATCCTCTAATAATTTTATGAATGTTCCAGCGATATCGGTAGATAGTAGTAGTATCACATTAAAAGCAGAGCAACAACCGACAAAGATGTTAAAACCCTACTTCTTGATAAAATCTAATATCGTAGGTGATATGAAATATATAGGTTCAGGTCATAGCACAGAGGGAGGACAACTCTTACCGATTGTAGGTATGGTTAATAAAGAAAATGGTTTCGGTGATTATTACTTTCAGGTAGGTAGTTCGCAGATATTTACTATCACTCAACCTACTATGCTGTCGGAGATAACAACATCTATACACGACCCCGATATGTCCCCTGCTCGTGTAGATAGAAACTCCTGTGTAGTGTATATGATACAAAAACAGAATGATAATAACCTGAATGTAATATCAACTCTACCTACACCCGCACAGAAAGAGGTAGTCTCCGCCATACAACCACCTATGATGACCCCTGCGGAATATGACGCTTATTTCTCCTCATTTATTTTATCAGGTAATAGTATAATGTCCCCTGACCCACCGATAGCACCACCCGATACAAACCCGCAGACAGCACAGATGTATCCTACTGGTTTCAGTTCTACTCCTCCTGCTACACCGACACAAACACAGAGACCCTCACCAGCACAGCAATCAGCGTTATATAATCTATTATCAAGAAGAACAAGCACACAAGCAAATCGTCCTACTACATTCGGTTCTACATTAGACGCTCGTAATAGATTTGATGACGAGAGACAGAGACGAGCATTAGGAGGACTAGGAGGCGGTGGTGCTATATTACCCGAAGGTAGTTTCCGTGATAGAGTTAGACCGATGGGATACGGAACCGCACCGAGACCTGTATATACTGCTCCTCATACATATCAACATTTACCACATCCTACGAGTAGTGGAGAGCGAACAGATGTGAGTGGAAGTGAAAGTGAGCGTAGTGCTCCTGTGAGCGATGTATCCTCCCTACCTCGGCAGGGAACAGATGTAGGAAAACCAAAATAGACAAGTAAAAAATATCATCATAGAATATTATGATAATCACAAAAAATCTATATCAAAAAAACGATGGTGCAAAATGGTTAAAATGGTTTCTCTCTCTTGTATCAATAAGGCAAATCTGTCGCATATCTGCTTACATATCACCTTCCTCTTCATCGCTACTATGGTCGCTTAATTCTATCTGTTGTGCTACTTCCATCGCCATAGTTCTAATGAACTTATCTACTGACTTATCATTAAGACGATGATTAGATATAATTATTAATAGTTTAAACATCGCTAATAGGTCAGGTTCATCTACTAATTTCTCCCCTATCTTACCGACTTCTAATATGTTTGATACATCAAGGAGTTCGGGCATCTGTTATTAATACTCATATTAAAATATTAATAATTATCCTCAATAGTTTTCTATGGAGTGGTCGTCATTTTTTAAGTTATTAATAGTCAGGATTTTTGATGCACACATCCCCGCCAAACTGGGTGCATGCAGGGTAGGAGAGCAAGTGGAGTTTGAGTATTAATACTCCCGACTATTAATAGCGAGTTTCGTGCTGGATTTTTCTGCACAGAAACCCGCCAAACTGCGTGCATGCAGGGTAGGAGAGCAAGGGGATTATTGAGTATTAATACTCCCCGCTTCCCGACTATTAATAGCGAGGTTTCCTGTGGATTTTTCTGCACAGAACCCCGCTAAACTGCGTGCATGCAGAATAACTACCACACCACACTCTCAACACACTTTTAGACTTACAAAAACTCACTACTAAAACTTACATACATTCCTGAAATCTTAACTGCGAGTAAGGACTACTAAAACCTACATATAAATATGTCTGCTTCATCTATCACCCTGTCTGCCGAGCAGTTCGCCGAGATGATGGCGAAGATGAACTCTCTTGCGACAGAAGTAGAGACACTCAAAGCACAGAAGAAGCAGAAGAAATCACCGAAGCGTTCCCCGAAGAAGCACGGAGCAAACGGGACACATCACGCCGACCAACAAGCAGTAGGGAAACTCCTACCATATCAACCGCATCTATGCGACTGCCGTGTCTGGAACTCCCGTCTGGGAACACAATGCACCCGTCGTGCCGATGGTGTAGGCGTTGTATGTGCCTCTCATATGAAACCCGAGAAACAGACCTGCGGTATGTATAACGAAGCACCACCGCAGAACTGGGGCGACTATGGTGATGGTGTCCTTACAAAGTCTCTGGAAGTCCGTCGCGGGAAACCGATGAACTTTAAGATGGGTCGCGATGCCTACTTACAGGCGTGGAAATGTATGATGTGTGCCGATACACAGGAACAAGTAGAGGAACAAGTAGAAGAACCACCTGCTCTCAATCTACATCAGTTAGTAGATGATGAAGTAGTAGATGATACATTAGGCGATTGTCCTAACTGGGTTGATACACCTGTCGCCCAAGTCGTCGCCGATGCTACGATTGTCCCCGAGGAGAATGTAGAAC
>Ga0181393_1000643_pt1 | contig 12965 bp, 7 predicted proteins | sample 16SPOviralmetaG_FD_130122 | JGI IMG/M metagenome (GOLD analysis project Ga0181393, IMG submission 130122) | Marine viral communities from the oligotrophic San Pedro Time Series (SPOT) site, San Pedro Channel, CA, USA - 16 SPOT_SRF_2010-10-21 | ecosystem: Environmental > Aquatic > Marine > Strait...
GTATATGGGAGAAACCAATGGTTACTTACGTATATCGTGGCGTTGTTTACAAGAAGTAAATGACACAGGAAGAGAGCACCTCAGAGTCGGACTCTCTTCTAATTTGGCTTTTGCCCTCTGAGGAGGATACCATTAGCCGTCGACGGTGGGAAACAGACCACAAAGCGTGCAGTCTCACGCTAGACCAAATAAGACTGACAACATTCTAACGTTAGGAACAACAATATATACCCTTACATTTTAAGTAAAAATCATGGCTCATCAGAGTTCAGATTTGACTACCTCGCTAACACGCCAAGGTCAGTCAAACTCAACAGGTGACGCTAGAGCACTCTACCTTAAATTGTTCAGTGGAGAGATGTTCAAAGGATTCCAGCACGAGACAATCGCTCGTGACATGGTAATGAAGAGAACTCTTAAGAATGGAAAATCATTACAGTTCATCTACACAGGTAGAACAACTGCTGAGTTCCATACTCCCGGAAACAGTATCTTAGGTAACAGTGACGGCGCACCTCCAGTCGCAGAAAAAACAATTACATGCGACGACCTATTAATTTCAAGTGCCTTCGTTTACGAGCTAGATGAAACACTAGCGCACTTCGAATTGAGAGGAGAGATATCCAAGAAAATTGGATACGCATTAGCAGAGAAGTATGACAGACTCATCTTCAGAGCTATCACTAGAGGAGCTAGAGCTGCTTCTCCAATTACAAAGTCTAACTTTGTAGAACCCGGTGGAACACAAATCAGAGTTGGTGCAACAACTAACGATTCTGATGCTTATCTTTCTGACAAACTTGTAGATGCATTTTATGATGCTGCTGCTGCGTTAGACGAGAAAGGCGTTAGTTCTCAGGGAAGATGTGCGGTTCTTAACCCACGTCAGTACTACGAACTTATCACTGCTGTTGGTTCTAATGGACTAATAAACAGAGATGCTCAAGGTACAGCTTTACAGTCTGGTAATGGCATCATCGAAATAGCTGGTATCAAAATCTTCAAGTCAATGAACATTCCGTTCCTTGGTAAGTATGGTACAGCTTTCGGTGGAACAACTGGTAAAGTTTCTCCTACAAACATGGGATCACACATTGGTCCATCATTGGAGAACGCATCAGGTGCTTCAACAGGAATCAACAATGACTATGGTACTTCTGCTGAAGTAGCAGCTAAGTCATGTGGTTTGATCTTCCAGAAAGAAGCTGCTGGTGTTGTAGAAGCTATTGGACCACAGGTTCAGGTAACTTCAGGCGACGTTTCAGTTGTTTACCAAGGTGATGTAATCCTTGGAAGAATGGCAATGGGTGCAGACTACCTAAACCCTGCTGCCGCAGTAGAACTATATGTTGGTGCTTCAGCTCCTTCAGCGTTCTAAATTTATACATTTTATACGGGACCTTCGGGTCCCTTTTTTTTTATGACTACTCAAATAGCAACCGATACCGAACTATCCGCAGTGAACTCTATCTTGGGTAGCATTGGTCAATCACCTGTCACCACTCTCGGAACAGTAACTACAGATGCGACTAATACAGGACAAGAAATAGTAAATACTTTTGCTAACCCACAGATTGCATTAATCCATAACTTACTCATGGAAGTTACTAAAGATGTGCAGAACCAAGGCTGGCATTTTAATAAAGAAGATGATGTAAAAGTTTCTCCTGACGATAATGGTAATTTTATAATTCCTAATAACTATCTTAGGTACGATATTCACGATGGATTGTATGACAGAAATAGAGATGTGGTTAGGAAAAATGGAAAGTTATACGACAACGTTTTACACACAGATGTATTTACTCAAGATTTTTATTTCGACATAACCTACTTACTTGCTTTTAATGATGTACCTCCAGCAATTCAGAGATACATAATTGCTAGAGCTTCAGTAAGAGCAGCAACACAATTAGTTTCTAATGCAGATTTAGTAAAACTTCTTCAGTTAGAGGAAGCACAAACGAGAGCAACTGCTTTGGAATATGACTGTGAACAGGGAGATCATACATTCTTCGGCTTTCCACATGGAAGTAACTACAGATCTTATCAACCTTACAAGGCACTTATTAGATAATGGCAAACATTACACAAACTATTCCAGCGTTAACGGCTGGCATTTCACAACAACCTGACGAGCAAAAAATTCCCGGTCAGGTGAGAGACATGGTGAACGCCTTACCTGACGTTACACAAGGATTATTAAAAAGACCGGCTGGAAAGTTTGTGGCATCTTTATCTGATGGAACAAATAATTCCACAACTAACGGTAGATGGTTTCACTATTACCGTGATGAGAATGAACAGTACATAGGACAGATAGCACAGAATGGTGTTATTAAAATGTGGGACTGTCTTACAGGAGCAGAGAAGACAGTAGTTAATGGCATAGGAAATAACACATACTTAACTCATTCAAATGACGAAGATATACAGACGTTAACTCTTAATGATTTTACTTATTTAAATAATAGATCCATCGCTACAGAGATGGATACTACAGTAGAACCTGTTGGAAATTTCCAGAAAGAAATTTTTGTAGAATTAAAGAAAATATCTTATTCAAAACAGTATGCACTGAATGTATTTGACAACACTAATACTTCTACTGTTACAACAGCAACACGTATAAACGTAACTCTAGTTAACTCCAGTAATAACTATTGCGACTCTAATAATAAAATGAGAACTCATGCCACTAGAGGTAACTCTGGTAATGCAAGATGTGGTGTTGATGCAGGAGATGGAAGAGATGCCTTTGCACCTAACGTAGGTACACGTATCTTTTCAGTAGACAGTAATAAAACTCTTGTTGATGAAGGAGCTGCTGGGGGTACCCTTGCAAATGGTAATCAGTCAGATACAAACTATAGTTACCAAGTAAATATATTTAACTCAAGTAACCAAGGCAGTCAGTCTAATAGGAAGAACTTATATTTCCGTATAAGAACTACAGGTCAATCCGTACCATTTACATCTGGTAGTGGAGATAGTCAGTCAACTACATATCAAGCTAGATATACAACTGTATATGATTTATTGCATGGTGGTGAAGGTTGGCAACAAGGTGATTATTTCTATGTATTCATGATGGATGGTTACTACAAAGTAACTATCGAAGAAACAAGTACTTCAGTAGTTCAATCGAACCTTGCTTTAGTAAGACCACAACCTACACCTTTCGATACTGAAACTACTATTACGGCTGAAAGTATTATTGGTGATATTAGAACTGAATTACTTGCAACTGGTAATTTTAGTGCATCTGATATAAGTCAAATAGGTACAGGATTACATATAAAACGCAGTTCTATATTCAACGCTTCTACGCCTGTAGGAGAGCTGTTAAATGTAGTGGCTGGAAAGGTTAACGATGCAGGAGACTTGCCCTCTCAGTGCAAGAACGGCATGGTTGTAGAGGTTATCAATAGCGTGGCAGAAGAGGATAATCATTACGTCAAATTCTTTGGTAACAATGATAAAGATGGTGAGGGTACATGGGAAGAATGTGCTAAGCCGGGAAGAACTATAAGACTTAAAAGATCTAAAATGCCAGTGCTTCTGATAAGAACTGCTGACAGTAATTTTAGATTGACTGAGCTAGATGGATCTTCATATACAATCTCAGGTCAAACTTATTCAGTACCTCAATGGGATGATGCTTTAGTTGGTGATGATGTGACTAACCCTGAACCATCTTTCATAGGTAAGAACATTAACAAGATGCTTTTCTTTAGAAACAGATTTGCAATGCTTGCTGATGAGAATATAATTTTATCTCGTCCCGGAGACTTTACTAACTTCTTTGCTAAATCAGCTATAACACTTGTAGCTAGTGACCCGATAGATATATCAGCCAGTTCAGAATACCCAGCTATTTTATTTGACGGATTGCAAACGAATACAGGATTAGTTCTGTTTTCTAAAAATCAACAATTCATGCTCACTACAGATAGTGATGTATTCAGCCCAACTACCGCTAAGATCAATGCTCTTTCTACTTACAACTTTAACTTTGCAACTAACCCTATCTCTCTTGGTACTACAATCGGCTTCTTAGATAATGCTGGTAAGTTCTCAAGATTTTTTGAGATGGCACAAGTACAAAGAGAAGGTGAACCAGAAGTAATTGAACAGAGTGCAGTAGTTTCTAGATTATTTGAAAAAGATTTAAAGCTTATATCTAACTCTAGAGAGAACTCTGTAATCTTTTTTAGTGAAGAGGGTACATCTACTCTTTATGGTTACAAATATTTTGACTCTATAAGAGAGAGGAAATTAGCATCTTGGTTTAGGTGGACAGTTACAGGAACTATTCAATACCATTGCATGCAAGATGATTTCTTATTTGTAGTTGTACGTAATAACGGTAAAGATCAGCTTCTTAAATATGCAATAAAGATGGACTCTAATACTTTTGCTTTGGCAGAAAATAGAGTGCATTTAGATCATCTAATGTCAGTAACCACTGCTTCTAATACATACAACTCCACAACTAAAAAGACTACATTTCCTAAACCAACTGGTATAGAAAGTACAAGTCAATTAGCAGCATACGATGTTGATTCTGGAAATGAATTAGGTAGGTATGGATTGATAACAATCAATGGAAGTAATTTAGAAATAGATGGTAACTGGTCTAGTCAGACATTCTTGATAGGACATCAATTTACTATGCAAGTAAATCTTCCAACCATCTACTACTTAACTCAATCAGGTCAAAACTGGAGAGCAGATACTAGAGCTAACACTGTTGTACATAGAGTCAAGTTTGGGTTTGGTCCAGTAGGAATATACGAAACAACTTTAAGTAGAATAGGAAGAGTTGATTACACAGAAGTATTTGAAGTAACTGCTGCTGACCAGTACGGAGCAAACACAGCAGGAATTGTTGATGACAATGTTTTGAGAACAGTTCCTATTTACGACAGAAATATAAACGCATCATTAACACTTAAATCTACACACCCAGCTCCAGCCACAGTTCACAACCTGACATGGGAAGGAGTTTATACAAACAATAATTACGAGCGTGTCTAAATACATTCACCCAGCAACCGTAGAAGCTGCACTTCGTGTGGCTTCTAATTTATTACCCGATGATTATCGGGAGGTAACAGAAGGTCATGGACATGACCCTTTAAATGCACTAGTCGTCGGATTACATAACTGTGACTCAGTGTATTTTGAAGTGCCAAATGGCGATATAGCAGGCATGGCAGGAGTCCATAATGATGGACAAATCTGGATGCTTTGCACCCCAGCTATTATCGAATATCCACATACGTTTGCTAGAGAAGCAAAACGGTATGTGAAGTCAAGAAAAGAAAAGTTACTGTGGAATATTGTTGACGAAAGAAACATAGTCCATATCAAGTTACTTAGGTTTTTAGGTTTTAAATTTCTTAGGAGATTTACCTACGGACCAAACAATTTATCCTTTATAGAATTTTGCCGTGTGCAGTCCAGCAGCAATAGGACCAGCGATGTCAGCCGTAGGCTCAGCAGCGTCAGCGTCCCAAGCGAACAAAGAAGCGAGGCGTAATTACGAGTACAAACTCAAAGTCCGCGAACGTAAGTGGATGCAAACAAGAGCTACTTACGCATCTAAAAAAGTCCAGTTCATGGAAGAGGTTGACCAAGCAAACATTGCAGCTCAACGAGCTTACTCAAGAACTCAACAACAATTAAATAATGCAAAATCTCTAGCAATTCTTGAGAATCAGGAAGATTTTAAAAAGATGTTAGCTAACGAAGGAGCGATAGAAGTATCTGCTGCTGAACGTGGTGTTAGAGGTAGAGCAGTAGCTAGACAATTAGTTATGAACAAAGGCAACTTTGGTATTAGTCAAGCACTAAGATCCAGAGGCTTAGCTCAAGCTGGTTATATGGCTAAACAAAGTAATGAAGATGTTAATAGACAATTGAAAGGACAACTAAATAGATCCTTTGGAAAGGTAGCTATCCAACCAGTACAAGACTTAGCACCACCACCTCCAGTAATGCAGAACGTAGGTTTGACATTCATGCTCGGCATGGGTCAGGCGTTAGGTGCTGGTATAGAAGGTAATCCTAATATGAATCAGGATTGGTCTAGTGGAGGAAAAGGTGGATCTAGTGGATCTAGTGGATCTAGTGGATCTAGTGGATCAACTTCTTACAACTATTCAAGTCGATCACAAATAGATAATAGATTTAATTTTGGAGGACAACTGTATAACTAATGATCCCTAATTATCAAATAACTGGGCAGTCAGTAACTCCTCAAGAAGTACTAGATGTTATCCCAGAACAAGAAAAATCTGATAGAGCTATCCAGCAATCAGAGGAAAATTACCTACAGCAGTTAGAAAAAAACTCTGCTGATAGATTAAAAAACTCCGAAAAACAGTTAGAAGGTTTATCTACTATTTCAGGTAAAATCGGAGACATACTTACTAAAAAAAGAGAAAAACATAGATCTGACAGAGAAGCACAGATATCTTTAGACATAATGACTAAAGGTGTAAGTCCAGAACTAGAAGCAAGATTTAGAGGAGATGAAAGTGCGTTATTTGACGATGATTTAGCTACTCAAGAATTTGCTTCTAAGTACGAAGCAGAGACCGGCGACAGTATCACCGCTCAAGAATTTCGTAACATGGCTGGCTGGGAAAAGTATATGGTTGCAAAACAATATGCTTTAGAAAAAGCTAAAGGTTATGACCAGTATGTCTATGAGGCTTATGAAACTACAAAGATAGATGTTGTAAGAGATGGTCAACAAGTTTCTGTTGGTCACATGGATAACTTATCTCCTTCAGAACAAGCAGGTTTAGACGAAAAGATTAAGTTTGAATATGCAAGACAATTTGCAGGATTAAACGAAGCTCTTATAGCTACTGTTGTTAAACCTGAGATTGATAAGTTTGATGCAAAGAGAAGAAAAGAACAAGCAGTTAGAAGAGAAAAAGCTTACCAATTAGGAGTACAAGAGTCTGACTCTAAGATGATAGAATTAGGATTTGCTACTGCTAATCCTGCCGACGGACATCAACTAGCCCATGATTGGGCTGCTAGATATGCAGCTAGAAATAGAACTTCTATAAATGTAGGAAGAATAGCTTTTAAAGAGAACCTTGTCGATTTAGTAAGTGAGAATAAAATCACTTATCCAGAGGCTATGTCTATAGTCAATCACGAAATAGAAGCTCGTGATGGTTCTACTAAGTCAATGACTTCTTGGAAAGAGTGGGATGGTCTTGGAGAAGATTTAGCAGAAGCTGCAAAGAAAGGAACTACTGCTAGAGAAGAGCAAAAATCAAATCAAATAGCTGGTGATTTACAAGTCATTAAGTCTATGGACAATCTTACTAATGACCAAAAGATGCAGTTGTATGCAGTCTATCAAGATAAATATGATGGGTATGTACCAAGTAAATTACAAGGAGCATTACGTGGTCATATAGATGATGAGGCAGCAGAAGATATGATTCAAGAATCAATACGCTATCAAGGTGGTGTATATGATTTTGAACTAGCTAATGTTAGTACAGAGATGTTTAATAAATATAAAGATAAGCTTATTGAATCTGGCTCTACCGTTCCCGGGACTGATGCTCATAAGAAAGCTAATGCTTGGATCAGGACTTATACAAACGAAGGTACTGAAGAAACATTTGCGGAAACAGATGCTAAGTCTCCAGAGTGGATGTCATTAAATGAAAGTTTGACTGAGTTATATTTCAGTACCTACAAAGATACTCTTTATAGAAATGGTCAAAAAGTAGCTACTGAAGCACAGGCAGATTTGGCTGCTAGGAATGCTATCCAACAAGTTGTTGGAAATCCTGAAGTACTTAAACAGTTTATGAATACAGATTTTTCAGACGACGGAGATGAAACTTATAACCGTTTGATGCAAGTATCCATGACTCAATCAGGTGGTGGCGGTTGGAGAAATACCAAGATTACAGCAAATAAAGAAATAGATACTGCATTAGTCAGATGGTACAACACACCTTTACATCAAAGTAAAGACTTACCTTCTTACTACAAAGATTTAGCAATGAGAATAGGAGTAAATCCTATTGACTTAGCTCACTCTCAACTGAAGTATTTAATTGAAGATGAAGTAAAAGAAGATAAAAAAGAAGAAAAGTATAACGATAATATTTTAAACCTTATATATAAATTTCCAACTCGTGAACGCATTACAAGAGCAAGACTTGAAGCAGAAGGAGCTGGAGATCAAAACGTAAAAACATCTATTTATAACAGAACAGCTTTAACAATAAAGGACGAGTAACTACGGTTTACTCGCCAATTGTTAGGCGATATTTACCGTGGTAACTATGGAAGATGACATGAATTTCGAGATAGGAATATCTGGAGATGGACTAACAATGGAAGAAACTGCTGCGGCAGTGGAAAACATGCAAGAGGCAGAACAAGAACGTTCTATACTCAGACAACAACAAATTGAACAAGAAGAACAAAAGGCTGAAGCTAACAAACCTGAAGGTGCAAACTTAGGTGACTATATAGCTGATACTGTTAAGGCACCTATTGCAGGTGTTAGAGATGGTGTAGCTAACATAATCACTGCTCCAGAAAGAGTCATTGACTTTATCTCTGGAGAAATGCAAGAAGAATCTGAAACTGAAGAAGGTTATCAAACTGAGTGGGATTCATTACTTTATGGAGAGAATGATCCTTTAGAAACTAAAACTTGGTGGGGTGGTTTAATTAGAACAGGTACTGAAGTTGGAACTACTTTAGGTTTGACAGGTGGATTTGGAGCTGTAGGAAAAGTTGGTAAAGGTTTGACCTTTGCACAAAGTCTTAAGACTGGTGCTTTAACTGGAGCAAGATTTGACCTATTAGATAAAGACTCTCAAGACGATAATTTAGCAGGAATGCTTAAAGAAAAGTTTCCTTTATTAGATACACCACTAGCTACGAAAGATAGTGATAGTCCAATTATGAAGACTATGAAAAACGTAGTTGAAGGAATGATGATCGGAGGAGTATTTGATAGTGTTTTATATGGAGTAGCTAAAGGACTACCTAAAGCACAGATTGGTGAAGCAGTTAACGCTAGAAAGAAAAGTGTTAAATCTCAGCAATTAGAAGAAGCTGCTACACAGATGAAAGAACCCGGATTTAGAGCAAGTAAAAATCCAAAGCTAGCTAATAAATCACAAGGTGCTACTACTTCATTAGAGACAGGTTCTAATCTTCGTCAAGCTAAAAAGCAAAAGAAAGCAAATCTTGGATCTGAAGAAGGTAGTATTGGTTCTTCACTATCAAACACAGAAGTTACAGCACTTACTAAAGGAACTGGAGAAGCTAGAAAAGTAGTTGAAAAAGTATTACGTAGATTCAGAAGTCAAGGTTATGTTCAGCAGATGAAAGAGACTGCTGCAAGACAAGGTAAAACTCTTGATGAATTATTTGCTGCTGATCTAGATACTTATAAACAAGTCTTTGAAGGTAGAAATACATCTGACATGACTCCTGAAGAGTTCTGGCAACAAATCAGTAAAGAGAAATTTGAACGAAAGAGTGGAAAGAAAGTTTTATATTCTTATGTATCTAGTGAATATGCTGATGCTATAGATATGATTAATGCTTCTCTATTTAATGAGATAAGAGATGCAGGAGTTTCAGCTAGAGAATTAGCAGATATATACGACATTAAAGATATTGATGGTCCTGCTCAGAAGATGGTTGAAAAACTAATTGCTGGTTTACAGATGAGAAAGATGGCTAGTTCTGATATTTCTCAACAACTTGCACAATTTGGAAAAGCAAGGGGTGTGAAAACAGTAACTCCAAAACTCCAAGCTGAATTGATAGACAAACAAGTACAGGAAAGTATTGATGCTTTCCGTATGGCATTAGATATGACTACTGAAGATGGTGGTGATGAAATATTTAAAGCAATGTTTGAAGGAATATCAATGGCTAAAGAAATTCATACACTTGATGATCTTGATGCATTTATGCGAGTCAAGATGAGAGGTGGTGAATGGGGTGGAGATGCTAAGAAAACTGGTGCATTTTTAAGAGAGATGGGATCTATGTTTACTCATAGTGTTTTGTCTGGACCTAAAACAGCAGTCAGAGCAATCATGGGTACATCCACTGCAACATTCTCAAGACCACTAGCTATGGCTATGGGTGGTTTGATGAAAGGTGATGGTACAACTATGAGAGCTGGCTTAGCTTCTTTGAATGCTATGCGTGAAGCCATACCAGAATCTTTTGAATTATTTAAAAGAAAGCTTAATTCTTACTGGGCTGGTGATATCTCAACAATGAAAACTAGATATGTTGAGAGGACTAAACAAGATGACCAATGGACTATGTATGGTCATTGGGCAGAGACTAGAGGTGATGCAACAGATAAGGCTTTATATCGTACAGCCAATATGGTTAGGAGTTTGAATGACAATAGTTTTCTTACCTACTCAACCAAGATCATGGCATCTACTGATGATGCTTTTGCATTAATTATTGGTAGAGCTAGAGCTAGAGAGAAAGCTTTCTTACAAGCAGCAGATAAACTTCCAAGCGGAAACTTCCAGAACTTAGATAATAAGTTTTTCAGAGATATGGAAGATAAGTTCAATAGTCAAATATTTGACAGCAATGGAAATATTACTGACAAGATGGCTGAATACAGCAGAAAAGAAGCAACTCTTACTCAAGACTTAACTGGTTTTTCGCAGAAACTAGGAGAAGCTTTTAACGAAGCTCCTTGGGCTAGACCATTCTTCCTATTTGCAAGGACTGGTATTAACGGGTTAGCACTTACTGCTAAATACACTCCCGGTTTTAACTTATTAGTCAGTGAATTTAACCAGATAGCAAAAGCTAAACCCGGAGATAATCTCCAATCACTACATAAATACGGCATTCATAATACACATGATCTTATGACTGCTAAAGCTGTACAGAATGGAAGATTAGCTATAGGTGGTGCGGCTTTGAGTATTGCAAGTATGGCTTATCTTAGTGGTAACTTGCACGGTAATGGACCAACAGATAGAACTCAAAGACAAGCATGGATGGATGCTGGATGGAGACCAAGAGAAATAAAAATTGGTAACGTCTGGGTTAACTATGATGCCTTTGAACCTTACAACCAAATACTTGCATTAATAGGAGACATTGGAGATCACCAAGAATTAATGGGTGAAGAGTGGGCTGAAGATAGATATTCTAAATTAGGAATGGCATTAGCTAGTACTGCTACAAGTAAATCTTATTTAGCAGGATTACAGTCATTTGTAGATTTATTCTCAGGTGCTCCCGGACAGCAGGACAGAATTATTGCTTCATTAATGAACAATACTCTTCCATTATCTAGTCTTAGAAATGAGATAGGTAAAGTTTTAACTCCTTACACAAGAGAGTTAGGTTCTGATATTGGTGACTCTATTAGAAATAGAAACTTAATAACTGAAAATATTGCAGGAGATCCATTACCTATTAAGTACGACATCTTAACTGGTAAGCCAATTAAAAATCATATCTTCCCAGTAAGGATGTTTAATGCGATTTCACCTGTAAACTTTAACTTAGATTATTCAGAAGGAAGAGAGTTGTTATTTAATAGCGGCTACGACATGAGAACTTCTACGTACTCAGCTCCAGATGGAACAGATTTAAGTGATAGTCCAAAAGTAAGATCTATGTTTCAGAAAGCTATAGGTGATCAAAACCTAGAAGCTGTATTTAACAAGATGGCTAGAGAGGAATCAATACAAATTTCTCTTGCTGAAATGAAGTACTACAAGAAAAACGGAATGAGTGATGTCGAACCAAGATCATTTCCACACTACAAGCGGATCGCAAAAGCATTTGACAAAGCTAAGAAACGAGCTTGGGCAAGCCTTAAACAGGATAACGACGTCCAAAAGCTCCTCATCGAAGAAAGAAATCAAAAATTAAAAAATAGAAAAGCAAACAAAGGCACGATAGACAAGATTCTAGAAATGCCTAAATAAATCCACCGCCAAACCCTTATCTCAAAAGAGAAATTAAATGGCAACTACATATACTGACAACGGCGGAGGTGCGGCTAATGGTTCCGATTTGGAATTTACGTTCACCTTCCCGGTCATACAAACTGAAGATGTAAAAGTTGCACTAAATAATATAGTGCAAGCGACAACTAAATATGCTGTTAATCTAAGCAGCAACCCTACAAAAATAACTTTTAACAACACCAGTATCACTAGCTCTTTACAAGAGACTTCAGGTGCTCCTAAGAGTGGTGTTACTGTAAGAGTATTTAGACAAACAACTGTTGGTAAAACTAATGGTGATGAAGATCCTAAAGCTGTATTTGCTGCTGGTTCTTCTATCCGTGCTATGGATTTAAATGCCAACCAAGAACAAGCATTATATGCAATACATGAGTTACAAGATCAACCAATAACTGATGTTGATTTAGGCGATGGAGCTGTAACTTCTGTAAAAATTCAAGACGGAACTATTGTTAATGCTGACGTTAACGCATCAGCAGCGATAGCCGGAACTAAGATCTCACCTGATTTTGGTTCACAGAATATAGCAACAACAGGAACTGTAGATGGAAGAGATGTATCCGTAGATGGTACAAAACTAGACACTATAGAAACCAATGCAAAAGATGACCAGACAGCAGCAGAAATAAAAACTCTGTATGAGTCAAACGCTAACTCAAATGAGTTTAGTGATGCTGAACAGACTAAGTTAGCTGGTATTGAAACCGCAGCTACAGCCGATCAAACTGATGCTGAAATACGAACAGCAGTAGAAGCAGCAACAGATAGTAATGTCTTTACTGATGCTGATCATACTAAGCTTGATGGTATTGAAACAGCAGCTACCGCAGACCAAACAGTAAGTGAAATTAAAACACTTATAGCTGGATCTCCATTAGATGCTTCACACCTTGCAGCTAACTCAGTAACAACATCTGAGATAGCAGA
>Ga0181393_1000644_pt1 | contig 12956 bp, 21 predicted proteins | sample 16SPOviralmetaG_FD_130122 | JGI IMG/M metagenome (GOLD analysis project Ga0181393, IMG submission 130122) | Marine viral communities from the oligotrophic San Pedro Time Series (SPOT) site, San Pedro Channel, CA, USA - 16 SPOT_SRF_2010-10-21 | ecosystem: Environmental > Aquatic > Marine > Strait...
ATGACATAACAATCACAGCGATCGTGGAGCTTGTCCATTTCTTCATCTGAAATAAGTCCATTTATAACTTCAACATTTGGAAGTTTAATATCAACTGGTTGATTACATGTCGCTTTTACCACGAGTTTGGTGTTTGGTTTATTCAGTCGCACAAAAGCCTCTAATATTCCACGGAAATTCTTTCTATCGTCTACAATATTTCCAATATGATAAAATGTATATGGCTTTGAAGGCGGTGGAATATGGGCGTGAACAATGTAAAACTCGTTATCTGGAAACTGTCGTGACAGGACACGCTTACAGAACTCACTCGGAACCGCGACCCTTTTCGTCTCTTTCATGATCATACCGTAATCTTCGTGTACAGTTTCAGTTTCACAAACGGTCATTATCGCGAGATTCTTAACTCGTGTTCTCGCATATTTGAGATATTCTATATGAGGTTTCAATGGAAGTAAAAATATCAGACCATCATCACTTTCTGGAATCTCACAACCTATAAAGTAGTAAGACGCACTGTCAAAAAGTTTCGTATATTTGAAAGCATGTTGACCTATCCCACTATTGAGATGCGGTCCGATGACGATCATTTAGTTTAAAGATAATCTTTCTTTTATATATAATACAATGGATTCTATTCGTAAAGAAATCGAAGCTGAAATGAAACGCACTCGCCTCGATAAGGGTCGCCTTTATGATCTCCTTTTGAAGATTATTGATGGTGGTGTTGGTGGCGGTGAAGCCCCAGCGGGAGCTCAAGGTCCAGCGGGTCCCCGTGGTCCAGCGGGCCCAGCCGGTCCAGTCGGACCAGCAGGTGAATGTAAGTGTAAGTGTGTTGGTGAGACAGCGCCCGTTCCAGAGACACCAAAAGCTACTACAACTACCAAGAAGACCACTACCAAGAAGACCACTGCCACCAAGAAGGCTTAAAATAACACCTTAGTCAAAATTTATTTACACATTTATTGAAACAGGGTAGACACCCCCCCGTTTCAATAAATGAAGTATATTACACCCAACTTTAAACTGATCAAAATACCACCCAAAGTAAATATTCACGGTAGACCGTTAAAGTCTAGGGTTTTCATTGATATCAAAATTACATGGCCGAAGGAACAGGTGGAGAACCGCGATTTACAGACCAGACGAAGGCTCCGAAAATAGCCGCTAAAATTGCCACGAGAACCCCAAATGAATACTTCTCCTTTGGTGGCTCTGGTGGTTTATCTGGCAATCGTTGTACATTTTGATTGAGTGTATCTATCTTTACAAGCAAGTTCTGTAGCGCTAGTAGTATTTGCAGCTCGCGGTCTTTAGGTTTCTCTTTAACATTTACAGTTGTAATCTCAAGCACCATGTACCACTTTGCGTCTGGTTGAAGCAAAACATAATCATTATCATCTTGTTGCTCGTATATCTTGAAGTTCAATTTCTTGATTGAAATTGGATTGAAATAGTTTTGTTTTCTCTGGAAGCTCTTCCATTGTTTGTCTCTCAAGACAACTCCACTACTCCCAGTGAAATGTCGTTCAAGTGGGACGCGTGCTAATATTTGACCGTGTCGTTCATCTAAAATTTGAGCAACTTTGGGAACTTCTGGGCATATTATATCTACAAATTTCGCGATGTCTGTATCTACACCATCATTTCCCCCAACCTGTGTGATATAGAAGTCTACCATTTTGATGCCAAGCACACGGCTCATGTCCTCAACGTGTGTATTAGATTCAAGTTGAAGATCAAGTGAAAATGTATTGTTTGTACCATTCACAAAGTTTGAGTCAATTATGACATATTGTACCTTTTTGGGTATGTCGTCAAGTGACATTCTGAAGTATACTGATATAAAAAAATATGACACTTTAATACAAATGTACGCCAAGGCAATTTACAGAACTATCATGTCAATGACACCATTCTATATTGAAAATTTATGTGTATGGGTAAAGACTGCTGTATGGGATGCTCCAAGACGCATCTATCTGGATATTGATTTGGAAAAACACCGAATTGAAATGGAACAAGAACGCCTAAGTAAGATCGCGGGTAAGGTAATCTTAAATGAATAGATGGACTTTATCCCACTCGTGACGGACGATTTTAGAATCGCATTCTGTCAAGCAACTGAACCACTGTGTTCAGACGTTCAACGAATCATCTGGAAAAAACTTCTTTACGAAGATATAGAGTTAAAACCTCCACCGACACCTCAAAAATGTCGTATAAAATACTCAAGAGTTTCTGGGAGCTCCTTGCCCCAGCACCTATTCGCAGATCTACTCCTGAACCATTAACTGAAGATTTCAAAGAATATCGCGAAATCATCGCTACAAATGAAGTTGGAGAAAGAATAATTCTACATTTACCAAGAAATTACAGCCTAAGTTACAATTAAAGTTTTAATAACTATATCAAAATAATGGATCGTCAACATCTTGAAAACTTCCGTTTGAAGTGTGAAGAAGTACTTTCACAATTCAAAAAGAAAAGACGCGACAATTTCGTCAAATGTGGAGATACCCAATATGACGAACACATTTCAAGACTTCTTTCTCTCACATCTCGTATTAACGATGAGATTCGCTCCATTGACACATACGAAGATACGAAAGTTGTGAATAACCTTCTTGATGAATATGACACATTTGAGAATATGTACGATAAATTGGTACAATCTCTAAAGTTTGAATTTGAAAATATTGACAAACAAACTTGGTACGATGAACATTTTGACAACTGGTCTACGATGCCATACCGACAGGATTGTGAAATGTATCCACTTCCACAAAGACTTCGTTATTCAGAATGTCGCCGAAAAATATTTGATCATCTTGAGAGAGATTGGAAAAGAAAGACATTCCCAACATTAGCAGATCGCCTAGAATTTTTCTGAGTTGTAATGTTAAGATGAAATGGAGAGTCGTCAAGTGTTTTTATATTCAAATGAGACAACATCTCACATTTTCCATTGTGGGTGAGGGTCTTGGTTCTTTTATAAAGAAAGTTGCTAAAGATCTTTTCCCTAAAAACTTAAATAAGGAGTTGTGTCGTGGAAGAAATAAACACAATGGTGCCACGACCAAGAGTGGTTGTTAAAACCGAGTACTACTATTCATCTGGTGACGATAGTGATTATGAAGATGACTTCAACCCCATAAGTGAATCCGACTCTGATAGTGAGGTAGATTCGGAATCTGAAGTTTCCGACTCTGAAGATGGAACCGACTACGAGAGTGAGACTGAACCTGGGTCTGACTCCGAAGAACTAGATGACCCAAAGCCATATTATGGTAAGGGATTCCGCGTCTATTTTGATAGCCACGCAGACAAAAAGTTCTTCATGCGAGCTTTTGGTTTTCATGAAGCCTAAGTCAAATAAGGAATAGAGTTTTAATAATATCAAAGATGTTACAACAATTTGAATGGATCGTCGTCACGGGGGCTATATTCGCCCAGGGCGCCTATGCCCCCATGGTAAAATACCCATCATACATAAATACTACCTAAGTCAATTTTTCCATTATAATAATCAATTCAAAAAAATACAAACCATGATGCACTGTCACTGCTGCGGCTGGGATATTGATTGCGCCATTCAAATGGGATGCATCCATTGCTTTAAGAGGTGCCTCAAACGTGGGGAAGAGGCTGGATTGAATGGGAATACACTCGTAAATTGTGCCAAACATAACTGCCCGGTCATGTTTAGGCACGCTTTGAAAGAATATGTTGAGGGCAGAATACAACCCGAAATTTGGGATATTCCGGGTCGAGAATATGAGGTCATTACTCATGTTATTCAACACAGAAACCCAACTTGGTATCCGTACATTATGGATTTTGTTTCCCACCGCTCAACCAATCTCAGGAATATTGCTCTCTTGAAACTCGCCATCAAGGTTGGTGACACCGCTATCAGCAGTCAAATTTACCCATACTTGAAGCCGAGAACGACCGAAACCGCTACTCGCAAGGACTTGATTGATTTTATGGAATGTGCCGCCTTTAGCGGGCAAATTCACTTGGTTAGATGGGTTGAACAGCATTTTAACGAACGCAGTGATGTTCCGTGGCCGAGTGCCTGGAAGAACAATGGTCGCAGATTAATCGAAATGATTTTCAAGAATAAGGAACGGTGTAAGCGAAGACATCTTGAACCACTCGTTGAGCATTTTGCGCACATATTTGAAAGAATAGAAATTCACTGTTGGGATACGGTCGCAAAATTAATTCTCTCTTTCAAAGACGATTATCCGAATGTTCATCGTTTTGGTGGGGCGTCTCTTTTTGGAATGTTTTGGACTCAGTTAGATGGCAGAAGACATGCCACACCCAGTTGGAAGGAATACTGTATCAGGTGGAGTAAGGTTTACGAATTGGAACATATTCACATGCAATGCCCGGAATGGCCGGCTGATTTCTTAGCGTTGTGCGAATCTACACCGGGTAGAAATTATTCGTGTCGCCAGGATATCAGAAGATTTGCCTCGGCGAATGGACTTGGCCCGGCTCTCCCAGCTCGGGAACCGGAACCTGAAGTGGTTCCCACCCCGATCGTGGAAAATGTGGAGACGAACCTTCAAAAAGCGTTGTCGGTCATTGAAGAATGTGATATTCCAGAAGGAAAGTATTTAGAATTGTGTCGCCTCCTCATGGATGTGCATCGTCGCGGTGTTAGCGCTTTAGCATAAAAAGCGCGAGAGCTCCCAATAATGCTTTTGTGTGAGCAATCGGAACTCGCACTGAGCCCTTATTGAGCTCATTCTGTTCTTTTATGGCAGCCTTGACCTTATCAAGTTGGCTACTTCTTTTCTGATCTTCTAATGTCATAGACTCTAGGATGTCTTGTAAATTCTCATGTATCATTTTATTGAAATCCTTGTTTATATTTTCATCGTCAAATATGAGATCCCAACACGTGTGGTGAAGTATATCCCGCATGAGTACCCGCTTTACATTATCATTTTCATCAACTATTTCTACAGTTAAATAGTATGCACTGGAATATGGATCTAATTGAACTGTTGACGCGGCCAGGCATTTCGGAAGTACGAGATACTGTAAATTTGTAGTTGAATTGATAGAATTACGGCTAAAATGTCTCAATACACGACTGTCATCCCTTACATTCTTAATGTAGTCGTGTTTATACAATATGGGTGGAATTGTATAAGTTTGCGTTTCTGGATCTGTCTTACTCACGTCAAGTTCAACCCCATTTCCAAATACACTTAAACCGACTCCATTTATATTCGTGGCAATCGTCTTCACAGATATTCTAAGATAATATCGCGAAAAGTTGACGAAAATCACATTATTCCGAGAGGAATATTTCATTTTAGAACCCCGCGTGCGCTTTAGTAATGTGCATGATCCAAGGTCTATTTGGTATGGGATATCATAAAAAGGAATCATTCGCGTGACAAATCTCAAAAATCTACTAGAGGCGCAACGATTCTTACGACGTTTTTTATTCCCATTTTTCCCTGAAATTCCACCAGTTTCACTGGATGCATGATATTGCTTTAAAAATTCCTGTAATGTGGGATCAATCGGTTTGTACCAATTAGGTAGCTTGATTTCACTGGGCTGCCAAAGGCGGTTCACCTTGAAGCATGAAGACATCTTAGTAATGGGATATATTAAAAACATCCAGGTATAGTAAAATGTTACTTGTGATATTATGTATAGTCGTCGTGTATTATATTTTTTTTCGTAAAATAAAATGATGACTTATTATAGATATGAAAGGACCCAAACTCCTTCCAAAGAAAATCACTTCCAAGATGAACAAACGCGAAACAACGAAATATGAAAGACTCCAGAAAGAATGGATCAAAACGGGCGATGATATGGTCAAAGCTCAAGCTGAATCTGTTGATTATGGTCGCGAAATAGATAATATTGAAAACCCAACCGCTACTATGCGAATGAAAGACAAGGCGCTCATCACTAAAGGTTTCAAGACCGAAGAAAAAGCGTTTAAGAAGGCTGATGAGTATGATGAATACAAGAAGAAGATGGAAGAAAAGTACACTTAAGTCAACTTAAATACCCATAAAAGTCACTTCAAAAAACAAAACCTCATGCGCTGCCAAGACTGCAAAACGTGCTTAACTGCTATTAAGAAAGGACACGCGGAATGTGTTATGACTTTCGATTATAGGAAATGCAAGAATGCTTTGATTGAAGCCGCTAAAGCAAAGCAGCTTCATGTATACAACGCTCTCAAAGAAATGCATTGGATTCCGAATTTGAACCCCTCCCTTATCGATGACTGGGATACCCTTGGAACTCATCTTATCTTGAATAATTGGTACGATCAATACTATGAAATGTATAGACCCATCATCCAAGAAAGACCCTCTGGTATTGAGCGGCGGCGCAAACAACACGTGCGAAACGTTGTGAATGCGTGTATTAAAGCCAATGACTTACCAACTCTCCGCACATACGTGTATGCGTGTTCTGTGGTTGGTAATGATTGGACGCCCACTCCATTCAATGTGTCAGACAATGGGTACACGATGCCGGGCTCACGAATTATGGATTTGTATGCATCTGAAGATGATATGATGTATACGATGGAATTGGCTGTTAAATCCAAGAATAAGGATATCATTAAGGAAGTGTATGGATGGTTTCAAAACAGAAGCACCCATTGGAATACGTGGGATTTTGATTATGCGATTGAAACCGGTGACACCTCTGTTTTGTTTCAAGTCATCGAATTATGGAGAAATTGCCAGGATGGAATGAGAGGGGTTGGAATCCAAATGAAATTGGCCACTATCGGAAAAAGTCGCTTGGATATGTTAAAGTTGTTGGATGAATTCCTTCCTAACAAGGAATACCCAGAGAATATGATGCGCCAGATTAATTACAGCAGAGGTAAATCTACCAGAGACAGAAGACAGATGGCTTCGTATGTATCCCAAAAGATGCTTGAGCTAGGACACACACACGCTATTAACCAAGTGGAGGAGCGACGAGTTGAGCAGGAGAGAATTGAACAGCGCCAAGCTACCGCCGCGCCCGTAGCCCCCCCACAAGAAAGACCCACCAATCTTCAAAAAGCATTGTCTCTGATTGAGGATTGTGAAATTCAAGAGGGTAAATATTTAGAGATTTGTAACCTCCTCATGGATGTACATAGGGAATTATTAAATTGTAATTAAACTAAATACCATAGAAGAGACCTAAGTTGTGAAATTTCATGATAAATATAATACCATTTTATACTATAATGTTAAGTCTCAAACCTCTCATTACACGACCACCTATCAGGGTTTGTACTCCATTTCGCCGTAAAAGTGTTCGACCCCAGAGATCGTCTCGTGGTAATCTTCAGATCACCGCCAGTGTTATAAAAAAGCCCGATCTATCAGATCCCATACTTCGTGCCAAGCTCGCTAAAGGGATGGGTCACAGTTATTACGGTGAACCGGCATGGCCCAACGATCTTCTTTACATGTTTCCAGTTGTCATACTCGGTACCATCGCATTATGCATAGGCCTCGCCGTCATGGAGCCTACCCCTCTCGGTGAGCCGGCGGATCCGTTCGCCACCCCGCTTGAAATTCTCCCGGAGTGGTACTTCTTCCCGACCTTCAACGCACTCCGCGTGATCCCGAACAAGCTCCTTGGTGTCCTCTCCATGGCTGCCGTACCCCTTGGTCTGGCAACGGTGCCATTCATAGAATCGATAAATAAGTATCAAAATCCGTTCCGCCGACCGTTGGCGATGACGGTTTTCTTGTTCGGTACATTCTACGCGATTTGGATGGGAATCGGTGCCGCGATGCCTATCGACAAAGCTCTAACACTGGGTCTCTTTTAGCACATCAAACCATAAAGGACTCACCGCACCCGCATTCCGATTTCGCGTTTGGATTCTGAAAGATAAATTCACTAGTCAATCGATCGCTCACGTAATCCATCTTAGTTCCTATGATATTCATCAATGCGCTTGGTTCTATAATAATCTTAGCCCCGTCATCGGTCTCCACCAACTCATCGAACTTTTTCCTCTCGCCCTCCTCGGCGTAGTTCATTGTATATGTCATACCATTACATCCTCTATTCTTCACTCCGATCTTCAGGTACTCCTTATTCCTCGCACGTAACAATTCTTTAATCATCCTCGATGCGATGGGTGTCACTTCGATCGCCCTCCGGGACATATATTATTACTGGCTATTTTTTTGTGGCTATATTATAGTATAAATGTCGAACAACAATCGATCAACATATTTGAACAAAAGCGCCACATTAGTCATCAGGGGCGACGAGTTGAACGTGAGAGAATTGAACAGCGCCAAGCCACCGCCGCGCCCGTAGCCCCCCGCAAGAAAGACCCACCAATCTTCAAAAAGCGTTAGGACTCATTGAAGAATGTGAAATTCAAGAGGGTAAATATTTAGAGATCTGCAACCTCCTCATGGATGTGCATAGGCGGGGTGTTTGTTAGATACATAAACTTAATTAAAAAAGTGTAATATAGATAGGGTATGTTGTCTCGCCAGATAATTGTACCGATTTCGTTAAAGACACATCGTAGACGAGTTACAGCCCGTGTACATAAAAGTGAAGATGCGTGGGATCCAGACGATCAGCGTCGTATTAACGAAAATAAAAATTGGAGAGCTGGTGACCCCGAAGAAGATGCGTGGGATATAGACAAAGAGCGTGACGCAGCGAGATACAAACGGGAATCGTTGGAATCTGTATTTAGGTTGAAAACTGACGGTGAAGAAGAGACTTTAAAGAAGATGAGAGAAAGAATTGATAAATGGGAAGAATATATAGATAAGGAAATGGGTAGTTATGATAGTAATGATTAGAAGAATCGCAAGTATTTTTTTGAAAGATGAAAAACCTAAACTCGGGCGCTGGAATCTGAAGACATGTGAGGACATGGTAACATCTATCAATTCTATTTACCAAAATAGGGATCACTGTGGTGATACAATTTGTAAAACACCCAAACAGGCATCTGAATATCTTACAGAGAAGAAACCTAAGTTGTAGCTAATTATTTATAATTTAAGACAAAATGATCACAGGCGATCCTATTAACGACGACATCCAATGGCTACTTCAAGAACTTAAACAAGTTGACAAAGATCTTGAAGCAGTTAACGCGTACCGTAGTTTTACTGAACGCGGAAATACAGTGTCCATCAGATATGCGGCGATAGATGAAGAGGCGGAGATCTCTTGGAATCTCCCAGAATATCTTCAAAAACAGTTGGCAGTTTTAAATTACGCGAGAGAAAATATAGTTTTTGAATTGGGGTGCTTAGACGAAAGTTACTTAGAAAATCTGTAATAACAATTTGTAAGAATGGATCATCTACGAAACGCACTGCGTGTCATAGATCAGAACTCCGACAAGTTACCCGAGGGTGACTACCTTGAAATATGTAATCATTTACGAAATGCGTACAGGGATAGAGATGCTAGGGAGATGGCAACCCTCGTTGATTACGAACATTTTGATATATTTGTAAGTGACACCCCCGGTGATGTCCTTGATCACTTTTATGATCATTATTACAACACGGCCATCTTAAGTGAAGAGAACTTCCTTCGTATGCAACTTACCTATTTACACGACGAGTTAAACTACAATAAACCTTTGCAGCGTGCCACGAAATCTGTAAAGAGGGAAGCTATAAGGCAGTATTGTATGTTACACAACATTCTTTTAGAACGATATGATGAAGAAACACTTCGTACACACCTTGATGAGTCGGGATGTGATCTCGGTGATTCTGGGACTAAATTTGAAAAGGGTGTAAAGCAGATGTATAAGTCCTATATCGCAGTTGAAAATACATATAGGGAAATATATTCAACTGCAATTCAAAAACGAATTAGTAAGATCAATGGATGGATTGAGAATTTAGACGACATGTGACCTAAGTTATATTTAGACACTTGTAATTGTAAGTAAAATGATTGCACCTGTATATGATTATCGTTGGGGTTCCGGTACAAAGCAGTTAACTGATCGAGATATTCTTAATAATTCTAAAAAGTTTATTATTAAGAATGGTAAAAAGTTTGAAATTAATCATGTTCCAAAGATTGGCGAGATGGGTATCCACGGTGGTGTCCTTCAAGTGATCCGCGGTGCAAGACAAATCACATATCATTAGTACCTAAGTGAACAGTAATATTTGTAATCCCGAGACAATTGAATGAAGTCTTTACTCATATTTGACCTCAATGGTATATTTTTGGACAGGGAAAGGGGTGATGTCCAGAAAAAGCCAGACTTTACAGTGGGTAGATTCAAATGTTACAAGCGCCCAGGGATCAAACAATTTCTTAAATGGGTTCATCACCATTTTGATGTAGCTGTTTGGTCTTCTACTATGCCACACAACACGATTCCAATTGTACAAAACATATGGGGAAAGAAGATGAAGGATTTGAAATTTGTATTTTCACAAAATCAGTGTACACATGGTGGGGTGATTGGTGATAAACCCATACTTCTCAAGGATTTAGAACGCGTGTGGACGATCTTCCCATGGTATAATGGATCAAATACACTACTGATTGATGATTCTCCATATAAAGTTATAAATAACCCTTTACACACTTCAATTCATCCAGAATCTTCAGACCATACTGCATTACATACAACCATAAAACCGTATCTTCAACGCCTACTTGATAGTGGAATGGGTGTCGTGCAATTTGTGTCAGAAAATGACCTAAGTTAGAAATAGACCCGTGTAATTTTAACTGTAATCATGAACGTCATATATGAATGCGAAGCATATGGTGTTGAACCACCCCAAGGAAAATATATAATGATGACTTGTCAAAATACTACACACACTTTAAGTTGGTTTGGAGGGCAATCATTAACCCCCCCACCCAATCTAGGGGGATTCACTTGTTGTGGTTTAGCAATAAATGGCACTTATTATTCTGTTAATGGTGATGTGACGAACCATAACATTGATAGTACTTATGATATTGTTAACGGTAACGTAACAAACTATGTTACTAACAATAACACAAATGTGACAAATTATTTCACTGATATGTCATCTAATGTAACAAACTATGTTACTAACGATAACACAAATGTGACAAATTATGTTACTAACAATAACACAAATGTGACAAATTATTTCACTGATATGTCATCTAATGTAACAAACTATGTTACTAACGATAACACAAATGTGACAAATTATGTTACTGATATGTCATCTAATGTTACTACTTATACAAGTAACACAAATGTGACAAATTATTTCACTAACAATACAACATCTAATCACCTTTCGGATCTTTCTTCAAATAGTAATGTGACGAATTATTTCACCAATAATACATTAACGACATACCTTTCTCAGTTTATATCCAGTGATAATTATTCTGAATATGCATTGATAATGAGCGGTGTATCTTTACTTATATCTATTACACTTGTGATAGTATCTATGGTTATTTCATGTAGGAATTGTGCCGAAAATAGGGCTCTTAGATACATGATGTATAATCGTACACCAAATACGCGAATTCCGATATCAATGACCTAAGTTAGACCCAGTCATGTGTAATTCAACTGTAATTATGGAAGATCTCACCAGCCTCATGCAATCTATTGACCTCATTTCCAAGTCAATCCCAGAGGGGGAATACTTGAAAATGTGTCACAATATGAAAAACTTATACAAGGTCGTGCCACGACCGACTTCCCCAGAGGTAGCTTTACCCAGAGTTCGAACTCATGTTCCCTTTCCAGAAAGCGATTCCGAAGAAGAACTGAATGATGAAGATTTGAGACCCCTTAATCGGATGAGAGATCAGGCAATCCAATACGCACTCGCGATTTCGCAAGCAACGAGACAGATAAAACAGAGAGAAAGTCGTCTCAAGTATCTCAAAATAAAACAGAGAGTCACCGCAGCTGTGAGAAAGGATGCGGTGAGGGAGCGAGCACAGCAACTTGGTATTAGGTTACGAGAATTTACACTTGAAGAACTTCGTGCAAAGGGACACACTGTATCCAATGAACGGAGTTTTTACAGAAGTTACATTGATAGAAGTAATCTTATTACACAAGGTGTTATACTTGACATTCAAGATGAGATTGCGGAAATTACTGCCTATAGAGAAGAGCAAAAGGCTAGATATCGCGACGTTTATGAATCACTTCATGGACGACCACCGCCATAATTTAAGATGTAATCAACCCACACAAACTAGAACCTATTTCTAAATCTTTTTTTGTTACACCCATGTATTCGTAGATAATACCAGATTTTTCTTTATTGCCCGATAAACTGAATACAGTACTTGGTGGTTTATCACTTTCGTTGATCACCAGTTCATGAACTTCAGTTAGTTCTCTTATCATAAGTTCGCACTTTTCTTTACCAACCTTTTCTTCTACAAACGATTTTATATCTTCTATCTTAACATCCTCTTTCTTGTCAAAACCGTCACTACCCGGTTTAGTAAATTTATTTTTGTATTCCGAAATAACTGGTTTTATAGGATCAAAAACTGCTTTAACTCTATCAGCTTGTATAACTTTCAGGTAATGTGGTTCTGTATTTGGAATCACACCACCTGTAAATAAACCGGCTACCGCAGAGGATGACAGTGAGCTACATAAACAGAGAACAATTAAAACTGTCGTCATTTTATAGTATGCTGATATTTAAATAGGAAACGATGGTGTATCCTGTAATTTACTTTCACCTAATTTTGTGTCTTTAATATATCCAATTAACATACCCAAATTGAATCCTGCGGCTAACCCACCAGTCACCAACGATCCAATTCCGAGAGCTTCAAGTATCTTCTTCATCTACTATGGGCATTTATAAGTTTGACGACACCACCATTCATTCCCCCCTGAGTATTCAAAGATGAGATGGATGAGAGCGCCGCAGATGACAAGAAGCCATTGTTGTGGAATA
>Ga0181393_1000645_pt1 | contig 12943 bp, 14 predicted proteins | sample 16SPOviralmetaG_FD_130122 | JGI IMG/M metagenome (GOLD analysis project Ga0181393, IMG submission 130122) | Marine viral communities from the oligotrophic San Pedro Time Series (SPOT) site, San Pedro Channel, CA, USA - 16 SPOT_SRF_2010-10-21 | ecosystem: Environmental > Aquatic > Marine > Strait...
CCAAAATTTTGTAAAAATTTATGAAAAAATACATCTTCCGCTACAACCCCCAATTACTAAAATTAACGCTATATTATGACCTTGATTTTCTTTTTTAGGGGTTATTTTATTTTATAATTTTTTATATATATGTTTAAATTCTTCAAAATCGTTATATTTAGAACACTTTTTCCACTTTAAACTATAATCATTAAACCATATTACACGTCCCCCTATTTCGTCCATCAAATCCCATTTAAAAACAATAAAATACGTTTTCTCGTAAGGACAAATCCTTTTTTCTATTTCCATACATTTTCCCCTTGATTTAATAGATTTTTCTACTTCTTCAATTTGTTCTTTATTTAATTCCTTAAAATAACTTCTAATTGTTTTTTCATTAGGGGTTTTAGTGATTTCCGTATAACTTGTTTTATATTTTTTACCTTTTCTATACGTTCTTACGGGTTTTTGGATTTCTTCATCGTCATTTTTATTTCCATAATCCCTTCGTTTTACTTCCTCTTTTAATTTTTCCAATTCTTCTTTTTTTACTTCCTTTTTTCGTTCTATTTCTCGTTTCCTATCTTCTACTTCAATTTCAACCCTCGTTGTTTCACAATCAATTAAATTATTGATTTTTTTCTTAAAACCTACTTTTTTACATAAATCCATTAATTTTCCTTTTTCTTCATCATCCACACAATATTGCTTATCCTTAATTAGTTGTTTAATTCCCCAACCGATAATATCCAATTCTTCGTTAGTAAATTCCATTTTGTAAATATATATAAATAAATCAATCTAGTGATTATATAGTTATATAAAAAAGTTCTTAAATGATTTTAATAAAATATATTTATTATTTTATATATTTAATTAATTAATTTTATCAAAAAATATTATTATTTTATACAACCCCCAATTACTAAAATTAACGCTATATATGACCTTGATTTTCATTTTTAGGGGTTATAATACAGGGTGTAAAAATATATAAAAATTAGTGTATTTTTTAATTAAATGGTTAATTGTATATAAATAAAATTTATAATAGAAAAAGTGTTAAAAATTAATAGAAAAAATAGTGTTATTATTATTATTATTATTATTATTATTAATGTGTATATAATTGATTACTAATTTCTACATTTCTATTCATATTTGGATATAATTCATTGTATAAATTAATAGTATTAATTTCATTAGATTTTTTAGGTTTATATACATCGCTACATCCTAGTAATTCAAATAATTTTTTTAAATATTTTTTTTCTCGTGGTGGTTTTTTTTGGTTAAATTCAAATACATTACGTCTAAAATATATTCTTTTATATTCTTCTAAATTTTGGTCGTAATAATTAGAACCTAGGGGGTATTTATCTTCATCTCGCCTTTTAATTCTTTTAATATGACGTTCTAAACTTTTAAATTCGGTATTTCTTGAACTAAATCTCCAAAATTCACAATCCATTTCATCGCTTAAATTTGGGTTTTCATAGATTTTTTTACGAGTATTATCCGCATTTACTTTTGTATATTTTTTTATCATACTTCGTAATGGGGGTAAATTATTATTGTATTTAGTAATATAAGATAAAGCACCAATTTTGTGTTTTTTTGAATAATCTTCGATTTGTTCTTTTACTTCATATCTCGTTCTTTCAATTGTATTTTTTAATACAATAACTTCGTGATAAATTTTCATTTGTTCTTCTCCTTGGTCGCCATTACATAATATATCCGTGTAAAGGTCATATTTACCATTAAAACGATTGTCGTCCCATTCTTGATTTAAATTATATAATTTAACTTGTGTTAAAAACACTTCATTATTAATACATTCTTCAAATAAAGATAATTTAACATTCATTGCGATATGTTTTAAATCATACGGTGGGACTTGGTTATTAAACCAATAAATTTTGTATTCAATATCCATTGGTAATAAACCTCCAAAAATAATACCATTATATGAGGTATCATCCATAATCCAACTAAGTGGTGGTGGTGGTAATTCGTCAATATTAAACTCTACAATATCCATCTTGGGCGATAAACTTTGAAAAGGGCGGGTAATTAACAACTTATATAAAATAATCAATCTAGTGATTATATAGTTATATAAAAAAGTTCTTAAATTGTTTTAATCAAATATATTTAATTAATTATATATTTAAATAATTAATAAAAAACGATTATTTTATACAACCCCCAAAAACCAAAAATAACGCTATATATGACCTTGATTTTCATTTTTGGGGGTTATAATAAATAAAGAAAAATACATATAAATAATAAAAATATACCAATAAATATATTAAATGGTTAATATATCATTTAAAATATTTTTAATAGAAAAATTGATGATTTTTGTTAAGGATTTATACTATACGTATTTATTTGAATAATAGTTTTTATTTACAAATAATTATCTTAATAATATTTATATATTTATTTTTACAATTAATTAATTATGGATGATATAGAGATTATTTTTGATAAAGGCGAGGAGGTTAAACCAGTGAAAAAAAAGCGTAAATTAACCGAAAAACAATTAGAGAATTTAAAAAAAGGACGTGAGAGAATGGCGGAAAAGAGGCGTATTGCGAAAGAAAAAGGGGAGGTTGTTAAAACAAAAAAACAACTAGCAGAGGAGAAAAAAGCACTTAAACAAGGCGAAAAAGAACACATAAAATTAAAAACAGAAAATAGAAAAATCAAAAAAAAAACTATGAAAGAAATCGCAAAAGAAAAAGAAGAAGAAATTTTAATGAAATTAAAAAAAGATGAAAAACAGGTCGCAGAAAATGAAAAAGATACACTTTTAGAGAATGTTTTTCATAAATTAAAAATAGATTGTTTAAGTAAAGCAAAAAACGTGAGTGAATATAAACAAATCCAACACCATTTGGACGGAATAACGATGGATATTTTAAAAGATGATGAAAAATTGAAAGAATATACAGCAAATACACTAAATAAATTATCAGTAATTGTTGAAGAATAAGTTTAATTTAAAGAAAAAATATATTATATATTTATATAATTATTAAAATGGTTCAATATATATTAGAATTAAAAGATTATAAAAATTATTTTTATGAAAAAACAGAAATTACAGATGAAGAAGAATGTATTTTTTTAACAATAGAACCAATAGAAAATGACGATGATGAGGAATGGGAATACAGTATTAATTGGTTTAATCAAATGAACGACGAAAAAGGGACAATTAAGGGTATAAATACGTCATCGCCTTTTTCTTTGTGTTCGTGTTCGTGGATTGATTATGACGCAGAAGATGAAGAAGAAGTGGTAGAAGAAGAAGAAGTAATAGAAAATGAAAGAAAAAAACAAAAAACAAAAGATTAATTTTTTTTATTTTTATCTTAATTAATTATAATATATAAATATGAGTGATAAAAGAGATTTAAAAATATACCCAATCAAAATTGATGATGAAAAACTAAATCAAGGGTCAAAAGAGGATAAATATCCCTTATCCAACCCCGTTCATTTACATTTAGTGGTTGGTAGGGTAAAAGCGGGTAAATCTCTATTGATGAATTCATTATATTTAAGTGATAGATTTTTCGGTAGTGATTTTAAAACTAAAATTCTAATAAGTAGCACAGCATATAACGACGCAGTAAATAAATATTTAATTGAAGATTGCGATTTTGTATTTACAGATTATAGCGATGATTTATTACAAGAAATATTAGATATAATAAAAGATGATGAAGGGGACGGGCGATTTTTAATAATTTTTGACGATATGATAGGTTCTAACCAAAACTTTAAACGGGCGGGTAAAACGGATTTATTAACCCAAATTATAACAACATACAGACATATAGGCAACGGAGAAGTTGAGGGTAAATTAAGTATTTGTATGGCGGTTCAATATTTTAAATATTTATCACCCATAGCACGTAATAATTGTTCGGGTTATTATATTATGGGACATTTTCCAGAAGCAGAAGTTAAAAAAATGAGTGAAGCGTTGAGTATTTTTGGTAGAGATGATAAAGGATTTATAAAAATTTATAATGAAAGCAGAAAGGGACAATATGATTTTTTATATTTGAGTGTAGAACATATGGAGGCGAGGCGAAATCACGAAGAATTACTTTGGGATAGTAAAGATGGTTTTCATTTTGATAATTAATATATTTTTTTTTATTTTTTTAATATATTTTATTATTATAATACTTAATAATTTATAATAAAAAATGAGTTATTTTAATAGTTTAAATTCTTTTAGAGAAGCACAACAAGCAATCTCGCAACACTCGCAAGATTTAGAGCAACAAAATCAAGAAAGTAAAGCACAGGGGATACAAGATAAATTCGATTTTGTTGATAAGGTTATGGGAGAAAGTGCGGGTGGAGTAGCGGGTTTAGGAGGGGGTTTTCATATAGCAAGAAGAGTATATAAAAAATTACAAAAAGGTAAAGCAGACGCCCAAGATGCTATAAATAAAGCAAAAGACCTTAAAGATAAATTACAAGGCAAAAAACAAGGAGAAACGGGCGATAATCAAGGAGAAGAACCACCAGCAGAAGAACCAAAAGAAGAACCACCAAAACAAGAAATGACGGGCAATGGTGGCGATGTTGAACCCGTTGAAGGTAGAATGAAAGAATTTAGTCAAGCAGAAGTTAAAACACAAGATGTCCCAGAAGGGGGGGACGCAAAACCAAGTGAAATGACCCGAGAAGCACCAGAACCACCAGACGCACCAAAACCAATTGAAGAATACCCAGAAGCACCAAAACCACCAACAGAACAACCAAATATAGGACAATCACAAGATGGTGGTTTAAGGGTAAAACAAGAACCAAGCAACGAAAATGTGTCTAACGACAACGCACAAAATGACTTAAACGCAAAAGGGGCGAAACCAGATGATAAACCAGCGGGTAATCAAGCAGACCACCCAGAAGCGAACGATAGTATGGTAGATGGGGCGGAGAATAAAGCAGTAGGCGGGGGTGTAAAAGATACAGCAGAAACGGGCGTAGAAGACACAGTAAAGACGGGTTTAAAAGATGGGGTGAATACGGCGTTAGAAGGGGCGGGAGAAGCATTAGATTTTTTGGGTCCTGTCGGTGAAATCGTGGGGGCGGGTATAGCAATCGTTGGGTTTTTTAGAGATTTGTTCGAACATAAGAAAATGGAAAGAGAAAAAAAACAAGCAATAACGGGCGGAGCAGTTGCGGGAACGAGCGGTATTTCAATGACTAGTTTATCACAAGGAGGACAACAGAGTAATCAAATAGGAACATTAGTTTAATTTTTTTTTATATTTTTTTTATATTTTATTATTATAATACTCAATAAAATTTATAAATAATATAATGAATGTTAATTTAATCTCACCAACAACAAATGGTAATAGATATACTGTAAGATTTAAAGAAAATATCAATATCCCCCAAAACTCACAAGTATATTTGAATTTTTGTAGTTTATCAAGAGAAAGTGAAGTTATTTTAGAAGAAGACCAACATATATATATTGATATTAGAGATGATACAACCCAACTGCCCCAAATACTCCCACAATTAGTTGGGGGAAATGGTAATAATCCTTTTACAAGTATGGCGGGAACACATACAAAAATCGCAAAAGGACAATATTCATATTCTAAATTACTAGAAACTATAAGCGACCAATTATACGCCCAAATATCCAATACTAGCACTGATTACGGACTTTTAACATCATACAGAGCAATAATGGGCGAGGATTTTTTGGAAACAGACGGTGTTATACCAAATGATACAGATTTTTCATTGGGTTTAATATGGGACGAAGATTTAACCGAGGGGACATTGAATGTAAAACACGCGAGTTTATCAACAGCACACGGAAGAAATGGGACTAATGTTAATCCAACATCGGGCGACGCAGAGGGCGGTTTATACGTAAAATCAAACGCCACGGACGCAAGTTCATCGGGATACAAAAATTTTGATAATTACGGTTTATCCAATGAGTGTTATTTTCATTATGGGACAAATGATGAAGGAACACCCATAATACATCAAAATATATGTGAATTTAAATCTTTTGAAACTATTGATGAATTAAGAGCATCGCAAAACGCGTTAGTAATAGGTTTATATTCGGCATCATACGCCACGGGATTACAAGGAACGGACGGCACTCCCGCCCCAGCGAACGACCCCGTAAGCAGAACGAGGGGAACAACACAATATAATAACGTAAGCGGTATTAATTATAATAATCCTAAACAAGCACCAGCAGATTACAACAATAATTTAGTTAATCGTAAATTCTTAGGTAATTTTATACAAATCGTATTAGATTACAGAGTAGCAACAACGGGGAGATTTTCAGTTCAAGCGGTAAAAAGAGCAAATACGGCGGGAACTATCGAACAATTACAAAATTGGGATAGTCAAAATAACCAACCCGCGGTAATGGAAAATCGGGGGGCATATATTCAAAATATAGCGGGAAAATTAAATTTATCCAACGATGACCATATTCATTTAGGTTTTCAAACATATTATGATAAAACAGCACCTAGTAGTTATAATCATAGGGTGGGTAAAAAGTTATATTTTAGGGTTATTAATATGGCGAAAGCAGATGTTAGTAAATCAATAGAACAACAAGCAGAAAATATATTAGTTTATGATAGTAAAGCACATAATCTATACTTTAATGATAAATTTTTCGTTGAAAATAGTATAGTTAATCCATTGGTAGGAACAACAGATATTAAAACCAATAAATTACGTAGTCAAATACCCTTTAATGTGTGTTGTTCTTCGTTAGTTCAAAATACGGGTTTTACGGATATTAAAATACCAACATTAGATAATACAAATTTTCAAACTAGACCAGAGAGTATTATAACTAGATATAGAATACACGCCACCCAAGAATTGGGACAATATTTAGGATTATCTAAAACCAAGTTAGAAAATGGGAGAAAAACACCGTATTACAGTAATTGGTTATATCCAAATCATTACAATGCTCTTAATCCAAATTTAGTCCATTTAAAAACTATTGATTTAGAATGGAGAAATGAAAGTTATTCAATTTTGGTTAATAATTTACCAATTAAAAATTACAAAAATACAGAAAGCACCAGAGACGGGGGTTTTTCAAAGGCGATTATATCGAATATACCAACACCATTTAGTCAAAGCACAGATTTTGTAAGTCAAGAACAACACCTAACATCAGCAACATATAAACCCCATTATCAAATTATTAGTAATTTATATAATCAAGAATTTACAACAAATAAATTTGATGTAGAAATTAGGAGATTAAAAGATGATTTACCAGCAACAGAGATTTTAAAATCTATTGTTAATTTTACAATCGTCCCACCACCTAGTTATACAAAAAATATTAATGCTAATTAACTATTAATTTTTATCTCTTTTTATATTAATAATTAAAATAATGATTAAAGATACTAAAAAGCAAAAACCAAAGGGAAAAACCTTTACTATTAAACTAAGTATTAAACAAAAAGATAAAAACATAGCACATCAAACAATAGGTTCAAAAGAATGTTTAAAATGTATTAAAAAAGAAAAAAAAGTAAATATGGAAAAAATATTTATTAAAAATAAAAATAAAAAATAATATATTTAATTATTATAATACTTAATAATAAATTCAATTAATTAAATTATATTAAAATGTCTCTTCAAGATTTAAGCAATTACAATGAACCAATATCCCAATCCCAAATGGAAATAAGAACAGAGTATGTAGAACCAATTACTAGTAATACTTTAAAATATACTTTTAGATTAGACCAAGCGGGGTATTTGGACGAAAATTCTATGCTTACTTTTAAATTACTCGCAAATGATGGGGCGGGTCTTTATAGAACAAATGTGTGGAATGGGGCGTTAGGTAGTATAAAACGTGTTATTTTTCAAGTTGGTGATAATATTTTAAATGATATACAAGAGGTATATAAATACGCAACTCTTAAAAATATGAATATATCACCAACAGAAAGAAACAAAAAATTAGGACATTATTTAGGAAATCAATTTCATACACACGTTGTAAATAGTTCTAGTGATGTAGCAAGTGATACATACAGAGGAGATGGAGCACTCCCAGTATATAATACACAAGATGATGTGGCGAGAGTTGGGACTATTACAACCGATATTGGGCGTAGTGGGATTAATTTTGGTAAATTTGATGATGGAACCAACGCGGGGGTTAATTCGGGCGTAATTTCTAATAATGCGGACAATAACCAACAGTATGGAATACCATTGGGTTTTTTAATCCCCGCTATTAGAGGACAAAAAATACCCCTTTTCTTATTTCAAGACCAACGAATTTTAATTACGGTAGAATTCAATACTAGTGAAAAATACGTTAATAATCTCAAAGCGAGTGAAATCGCCTATACAACGGACGGTAAAGTAGCAACCGCGGGGGCAAATGACGTTATACCAACCTAAGTTAGATTAGTAGTTGATTACATTATTATGCCTAGTGAAATTCAAAACGAAGTGGTAGAACAAACCAAAAAACAAGGGGGATACAGATTAGAATTTTACGATGTTGTTAATGTTGAAAAAAATATCCCAACGGGAACTAATGGAACTATTCAATCAATAGAACATAGAATAGGACAAAACGGGCGTGAAGTTCATAATATTATTATGTGGAAAGAGGGTCAAGCAAGTGATTTGAAAGTGGTTGGAAACAATGCGAAATCGTCCGCTTTACTATTGGGACAACATTGTAGAGGTTTTGAAGAAGAAGAATACAATTGTGAAATTAACGGAAGAGATGAATTTAACGAATTTAAATTTAATCCAGTTAGTCAATGGAACGAAGTTGGAGAAGTTTTAGGTAGTGATTTTAAAGTTGATAGACCAATGTATTGTAATGATAGTAATACCTCGCAAACATTACTCGCAACCCGAAATGATGGATTACTCGGTAATATGAAACCTTTATGTTTATCATTAAGAAATGGGGAACCCCTTTTAGTTGGTGGTGGGCGTCAAATTGGTAATTATCCTATTGTGTGGAAATGGAAAAGAAAATGTGTAAATACAGCAGTTCAAAATTGTAGAAAATCTAATACAACCGTAAAATGTAATTATTTTATTGAAGTCTCGCGAGTAGCAAATATTATGAATACGGGACGTGGAATGAACGTGGTTGTTAGTTATTAATTTTTTTTTTAATTAAAGAGTAAAATCTCTAACAATTTTTATCTATTTTTCTATTATAAATTTTTAAATAATGTATATAGTCATTCAAAGATTTTTAGAATTACGAATTATAACCCCTTTTTACGAATATATCGCCCATTATCTATTACATAAAATAAATAATAAAATTCATAAAAAACATCATATAGAATTTCATCAAAAAAAAGTAGAATTGGAGATATATCCAATTTTTTTTATTCTATTTTTTTATTATATTGAAAATTATCATTTAATGTTAGGAACAACACAATATTATGTAATTCATTCATTATCACATTTCAAACCCGAATTTTTACCTAATAGTTTAAAACATCATCACGAATTACATCATTTGAATAATTCATACAATTTTTGTGTAAGTTCAAAAATACCAGATATTATTTTCGGGTCTATTCTCTAAATAAGCGGAGGGTAGGGTGGAACGGGTGTAAAAACCCCTTTAATAGGACAACCCCCAAAAACGAAAAATAACGCTATAATATGACGTAGATTTTGGGATTTGGGGGTTATACAATATATTCAATTTTTAATTAATTTTAAAAGTAAATATTTAATAAAATAATATATTAGATATTATTAATTAAATAAAATGAGTAATACAATTTATATTGATGCTAATAGAGCAAATGGAACGAGCGGGGCAACGACAACGAACGAGTGGGTTAATAAGTTAAATACGGAATTATTACTCCCAAAAGGAACAAATATTCAAATTCAAAATTCATTTATTAATAAACAAGGAATTACGGGTGGTTCTATTGAAATAGAAGAAGATATTTACGAAACATTAATTTATTATTTTTATATTACAGAAACCCCCCAATGGTCGCCCGTCGCCCATAAAGATAATGACGCGGACAATGATAATACGTGGTATAGGGGAACTTTACAAATTACACCAGAAAATTTTAAAAATAATTTTACAGAAAATACGGGGGCGGGAAATCAAATAACCCAAGATGAAATGAAATATTTAATGTTGGATGCGGGAATGCTTACAACCACACAAATAAAAGTGGGTAAATTTGATTATTTTCGAGGGTTCGGTGGTTCGGGAATGATACTACCAGCAGTAAAAGTGAAAAAAGATGTTGGAAGTGGCGAACCTTTTGTGGAAACAGATATAAGAACATTACGTATAAAAATACCAAAGGGTGTTTATGGTATAGGACAACTAGCACAATTAATTGAAGACCAAATAAACGGATTATCTTATTTAAGTGGTGAAGAAATAATAAAAAAGGATACTAATAACCAACAAAAAGAAACAGACGAATGGGACGGACAACCATCAAATACGCCCATTTTATCGAGAGTTAATACACAAATGAGGGGTTTTGATAATACCGCCCAAATCGCATACGACGAGCGAGGGGACGAGGGAGATATATTTTTGAACCAAAAAGACTTTAACGATTTAATTGAATATGAAAAAACAACGGGAACCACCGCGGGACAAACAGATTTTAAATACCAAGATTACGTATTATCACATCCAGTATATACAATGATGACGAATTTTAGTGATGGTTCGGGTGGAGAAACCGCAGACCCCGATATTACAGTAAGAGATTATGGTTTATATAGTTATGAACCTAGGACGGGGAGCGGACTTTTGAAGGTAAATAAGCGATTAATTGGAACCACTAATTTTTCAATGTCTTACGATACAACCAAAAACGGGTATGTTTTAGATGGATTACACAACGTTTTTCGTCAATCGTCCCACGATAGGTTCGGGAATAAAACTAGTAATTCGGGAGAAACGGTCGTATATATGAAAAAAGAGGCGGAAAATCAAAGAGACCCAACAAATTATAGTAATGAAGCGTTTAATCGTATTAGAACATTAATTAATACACCAATGACGCGTGATATGGGTATAGCGATAATTAATTTTGGGTATGAAACGTGTATTAGAGAAAAAACGTTAAATACGGGTAATCCAAATGAAAAACACCAACGTTTTGGTGAATATTTTAATAATGATACGGAGCGAAACGAGGCGTGGGGAAAGACTATATGGGGGAGATTAGGATTTAAATATAATCAAATAGGAAACCATAATAAATTTGATAAACAAGATGTTTATAATAAATACAGCGATATACCAGAGTATGGTTTTACAACAAATACACCAATAGACGTTAGTATGGTGCCTACAATTTCTACTAGTTATAATCCATTACAATATACACCAACAGACCCAGCGGGACAAGCGGGGGATAAAATCCAAGGAACCCAATTTAGTAATACGAATAATTATGCTAGACCATACAATAGATACGGGGCGAGTGATTTCAATATGTATGCGAATTCGTTATTAACGAGTGTTGTTATGGTGCCTGTTGTTATTGATGCCGTGGGGGGTGTAATTGGTGAAAAACTACCTATTTTATCAAAACACGGATACTATTTAATAACTAGTGATATTTTAGATAATTATAAAGATAATGTTAAAAAAGGCGATGTTTTACCATTATTGGGTGTTGTCCCAAAATCTAGTGAAAGTAATCAAGATTATATAGTTAGTAATAATCAAATAATACAAGTTTTAAGTCAAGATAAAGTCGTAAATAGGTTAAAAATAAAAATTTTAAATCCCGATTTAACAAATCCAAATTTAAGTGAGAATTCAAGTGTAATATTAAAAATAACACTACCAAATATAACACCCGCCCCTCTTTTACCCCCAAAAGTCGTTAAACAGATAATTGGAGAAACCGAAACTTTTTAAATTTAATTTCTAATATCATAATATAGTAAAAATCCTTAACAAAAATCATCGTTTTTTCTAATAAAAAAATTTAAAATGGTTAATTGGTGGCGAAAGTTAAAATGTAAATTAATGTTTTGTTGTAAAAGTCAATGTGAATTGGGCGATAAAAGTAATAGAGAAGATTACGAAGAATTAAATTATAAAAAAAAATCTAATATAAAGAATATAGAAGGATAAAAAATGCCTAGTGGGACAGAAAAAAAATTAAGTGAAGTTAAAAAGGTTAATAAACCAAAACAAAAATGTGGGGGGTGTGATTGTGGTTGTGCGGTAAAAACGGTTAGTAATGTAAAAGACCCTTTTAAATAATATTTTATTTTTATTTTTTATATATTTTATAATTATAATACTTAATAAATTTTATTAAAAAATATGAGTGGTGTTAAATTAAAAGCGATTAGTTCTACTACGGGTTTATTAGAAGATGTTAAAAGTAAAGATGGTATGATAAAAGTTTTAAATGAAGCGTTAAATATTAGTGCGGAAACTATTAATTTATCAACTGATGGGTTGGAAACTTTATTAAACGGGGGACTACCCTCTGCTTTAACTGGTTCTGGTAATTTAAAAGTATGTATTCAAGAATTAGGAAATGAGGGGAGCGAGAGATTAAACGTGAATGTTGGTGATACTAATACAAAACTACCTAGTGCTTTAACGGGTGCTGGTAATTTAAAAGTGTCTATTCAAGAACATTTCGGTGCTGGTCTAGCGTTGGATACATCAATAGGGACACTAGATACAAATAATAGCAACAAATTAGACCATTTAAGCGATAATTTAGATACAGTAAATTCAAATTTAGGGACTATTGATGGTTCTATTAATACAATTGAAGCGTGTTGTGGTTCTAATAAAGTAAATGTTAATATTTCTAGTGGTAATATATCGGGATACGCCACGTCCGCTTTACAAGGTGATATAGAAAGC
>Ga0181393_1000647_pt1 | contig 12928 bp, 13 predicted proteins | sample 16SPOviralmetaG_FD_130122 | JGI IMG/M metagenome (GOLD analysis project Ga0181393, IMG submission 130122) | Marine viral communities from the oligotrophic San Pedro Time Series (SPOT) site, San Pedro Channel, CA, USA - 16 SPOT_SRF_2010-10-21 | ecosystem: Environmental > Aquatic > Marine > Strait...
ACTGGGGAGAACCTATCAGGCGTAACCTTCAGGGCATCGTTTAAACGTGGTATAATCGGCCCCATTCACGCACAACCTGAGTAGGCACGATGGCAAGAGATAGAATCGATGGCATTCTAAACAACATCCCAATGGTTTTAGATGAGCTCAGCAATCGCCTTGAGCAGACCGGCAGGCTACCAGAATATTCACATTCCAAATCTAAAAACCCAGACAAAATTTTGGAAGATTGGATGCGCCCGAATCAGGTGGTGGTAGATCCCGTTGAGTACCCTGTAGTAAATCTTTCTGATTTTGAGGGCCGTGGTTTTGTTCTAGGTGAGTCTGATCGAGCTATTGCGAACCGTAGGTTGGAGGGTATTGGCGGCAATCCGTTGGCCTTTCCAGTTGACTTAAACACGGGCAGTAATTTTATCTTTCACAATCCGCAAGTTTGGAGCTCTGGTCAAAGCCCGATCACTAAAATGTACAATCAGGCATTTAGGCTGAAGGAACAAACCAAGAAAAACCCTATCATGTTGCCTCGATTGTTGGGCCCACAGGGCGTTGATTTTGACAAAAATATCGCTACAACTCAGCTCAGCTATAACCTCGCTAACGCCCCTGCAGACACGCTAAAGCTACAGGATGATATCCTGCGTATGTTTGTCCCCAATTGGAAAGGAGCGGGCGATCCTGAGTCTATGAGGGCGTTTTATGAGTTGCCTGCCGATGTGCGCAAGACAGTGCAGGTAAAGCTCGACAGCTTAAAAAATCAAGGCGGTCTTTCTTTAGGCAACGCCCGTGTCGCCCTTACCAATCCTGCATACATCGATGTTCCTAACCAGTTTTTGCCTGCTGTCGCAGAGATTGACGTTGACGGAAAAATTACAAAGAATCAAAACGTCAACTACCCTTTTGGCCTGCAAGGCAAGGGCCTTGGTTTATTAAGTGAGCCATTGACTGCTAACGAGCTAGTGTCTCCAGAGGGAGAGCTGTCTTGGGGTGAAAAAGGACCAGTAAGGCCGCAAGATACAAATTTTTATTTTCAAAGGGCTGATACCTCTGGCATTTTAGATCGGGAGTATTTAAACAAGCTGTCAGACTCAGGCGTGAAGTTTAAAGCGAGCCCCTTAGCCACAATTGCAGGCGGCATTGCTACATTCTTGGGCATGGGTTACAGCGGTGAGGAAGCGGAAGCCGCAGTGCTGAAAGGTGTGGTTGAAAACACTGCAGACATAGCCGGCAAAATCCAAAAGGTTGAGAAAAAGAAAGAAACAGGTGAGCCGCTGACAGAAGGTGATATAATGTCGGGCAGAGGGGGTCAGACATTCCTGACCTTGGAGCAAGAAGCTAGGGCCAGAGTTTATGACGAATTTAGACGACAAATCAGCGAGTTTGACACACCACTATTCGACACCTCCGAAGCAGGAAAAGTCACGATTGGAGATCGAGGAGGAGTTGAAGGAGTTTCACGGTATACCTTCCCAGAGGAGTATCAAGGCGCTACGACAGAAGTTGGCGTTGAAACGCCAGACCTCATCGAGATAAAACCAACCGATGAAGGCGCACAATTATTTAGAGAGAAAATACTAGCCGGCAAAGAGGCAAGCAAGTACGGTGACTCAGTGGAGGCGTATGACGCAGATACCTATAAGGATATGCGCTTATTCCTGACTGAGGATGGCAGTGCAGGCTACGCTCTCAAGCCAGACGGTGACATTGTTTCAGCATTCTCAACAGGTCAGTACATTGGTGTTGGTCCGCATCTGATTATGCATGGCATCGAGCAAGGCGGCAAAAAGCTAGACGCATTCGACACAGTGTTACCCAATATGTACGCCACAATGGGTATGCGCGAAACCTCAAGACTAGCGTTCGATCCCACACAAGCGCCACCAGACTGGAATGAGGCCGTGTATAGCAAGTATCAGGGTGGTCGCCCTGACGTTTCGTTTATGGCCTTAGACCGTGATTTTGCTACCCCTGTATCGCCTAACATGGTGGATGACTACGGGGAGGCGGTTGACCTGCAGAACCTAGCAGTTGGGTTGCTAGACTCACCGACTGTCAGAGGCAGTGATCCTCTTTCAATCATGCCTGCACCACAGCGATTCTTTGATCCTGAGAGCAAGGCATACAAGCCGTTCTTGCAGGGTGACTTTGAGCGTGGCGGCAGATACCTCAGTATGGGCGAGGGACAACGTGATGTCTCCGGTATGTACCCTGACAGCGCATCGATATCAATCTCACCAGATGGCAAGCCAAGCTTCCAAGTGTCTGGTCAGTCTGCTACAGGTTTGCCTGCTACCAAAGGCCGTCAAATCAAGTCTAACCTATTTAAGAAGTCAGCGGGTTGGGAGTGGACTGAGGTGCCTGAAGGGTTTGACCCTAACCCAGATAAAAGCTTCAGCCTAGTATCTGTTGAGGATGGCAGTAAGCATTACTATTCTCTTGGATCTACCTACCCAGAAGGCGTAAACCTAAAGCGCTATCCTATGTCCAAAGATGAGCCTAGACTGCGGCCCACTATGAAAGGTGAGGTTGTGCTAGGTAATGTTGTTGGGCAGATCGAGGTGCGAGGCAAAACGCATCCCGTATATGACAATGTGACCGTGCAACCAAAAGGCACTAGCGGTGCAGGCAAAGCGGTTGCAGGTGTTGCTACAGGAATATTGGCGGCAGGCGCAAGCGGAGAAAGTGACGCAAGCATTGTAGGCCAGATGTCTAGGTTAGGCGCAAGTCGCGCAGACCTCAAAGGCATGGCAATCAAAATGGCGGCAGAGGGATTGTCTGCAGAAGAAATTATCCAAAAGACTGGTTGGTATCAGGGGCCGCTAGATGGCAAGTGGCGCACAGAAATACCTAACACTAAAACGAAGATGGCGTTCCCAGAGATTCCTGCAGGCAAGTCATTTGTTGAGACAAGCGTAGGCGATGTTATCGATGATGATGAGCTCTTACTGCAATATGACCTAGACCCGAAAATGAAACAGGCAAGAGAACGGGAGCTAGTTTATCAATATGATGAGGGCGTAATCCTTGACGGTGAACAAACGACAGGCGGCAGTCTTTCAAACATCAAGGTAACCATAGACAACAACATTAAAGAGAACGAGGGATACTACTGGCAGGGTGGTGTTGACAAAGATAGTTTGGAGTATAGGCCAGAAGAAATTGTTGTTTCTGGGCTGAGCTCACCGTCTGAACAGCGAGCAACTTTACTGCATGAATTACAGCACGCAATACAGGCTAGAGAAAACTTTGCTCGCGGAGGCGGTCCAGAGCAGTTTATAGATATGGCGAAGTTAAGCCTGCAGTTTAGTGGTAAAGGTCAAAAGCTCGCACGCCTTGCAGAGCTCGAAGAAGCATACCTGCAGAAAGACGCAATGGGCTACCCTGCAATCATGTTGTCAGAGATGAATGAGTTGCAAAAACTGCGCACGGAAAAGGCTCAGGTTGATCGCTACAGGGCTGAGGTTGAAAAGGTAGGCAACAATGCGCCAATGGAGATGTACAGGAACCTTGGCGGTGAGGTAGAGGCCCGCAATGTAGAGAACAGGGATGCAGTGCTCAGCGAGACAGGCTACCGCGATATCTCGCCATTAGAGACAGAAAGCGTGTTACCTGAGCGTCAGCTCTTGCGGACTACGCCTGACCCATTAGATACCCTTGATGATGACTTTTATCGAGTCGGACAAGACACTGGGTTGATCAACAGGGTAATGGCTGAGAATGCGCGGGGAGATGCCCTGTCGAGCTATGGCCGTGCAATCGACAAAAGGCGCAAGCAGTTAGGCTCTGTTAGCAAGATGATTAACAAGCGCCTCGATAGTAAAGGTCCACTGGTAGGAGAAATCATTGCAAGAGAAACTGAAAACTTCACCAAACTAATTGTTGGATTGGTACCGATGATTGCCAATCCGGAATCAACCTTTTACCAAGACGTTACGCAAAGCAAGAGTCTGTTAGGCGATCCATCAGAAGGCTACAACACGGTCATGGATACAATAGCCAAAGGGATGCAAACCTATGTACTTGAGCCGGCTAAAAAAGCACTGGAGTATAAAGGGTCAGACGATAAAAGCGTGAAGCAGGAAATCGCAGAAACTATACAACCGGCCATCGATGCGTACAAGCAACTGCCTGAACCGGTGCAGGAAGAAGTGATGCCGCGACTAGGGTATCTGGGCGCTCTCGTTGGTAGCCTATACGGGTTTGGCCTTGCAGACAAAGCTAAGCGTGCAGTAGGCACAAGAGGCGAGGAAGGACTGCTAGGCAAGATGTATCCGCTTGAAGGTGAGCTCGTAGACATACCGCCCCCTGCAATTGATGTTAGACAGCCTGTAGGACTATTGCAGTAAAAATGTTAAAATCGGCCCTTAATCGGAGTAGATAATGGCACTAACAAATTACACAGAATTGAAGTCTAGCATTGCTGACTTTCTAAACCGTCAAGACCTGACCGCTGTCATACCAACTTTTATCAGTTTGGCAGAGGCGCAAATGGCGCGTGATATCCGTCACTGGCAAATGGAGAACCGCGCAACGGCTACTCTTAATGATCAGTACCTGACTCGCCCTGCAGATTGGGTTGAGACAATTCGATTTACAGTGCTAGGCAACGGGACCAGACCTCTGCAGTTTTTAAGCACAGCGGCAATGGACCAGAGAAGATCAAATAGTAATGATGTTGCAGGAGAGCCTAGATACTACAGCAACGTAGAGGATCAGTTTGAGGTTTGGCCTTCACCATCTAGCAGTGTTACGACTGAGCTTGTATACATACAGAAGATCCCTGCGCTGTCTGATACTGACCTGACTAACTGGGTTATATCTACTGCGCCAGACGTTTACTTGTACGGCAGTCTGCTACACTCTGCGCCCTACTTGGCAGAAGATCCTAGAGTGACTGTGTGGGCTCAGTTATATGGCGCGGCAGTACAGCGGCTTAATCAAGAGTCTGATAACTCTAAGTATTCTGGCACTGGCTTGGCTACCCGCATTAGAGGTTTAGATACTAGCCACTCTGCAACCTTCCGGAGAGAGAGATGAGCTTTACCCCGTATTTAGAAAATAAATTGTTGGACCATGTATTGACCAATACAGCGTACACGGCACCAACTACATTGTATGTGTCGCTGTGGAATGGTGATCCTTTGAGCGGTGGCTCTGAGATTGCAGGCTCCGGATACTCCCGTCAGTCTGCGGCATTTTCTGTAACAGCCTCTGCAGGTGCGAACACAAATAACGTAGAGTTTCAGGCAACAGCGGATTGGGGCACAGTAAACTACGCAGGAATACATGACGCATTAACTGGCGGCAATATGTTGATTTCTGCAAACCTACAGCAGACGCGCACAATCGCAGATGAAGATATTGTTCGTTTCTCGATAGGCGATATAGATGTGACGCTTACATGAAGTACGGGCAGTTTTATTACAGCTATGGAGTATACGGTACTGAGGGCTCGCCCAATATGTACTTGGCTTCTAACAGCGTTAGTGCGACAACGGCATTTTTACGCAAGCTGAAATTAATTGCGTTGGAGTCTGTCACGCAGTCTTTAATGACAGCCAACTTAATTAACATTTGGGATAACACGCCCACCAATCCCGCAACGTGGCAAGACGCAACATTAATACCATCAGTATGGACTGATCAAACAGTGTCAGATGCAGACTGGCAAGATACGAGGACTTGAGGACCACTTAAATGGCTACAACAAATTATTCTTTAATCACGCCAACGGTAGGCGCTGACCTAAATACATGGGGTGGCGATTTAAACTCCAACACAGAGAAGCTCGATGATCTGTTGGGCGGTGATCAGCCCATTACTGGCATTGATATAAACAGCGGCTCAATTGACGGTACGCCCGTTGGAGCTAACAGCGCATCAACAGGTGCCTTTACCACCGTATCGGCTTCAGGGGGCATTACAGGCAACCTGACAGGCAATGTGACTGGCACCGTTACCGGAAACGTGGCCGGAAACGCCTTGACCGCTACGTCAGCCGGCAAATGGACTACAGCACGCACTATTTCTCTGACAGGGACAATAACTGGCAGTACGAGCATGGATGGCTCAGGCAATGTCTCGATTGCAACATCAGGCGGGTTAACAAATGCTCAGGTTGCAAACATTGTATATCCGGCAGGCTGTTTGTACGAAACCACAAGCACGGAAAACCCTGCAACGACATTTGGCGTTGGCACATGGTCTTTATTTGGGCAGGGGCGCGTAACCGTTTGTATTGACACAGGTCAGACTGAGTTTAACGTCAACGGTGAAACTGGCGGTGCTAAAACGCACACATTGACTGAGGCAGAAATGCCATCTCATAATCACACTCTTACTGCTATGGCCCTAACGAGTAACTCTGTAAACAGAACGGGAGGTGGCCAGCTTTCCGTTTCATCAACGATCACAACCTCTACTGCAGGCAGTGACGTCGCGCACAATAACCTACAACCATATATCGTTGTTTATCGTTGGAAAAGGGTCTCTTAATGGCTGACACTACTACTCCCGTATATAGCTTTGTACTGCCCGAAGTAGACGGTTCTGACGGAACATGGGGTACTAAGCTCAATGCTAACTTAACGGCCTTAGACGGGCTGTTAAGCGGCTCTACGAACCTGCAAAATGCATCTTTCACCGGCACTGTTAGTTTTGGCGGTTCCACCGGTACAGCAGGGCAGGTATTAAAGTCTCAAGGTGCAGGCGCTAACGCCATTTGGACCGATGACACAGATACTACTTACACGGCAGGCTCAGGACTCAGCCTGACAGGCACGGAGTTTGCCAATACAGCACCTGACCAGACGGTTGTGCTGACTGCAGGGACATCTATAAGCGTGTCCGGCACCTATCCTAGCTTTACTATTACCAATGACGCACCGGATCAAACTGTGGCGTTAACGGGCACTGGCGCAACAACAGTTACCGGAACCTACCCCAACTTTACTATCGATAGCACTGATAACAACACCACCTATACTGCAGGAACCGGCCTGACCTTAACTACTAATGAGTTTAGCGTTACAGATAATGGTATTGGCGCTTTGCAACTCAATGTATCTGGTAACGGGACTGCCGGCCAAGTATTGCAGTCAGATGGCGATGGCACATTTACATGGGCAAATGCAGGTGCGGGCGGCAATGAAACCTTAGCGCAGACATTGGCTCTGGGTGCTGTGACTGGCGGCACCAGTATATCTGTATCGTCAGGTGACAACATTATTATGGCCGCGAGCTCTACCGTAGATGGCAGGGATGTATCTGTTGACGGTACGAAGCTAGACGGCATCGAGGCGCTTGCAGATGTAACCGACACTGCCAACGTCACTGCCGCAGGCGCTTTAATGGATTCTGAGCTGACCAATGAGGCCGCTGTTAAAGCAATCAATCAGGGGCTAGCTACAACGGATAATGTTGAGTTTGTTGATCTGTTAGCCACTGGCAGAATCGCAGTAGGCAATGTAACCAACAACTCTACGCGATCCGCTGTCATTGGAGACAACTGTACAAACGCAGGGTATGGCGCGTTGGTGGTTGGCATGGAGCATCAGAACGATGGCGATCTAAATCTTATTTCTGGCTATGACAATGACTGTGGAAGCGGTGCTACCCTAAATGCAATTAGCGGAGCTAACCACACCGTCACAGGAGATAACAACTTAGTTGCAGGTAACAATAACTCTGCGCTTTCCAGTTTTGGATTGGTGTCTGGATATAACACTAGCATACAGGCAAGTGCAGACAACTCATTTGTGGGGGGATATGAGTGCGAGGCGCGTGGCACAAACTCTTTTGCGTTTGGCTCAACATGGTCAAATGTTAAAACCCGCGCATATGGCATCAACTCTTTTGCATTGGGTGGCGGCAATATGACCCACACAAATGCCAACAACAGCATGGCTATTGGTGCGCTCTGTGAGGTAGGTCAAACATCGCCACCTGCGGGGAGGTATGCAAACCAAGGTTTTGCGATGGGGTATGATTGTAAGGTCTATGAAAATAACGGCATGGCGGGAGGCAACGATTCCCTGTGCTTCAGTGATGGAGGCATGGCATTTGGTTATGGTGCTACCGCTAGTGATGCGGAGGCAAACTTTGCATTTGGTAAAGGTGTTACTACGCCTGTAACGTCAAATGTCGCTAATGCTGTTGGGCAGGTGGCAGTAGGGCAGTGGAATGCTTGGCAAGCCAATACACCGCATTTGTTCTCTGTTGGTTGTGGAAGTAGTGACACAAATAGAAAAACCGCATTGTGTGTCAGAAAAAGTAGCACGACTGCGCTAGTTGGCGTAAATTTACTTAACCCCCTGTACAACCTTCATGTAAACGGCAATGCCGCAAAGTCGAGTGGCATCTACTGGATTAACACTTCCGATGAGCGCACCAAAGAAAACATTAGAGAATACGACAAAGGCTTGGAGGAAATCTGTCAGATAAACACCAAGCTATATGATTTTAACGGCAAGGGTCAGACTGAAGTTAGCCAAGACAATGTAGGTGTAATTGCACAAGATGTACTGCCCATTTTTCCTGAAGCTATCGGAACGTATGAAGCAAAATTAAATGAGGAAGATGCTGAAGATACTGAGCTTTACAACATCGATATGCAACCGATTACGTTTGCCATGATCAATGCCATCAAAGACCTGAAGGCAGAGAACGATGCACTAAAGGCTAGATTGGATGCGGCAGGACTATGATTGATCCGGTCACTGCAATCAGTATTGCAACTAATGCGTTTGGCACAATCAAGCGCATGGTTGAAGCAGGGCGTGATGTTGAAGATACACTAAGTCAGGTAGGGCGTTGGTACGGAGCAGTAAGTGATTTAAATGAATGTCAGAGAAGGGCAGAAAACCCACCCCTATTTAAGAAAATTGTTGCATCACAATCTGTTGAGCAGGAAGCAATGCAGATATATGCTCACCAAAAAAAAATTCAGGCCCAAGAAAAAGAGCTCCGCACTTTGCTTATGTACCAGTACGGACCAGAGGGCTATAACGAGCTCACGGCTCTCAGGCGAAGTATCAGAGAGAAGCGAGAGAAAACTATTTACGCGCAAGAGAGAAAGCGCAAAGCATTGTTTTGGAATAGCGTGCAAGTAGGTGGAATTATTGTATTGGCTTACACAAGCTATCAAATTTTTGCGACACTGCTAGGAGCGATCAATGGCAACAGTTAAGGAGGCAATATTGAGGTTGGAGGCGCATGAACGGGAGTGCTCTGTACGCATGGAGATGATCAGTGAGCGGTGCCAAGGCATAGAAAAAAGACTGGATCAAGGCAGTGAGCGGTTTAAAAAAACTGAGGTTATGCTCTGGGGTATTTACCCTTTAATTATTGGATTATTTTTAATTGAGAAAGGCGTGCTGTGATGTTGAAATTATTAATCGGCCCTATTGCAGATTTGGCAGGCGGCTTTTTAAAAAATAAAGCAGAGCAGGCTAAGGCAAAGCATGAAGCTAAAATGCATGTGATTCAGAATGATGCTGACTGGGAAGCAAAGATGGCAGACGCTTCAGCATCAAGTTGGAAAGACGAATTTTTTTCCATTATTCTAAGCTTGCCCCTGTTTTTTATTGGCTATGCAATAGTGGTAGATGATATGACGATAATACATAGAGTTGAGCAGGCATTTGCCGCATTAAATAATCTGCCAGATTGGTATCAATATTTATTGTTTATCGCAGTGTCTGCCAGTTTTGGCATTAAAGGCGCTGACAAGATAATGAACATGAGGAAGTGAAATGCCCTTAATTAGCTTAACGATTCCTGCGGGGGTTTACAGGCACGGTACTGATCTAGAGTCAGCTAATCGATGGCGAGATGCCAACTTTATACGTTGGGAGAATAATGCCGTGCGCCCTATTGGTGGGTGGCAAAAGCGTCAGGATATTACTGACAGCGCAAATCCAGTTGATATTAACATAGCGGCTCCGGCCAGAGGGGCTGTTAGTTGGATAGACAATAGCTCTAATCCCCACATTGCCGCAGGCACATATAACAAGTTGTGGCACATTTCCGGTGTGGGCGTAAAAACCGATATTACCCCTGCCGGCTATACTGTTGGCACAATCGACTCTGAACCTAACATTGGTTTTGGCGGTTATTATTTTGGGTTAGGTTTGTTTGGTGTTGAGCGCCCTAGCAACAATATTGGCGTAGAGGCTACAACATGGGCGGTAGATACTTGGGGCGAGTACTTAGTGGCGTGCGCTAATAGTGACGGCAAGTTATACGAGTGGACCCTAAACACAGCCAACCCTGCCGCAGTCATTGCAAATGCTCCAACCAACAACAGCGCTTTAGTGGTTACTGAAGAACGGTTTTTGTTTGCTCTAGGTGCAGGGGGTAATCCTCGAAAGGTGCAGTGGTGTGACCGTGAAGATAATACTGACTGGGCTCCAACGGCACTAAACCAAGCAGGCGACATTGAGCTACAGTCAAACGGTGAAATACAGTTAGGTATAAACACCAGAGGTAGGACACTAATCCTGACCACCACAGACGCTCATGCGGCTACGTACAGCGGTCCTCCCGTGGTTTACGGATTTGAGAGGGTAGGCACAGCCTGTGGAGCGATAAGCCGGCACTGCGCAATAGCTATCGATGAGGGCGCATTCTGGATGGGCTATAACGGGTTTTTCGCATACAACGGTTCAGCCGTAGTGGAGATGCCCTGCGATGTACATGATTATATTTTTAAGGACATAAACAAGGCAGAGCAGTCTAAGGTGACCTGCGTTGATAACAGCCAGTTTAATGAGCTGTGGTGGTTCTACCCAAGCGGGTCGAGTAATGAGAATGATCGATACGTTGTTTACGACTACAAAGAACGGCACTGGAATATCGGTACGTTATCCCGTACATCTGCAATAGATTTGGGCGTGTTTACAAACCCAATATGGTTTGCGCCAAATGGCGATGTATATAATCACGAGTTAAATTACGCGCATGATGGCGAGCTTCCCTTTGTAGAGAGCGGTCCTGTATCGATAGGGAATGGCAACGAAATAATGAAGGTCAACGAGATTATTCCTGACGAAAGCAACTTGGGAGATATCATGTTAACTTTTAAAACGCGATTTTATCCTACATCTGAAGAATACTCTTACGGTCCATTTACCATGCTAAACCCAACTGGCGTTAGATTCCAAGGCAGGCAAGTGCGAATGCGTATTACTGGTGTTGAGCTCAATGATTGGAAGGCAGGAACCATGCGCATCAATGCGACAGCAGGAGGCGAGCGATGAGTTTGGCAGAAAGACCACCTTCAGCCGGTAGAACTGAGTATCGCAGATGGGCTGAGAGACTTAATGATTTTTTGACTCGCACAAAAAGCAAACTGGCTACCTTGGTCTCTGGCGACAATGCTAGTGAAAACGGAACGCTTTTATGGGACCGCGATGGCTATCCTGTGGTAGCAAAAGAAGGAGAGTGGCGGCAGGTTGTGCTAAGTAATGGTTTTGGTAGCTTTACAGCAGGGCCAACTATCAATGTTAATTTTCCAAACACGGAATTAGCGGTGCCGTGGTCAAGGGCTGTCTCGACTCGCGGTGGCATTTCACTAGACCCAACAGATAACACAAAAATTAAAATTTCAGAGGCAGGAGTTTACAATTTTGCAGGTCACGCGCAAATAACCTCAAACAGCACTACCGATAAAACAGTGTGGTTGTGGTATCAGGTAAATAACACCGATGATAAGTATGCTAGGCAGTATACTATTCACGACAACAATCGCCCCAAGATAATACCTTTGAACGAGCAAATTGAACTGCCATCAGATTGCTATGTGCAATTACGATTTGCCGCAAGCGCCACGAATGTGTATCTGGATTTAAGTCCTGCCGGCACGTTCCATCCTGTATCGGAGGCGGTGTACATAACAGTAACTCGCGTACTCCAATAATGGTATAATCAGCGCTTCTAAGGAGCAGGTTTAACAAATGGCCGCAACTATCAATGATGAGCTAGAACGCTGTAAGGATTGGATTGAGAGCGCCCTAGAATACTCTGGGGGCACGCACAACTGGAACGATATTGTTGAGGGAATACACAACCTCAGATATCAATTTTGGCCTGCCGAAAAAGGCTGTGCGGTTACAGAGATAATTGTTTTTCCGCAGAAAAAGATATTTCATGTTTTTTTAGCGGGTGGAGAGATGGAGCAGATTGTCGATATGAACGACTCTGCAGTGCAGTTTGCAAAGTCTCAGGGTTGCTCAGGAATGAGTATAGCGGGCCGCAAAGGGTGGTCTAGAGTTTTAAAAGATAAAGGGTGGAAGGAGTCTTTCACTACATTAGCGCAGGAGATTTAGAATGAGTGGCGGCAAAGGCGGTAGCCAAACAACGGAAGCAAGCATTCCAGACTGGGCAAAAGAGCCCACAATCAGAAATTTAGCACGGGCAGAAGAAGCTCAGCAGATAGGCTATATGCCTTACATGGGCCCTGACCTAGCGGCATTTAATCCTACGCAAACGCAAGCCATGCAACAAAACATTAATGCGGCCCAAGCGTTTGGTTTGGCGGCACCATCCTCGCCTCTAGAGGGTATGCCTGAAGCACAACAGTTTGCAGGCGGCATGATGGGCTACTCTGCGTTTCCAATTTTTGAGCAGGCTCAGCAAGAGCTCGCGGCACGAAACCCACAACAGCAGGCGGCATACGATGCATTGTTTGGCGGTGGGGCTCAATCAACGAGCTCGCCTAATATGCCATATGGCCGGCCACCACTTAATCTTGGGAGGTTTAGCTAATGGGTATGGCACAAGCACAAGGTCCAAACACGATGGCTCAGGCTCAAGGGCCTAATACTATGACCGCGCCCGCACCGGCAGGCCCTAACGTCAATCAACTGGCAATGCAGGGTATTCAGGGCGGTATGCAGGGTACGATGGCGGCAGGGGCGTATCAGCCTATGCA
>Ga0181393_1000650_pt1 | contig 12883 bp, 9 predicted proteins | sample 16SPOviralmetaG_FD_130122 | JGI IMG/M metagenome (GOLD analysis project Ga0181393, IMG submission 130122) | Marine viral communities from the oligotrophic San Pedro Time Series (SPOT) site, San Pedro Channel, CA, USA - 16 SPOT_SRF_2010-10-21 | ecosystem: Environmental > Aquatic > Marine > Strait...
CTTAGACGATGATGCTATCCTGGTTACAATGAATACCGATAGTGTTAATGCTATCACAGCAATGAGGTCCGGTAGAGATTTACAGATCTTTACTAAGGATGCTGAGTTCTTCGTTCCACAAGCCGATCTAGATCCTATTACACCATCTAACATAGTTATTAAGAATGCTACTCGTAGAGGATCAAAAGAAGGTGTAAGACCAGTAATGGCTGAAGGTGGTACTTTGTTTATTCAAAGAGAAGGCAAAGCCATCAGAGAGTATTTGTTTAGTGATGTTGACCTAAACTACCAGGCAAACAACATATCTTTACTAGCTAGTCATTTATTAAAAACACCGAGATCTATGGCATTAAGAGTTGCGACTAGTACTGATGATGGTGACCTTCTTTTAATACCTAATGATGATGACGGCTCTATGGCTGTATTTTCTATTCTTAGATCACAAAACGTAGTTGCCCCGGCAGAGTTTGTCACAGATGGATCTTTCCTGGATGTAGGAGTTGATATAGCAGATATTTACGTTGTTGTTAAAAGAACTGTTGGTGGTTCTGCAAAATATTATATTGAGATGTTTGACGATCAAAGAACGACAGATAGCAACATACAATATTTTTCAGGTGCTAGTTTACCTGACAGAGCTAAACCTACAAACACAACATGTTCTAACCTATCTCACCTGGAAGCAAAGTCTGTAAACGTAGTTAAAGATGGATTTGTCTTAACTGATAAAACTGTTTCATCGGGTGCTATAACTGTAGATGCTGTGCCTAGCACATTTGTAGAGGTTGGACTGCCCTATTCTGTAGAAGTTAAGACATTACCGGCAGAGCCTAAATTAAGTTCCGGTGTTGTTGTTAGTAGAAAACGTAGAATATTAGAAGCTACGACTTTAGTAGATAGAACCCAAAACCTAGCAGTCAATGGTTTTGAACTCCCCTTTCATTCATTGCCCTATACTTTGGGTTCTACACCAGCCACATTCACCGGGAGAAAAAGATTAGCTCCTCTTCTTGGTTATAGTGATGAAGCACAATTAACATTTACTATGACACAACCTCTCTTCGCTACTGTGTTAGCTGTAGAGTACAAACTTAGTACGGGGCAATAATATGACTGTTGCAGTAGCTGGATTAGTATTAGCTGGAGTTTCTGCTATGGCTCAAATGAAAGCTGGTAGCGACACAAAAAAAGCTTATTACGCACAAGCCGAGCATAAAAAGTTAGAAGGTAGAGTAGAAGCTGTTAAGGCTAAAGAGCAAGGTATTCAGGTTTTAAAAAACACTAACAAAGCTTTGGCTTCAGTTGGAGCTATAGCCTATGCCGGTGGGTTGGAACCTACTATAGGAACACCTCAAGATGTTGGAACATTCGGGGTTCTTAATCCTGGGTTAAATGATTTTATTACGTCTAAAGATAATGAGTTCTTGGCTATAAGTACTGCTAATGCTCAAGCTGAAGATTTAAGGTTTGCCGGTAGAATGGCTAAGAAACAAGCTACTATTGGTGCGTTATCAACTATGGGTAGTGCGATGATGAGTTACTCCTCTATAGGATCTGCTCCACCTGGAACCGGTACTGGTACAACCTCCTATACTGGAACAACATATGGGAGATATACAACTCCTAGAGCAACGTATGGATAATAAAGATGGCACCTCGTTCTAGATATTTAGGCATACAAAGACAGATTGGTACAAGTGGCTATCGTGGTCCTTCCGGTGTTGGTATGCGTGAAGCCCAAAGAACGTCACAGATGCTTGTTAGTGCCTTAAATGATATGTCTAGCTATTTCTTTAAAAAGGCTGGCACACAAGCAGAAATAGAGGGTGCAGAGTATGGTGCTGAAAACCCTATTACCATAGAGCAAATTAAAGAAAGTGCATACAACGGCACTAGTGTAACAGACAGATTTGATGACGATACAATATTTGGTAGATCAGCTAAAAAGATAGCATTAGAAAGTGTTGGGTCAGATTTGGCTCTAAGTGCCAAAAGAAGTTTTTCAGAGGAAATTAGTAAGGCTACATTAAATAATACTGACCTAAGTGAAGTTAGTAATTCTTTAAAAGCAATCACAAATGAATATGTCAAAATAGCCAATAATGCTTCACCCGTACTAGGTAGAAAATTATATGCCGAACTAGGTGTAAACTCTTCTGCTCACTACAATGCTTATTCAAAAGTTTATGCAAAAAAATCTTTAGACCAATTACAAACCGGCACAGCTTTAAATTTAAATTTTGATCTTAAAAATATGGGTATTGAGTTAGATGCTGTTCTTAATTTTGAAGGTGATGAAGATACATTAACAGCTAAGATCTATGGTGCTGGTCTATATCAAAATGGAAAGCTGTTAAATGAAAAAGCTAGAAACAAAGATGAATTAAAAAAAGCTCCAGGTTTTGGTATTAGTAAAAAATACGATTACATCTACAAAGCTTCTAAAGCTAAATACACCAAGACTATGATGGAAAGTGCTTTAAAAGATTGGGATGATAAATGGTTAGAGGTGAGAACAAGCACTATAGTTAGCACAGCATTAGAAACAGAAACGTCATCTGACATAGCTATGAAAATACAATTAAACAAAAAAACCGGTAATATTAAAATTGATGCCATTTTAAATGGGATGAGTGACAAGGAAAGATTAGATGTAGCTAAAGCTATTAGAACAGAAAAGAATGCACAAATAAACTTTGAGAATACTATTCAAGATAAAAAGGATGGTGATGCAGATAATAAAATAGCTGAACTAGAAGTTGACCTTTCTAAGCAATTAGCATTTGGTGCTAAAGACAATTTAAAAGACAAGCTTTTAGAGTTAGAAGCATTAGCCCCTGATAAATATGCAGATTACAAAATCAAGTTTGATCAAAGTGGTGGTCTCAGAACTGTAAGTGATTCCAAGGTCAAAGCAGATTTAATTAAAAAAGTATCAACAGATAATTTAAGTTTCGGTGAACTAGCCAAATATCATGGCTCATTATCGTCTAAAGATTACAATGACTTAGCCGGTAAAGTTGAAGCAAACGAGAATGCAGAAACTAAAACAGCAATGAGTATTATAGCTGGTGAGCTTGGATTTAGTCCTGAAGCAGAAATAGTTGGTGAGCAAGATCCTAATTTTGAGAAGATGCAAGTGTATAGAAGAATTAAAGGTAGGGTTGAGGAAGCTTTACTGAAAGCCAAAAAAGAAACTAAAGACTTTGATGCTATCGCTATTGCCAGGGCTGTGTTTGCTAATGAAAGTGAAGCTATACAAGTCAAAGTATATGAAGGCAAATTGTTTTCAGCCAAAGCTATTATTGATAGATTTCAAGAAGCTTATCCAAACAAAGGTATCCAAAAAAATTATACTAGGTCAGAGTTCTTAAAAGTTAAGAACATGCTATTGCTTATGCAACCTGATAACGATGATGCCAAAAAACTAAGAGTAAAAGATTACAGAAACGAATCAATTATTGATTCAGATATTCAAGGGCTTACAAACATTTTAGCAAGCAGTAGGTTACAGTAATGGCAGATAAAGAGATAGACGTATATAGAGAGATTTTACTGTCCAATAATATTAGGTCAAGTGGTTCAGAATATGAGCAGTCCTGGGATGGTAAAACGTCTAAGATTAATATGCCTACATCTATATTTGAAGACGTTGTAGATACAGCCGGTGACGTTGTTGATACTGTAGGAGATTTTGCAACTGGTGTTGTTAAAGGTATGCCAAAAGGAGCTTCTATAGCTGGCACAGAAATAATGGATACATTTACTGGTCAATGGTTTTCAGAAACTGCTGTTCCTTGGATGAATGAAAATATACCTGGTTTAGATACAGCTAATACAGCTATCAATGAATTAATAAAATATGATGGTACAGCACAAGAAATCGGTGGGATGATTGGAGAAGTTGGAACACAGATCATTGCTCCTGGTGCATTGGCAACTAAAGGATTACAAGGTGCAAACTTAGGTAGCCGTTTCCTTACCAATGTTCTTGGTTATGGAACAACTGAAGCCTTAGTCATTCCGGCAAAAGATAAAGGATTGTTGGAAACAGCTATCACCCTGATATCAGGCGATACTGAAGCTGGTAAAGCTATACTAGAAACACTTGAAGCTAATGAAGATCTTCCTTATTTGTTGCAGAAATTACAAAAAGCTCCCCTATTATTTACAGAAGCTGGTGTTATTGGTGAAGGTGTAGCTGAAGGTTTAGGGTTGTTGTTAAAATATGCAAAGAACAGCCCTATGCTCAAAAGCTTAAAAAGTGGTGTTAAATCTCAGTTCCAAAAAATAGGTACAAATGCACAAAACAGACTAGATGCAAATGCTGGTACAACTACCCTATCATCTATGGGTGGTGGTGAAATTGATACTGCTATTGATAAGGGATTATCTAAACTTGCACCTAAATTAGAGTTTGCACCTGAAGGAACAAGGGCTAATAAAATGCCCTCACCTTTATTAGTAAAAAATAATAATCCGGCAAATGTAATATCACCGGTGACACAAACTTTTATAGCATCCAATAAAAAAGCAAACTTTGCTAATATTGACACAGCCTTAGAAAATAACCCTGAAGCATTAAAGACAAATGAAAATTGGTTAAAGTTTCAGAACGAAACAATGGGTGGTGACTTTTTGCCCGTTCCACCATTACAAGCAATTAAATATGCAAACAATCCAAAGCTTATGGCTGAGAAGCTAAAAAAACTTACACCTGATATGAAAGCTGGAGTTGATGAAGGATTTGGATACGTTGATAAAATAAGAACAATGTATAAAGCAGAAAACGTAGATTCAAGAATTACGGCTGATTTATTTATATGGGGCATACTTTCAAGAGGTGCTGGACCAGTACAACAAGAAAGTGCATTTATTGATATTATAGCTGGTGCAAGACCATTAATAGATAAAGCTGTTAATGGAACATTTACAAAACAAGATCAGGCAACCTGGGAAAAAACTATAAATAAATTATTGCCTGAAGGATCGCCAGGTAAGCAAGTAACACAAAATGTTAACGCAACGGGTCAGATGTTATTTGAATTAGGCAAAAAGGTTCCAGGTTCAAATAAAACAGTTTTACAAACATTGCATGACATGATGAAAGACCCGAATGTACCAGCTAAACAAATAAGACGAGAATTTTTAAATTTAACTGAAGGTGCTGGCATAGATAACAAAGTTGTTAGTTTTATTCTGCTTGTTGCTGGTCGTGATGACGTTTTAGTTATGGATAGAATACAAGGCAGACATTTATGGGATGATGGCACATTTAAAGGTGACAACATATACGATGGGATAAGAAAAGAAGGTACAACTGTTAAAGAAGGTTTAGTTAATATTATGAGAGGTCCAAGAGGTTTGTTGACCACAGAAGCCTTAGAAGATGGATTAAGAAATAATATTAAAGAAACATATGATATTTTAGGAAGACCTCAAGATGCAACACTAGGAAGATGGCATTGGGAAAACTGGGTTATTGAAGGTGAGCAAGTTGTTTCGCATTCCACTCTTAAAGGTGTAGCAGATCAACAATACCTTGGATTATCAGTTACAGAAGGTAAACCTGGAACATTTTCATCAGGTGCAAAATACATAAAAACACAAGATGGTACCTTTTACGAATACCCATTATCTGATGGCTCAACTGTGTTTATGACACCAACTCGTCAGAAAGAATTTGAAAGCTTTATTAAAAATCCAAAAAATGGTATAATTCCAAAAGGGTTTAAAGTAACAGAAAATAAGGAGATACCCTGGTATGAGCGAGAAGGAATTGACAGACGAAAACTCGATGACACAGCAAGACGATTATCAAACGCAAAACCAAACATTAAGGGAAGCTTTGATGGGTCTAAGCCAGGTTCAGACCCCCTTTCAGGCAGACGAAGCGAAGGACAACAAGCTGTCACAGACAACCGGCTTCAGGCAATCAATAGCCCAGGAAGTAATGAAGGACAATCCGGACCTTACAGAAGAGGAAGTCCTGGATCAAATGAGGGAAATGGGCTACTAACATTTGAGCCTAATCCTGAAACAGTTGCAAAATATACTGAAGCTGGCTTAACAGTACCAAAAATTACCCAAGTAAATTCAGAAACATCTGCCGAACTATTTAGTAGTGATATGGCTAATGCTATGTCAAAACACAAAATGGGCTTGCAAGTAACAATTCAAAACCCTGAAGATTTACTAGATGCTAAATTATTTAGAACTGAGCATGGTGGTGGTTTTGCCATAAAACCTGATGGCGATATTGTTGGTGTTTTTAATCCAATAGATGCTCCTTCCGGTTCAGCTTATTCAATGTTACAATTAGCAATAGATCAAGGTGGAAAAAAGCTAGATGCATTTCGGACATATTTACCAAAGGTTTACGAAACAGTAGGAATGAAACCGGTTGCCAGGGTAAAATGGAATGATGCGTATGCTCCTGAAGGATGGAGCAAAGAAACATTTGCTAAGTATAACAAAGGTGAGCCTGACCTGGTTTTATTTGTACACGATAAAAACTATTTTGGTGGTGCTAATATAGATGATCTGCCTTTATTCAAAGAATACGATGATGCTCAAAAAATTCAAACACAATCTTTAAAAGAATTAGGAGCTAATGATGGTGAATATACTTGGCAAAGGTGTAGAGATACTTAACAAGCTAGATGTAGAACAGCAGAAGATACATAAAGAAACAATGCCTGATAGTGATATTACCGAAACGGCTAGTGGTGATTTAGTTATAAAAGGTATGGATGACGAAGGTGTAAAAGCTCTAAACAAAGTCTTAGAAGATAGTGGATATCAAGGTCCTGGGCTGAACCTAAATAGAATTGGTTTGATATTTAAACAAGAGGGAGAAGATCAAGTATTAGATCTACAAACTATGCTTGTTAATATTAAAAACAATAATAAAGCTTTATTTGCACATTTAAGAAGACCTAAACAGACTATTGAAGGTATGGTTGCTATTGCTGAGAAAACTGGCTTTAGCAAGATTGCTTATAAATTACTTAATAAAAAACCAGGTACAGTCGAACCACCGGAACATGTTATAGGTGGATTAATTATGATGTTAAAGCTCGGTAAGGAAATAGAAGACAAAGCTCTAGCAATTACTAAATCATCAGATGAAGGTGAAAAGTTACAAATATTTAGAGAGCTAAAGGTAATAGCTACTGTTCAGTCTAATTTATCTGCTCAAGTGTCTGCGAATGTTTCTGAGTATGGTAGAGGTCTAGCCGTTATATCTAACGTAGCTAAATTAAATAATATCAATCTAACAGAGTATACATCTCAAATAGATGAAGTTGTGCAAAACTTAGATGAAAATATGATTGATTATCATGCCCAGGCATTTTTAACTTTACCGAGTACTGGTCGAGCTATGTATACAGAAAGAGGTTTTCTAGCCAAGGGCTATGACGTAGCTATGGAAATATACATTAATGCCCTACTATCGTCACCGGTTACGCATATGGTTAATATTGCTGGTAATGCTATATTTCAAGGTTCCACGCTTTTAGAAACGGGCATGGCTGGATTTATTGGTAATGTAAGAACACTAGGTGGCACAAGAGGTAAAATTGGTGATCGTGTTTACATGGGTGAAATGAATGCTGAAGCTTATGGTGCTACTATGGCTCTAGGTGATGCTTTTAAATCTATGGGTTTATCATTAGGTGTTACCGGACAAGCTGGTGACTTTGCATCCAAGATTGATCTTAGAAGAAAAACATCTATAGGATCTACTGACAATATGGCTCACATAATGGAGATGGCTAATAAAGGTGATTATGGTGCTATGCTTGTAAACATGATTGGAGTAACAACTAGATTGCCAGGAAGATTTCTTGCTTCAGAAGATGAATTTTTTAAAGTGATATCTAAACGTAAAGTTTTATATAGAGAAGCTTATAGAAGACAAATGATGACCTACGAAGAAGCTTTAAGAGGTGGGGTTGATAAAGCAGAAGCAAAACAAATGGCTGAAGCAAAATATTCAGAAATTATATTAGAGCCACCAGCAGACATTGTGGAAAAGATGACAGCCGAAGCTAAGATTATGACGTTTCAAGATGATCCCAAAGGTGCTTGGTCCTCTTTAGTAACAATGGCTAATGCCCACCCATTGATGAAAACAATTATACCATTTTCTAAAACACCTACAAATATTGTAAAACAAGTGTTTGACAGAACTTTTAATTATTCACCTATTTACAAAGCACTTAAACAAAATTTGCCTGACAATATGCAAGGCATTGATCCATTTGGTGCTGGTAAAATATCAGGGCAAGAGTTTGACAAAGCACTATCTAAGCTTGTTATGGGCAATGGATTGTTTATGGGTATGGTCATGTTAGCTAATGGTACTTTTGGAGATAACATAATTGTTAATGGATCAGGACCAAGCGATTGGAAAGCTAGACGTTATATGAGGTCAGCAAATATACCACCCTACTCTATTGGATTTAAACAAGATAATGGCGAATATAAATATATTACATTTAGTAGATTAGATCCTTTGTCAGGAATATTAGCTATGGCATCTGACTATTCTTACTATTCTAAACAAGAAGACAATGCGAGTGTGATGGAAAATTTAGCTAAAGCCGGCTCTCTAGCTATAGCTGAATACGCAATGAATTTACCATTCCTTCAAGGTGTATCTGATATCTTTAAGATGGCTGGCAATCCATATGGAAGTAAAGATGATTTTTTTACAAGAATGCAAAAGACATTATCCGGGATAGCTGGTGACGTTGCTATGACAGCAACAAGTGAATTAAATACATATCTTCCTGAAAGCTTTGAGTTACCTGGAGCCAGTTCATTTACTAGGACTATGGAAAGAATAAGTAATCCTATGGCTAATAATACTATGTTAAGTGCTGATCAGATTGATGATGCTAATACGTTTTATTTTCCTGAAGCCATGAAAGGTTTTTATATGGCTCTCAATAGAGCTAAGTCAGGTAATCCAAAATACAATAATGAATTACTACCAGCACTAGACTTTTGGGGAAACATTAAAACGCAAGGTAATGGTAAGCTGTATGAATTTATTAGCCCTTTTAAAATTCAAGATGGTGGTTATACATCACTAGATAAAGAGCTAATAAGGTTGTCTGAAAAAGGGCATGTATTTAGTTCGCATAGAAAAAAATATAATGGTGTAGAGTTGTCGGCATTACAATTTAATAAATTTGTAAACCTGGTAAATAATTCTAACAGAATAAATTCAAAGTATAGTTTAGCTAGTGGTGATCCTGGGTATGATGCTACTAAGGCATTGTTACCAGCATTAAACAGCACAATTAATAGTGAAGCATATAAGCTTGAAATTGATGATGAAGAAAAATTTAAAATGTTAAATAATGTACTTGGTGATGCTAGAACTTCTGCAATGAAAATAATGTTAGATACAGACGATAGATTAAAGATATTGTCGAGTGAAAATAATTAGTGTATAAAACCTAGAGAGGTAATCTAGAATGGCAACATATAATGTAACAGATCAAACTTCAGTAAGAAGAGTACAGTTCACCGGTGATGGTACTGCTGGTCCATTTGCCTTTGCTTTCCAAGTTAATGCAACAAATCAAATAAAAGTTTATGTAGATACTACAGTTAAAACTGAAAGCTCACATTATACAGTATCATTAAATTCAGGAACTGGAGCCGGCACAGTATCTTTTACTAGTGGTAACTTCCCTACTAGCTCACAAACTATTACATTATTAGGATCTATTCCTTTATCCAGGACATCAGTTTATACATCCGGTGGTCAGCTAACATCAGCAAGTCTTGAAGATGACTTTGATACAAATATGTTTGTTCACCAGCAAACCAATGAAGAGCTTAATAGATCACTAAGACTTGCCGAGCATGATACTGTATCCGGTGCAGATATGACCTTGCCGGTAAAAGCTACCAGGTTAGGAAAGTTACTTGGTTTTAATTCTTCTACTGGTAATCCTGAAGCTACATTTTCTGTAAGTGATGCAACTTCATTAACTAGTATTTCATCTAGTATCACAACTGTAGCTGGTATTTCTTCTAATGTTACAAGTGTTGCTGGAGTAGCAAGCAATGTTACGACTGTAGCTGGGATAGCTTCTAATGTTACGACTGTGGCTGGTATATCTAGTGCTGTATCTACAGTTGCTGGAATATCAAGTGCCGTATCAAGTGCTGGAACTAATGCTACCCTGGCACAAAATTATGCGAATAAAGTAGATGGTGCCGTTGAAAGTTCTAACTATTCATCTAAAGCATGGGCGATTGGTGGTACTGGCGTAACAGATACAGCAGGGTCAGGCTCAGCTAAGTCTTGGGCAGTCGAAGCTGATGCAGTAGATGGGTCAGAGCATTCAGCAAAATCATACGCTATAAGTGGTAGTGCAATATCAGCAGGTTCAGCAAAACAATGGGCATTAGGTGGTGGATCAGGGTTTACAACATCAACGGCTGTATCAGGTGGATTGTATTCAGCTAAGTATTATGCTGAACTCGCAGCATCTTCTTTCGATTCATTTGATGATAAATATTTAGGTAGCAAATCTAGTGATCCATCAACAGATAATGACGGGAATGCTTTAGCAACTGGTGCAATATTTTATCATACTGGTTCATCAGTATTAAAGGTGTGGACTGGTTCTGCATGGAACACAGTTGCAGTAGATACATCTTCATTTGCAACCAATGGCTTTAGTGTAGCTATGGCAATAGCTTTATAGGAGTAGAATATGGCACAAAATTTTAAACAAATAAAAATGAGGAACATTGGTACTAGTGCCACAGACATTCCTGATGGAGCAAACTTTCCTAGTGGCTTTCATACTTTGATTGGATTGAACATGGCTAACACCACAGCCAACGCCATAACAGTTTCTGTATATATAACAAACACAGATAATTATTACATAATTAAAGACATGACAATTCCAAGTGGATCAGCTTTTACACATGATTCAAAGATTGTTTTGTTGAGTGGTGACAGATTGTTCTTTGTAAGTGATACAGCAACATCATTAGACGTTATCGCAAGTTATGTAGAAAACATTAGTACATAGGATTTGATATGCCTTTTATTGGAAACACACCTGACGTAAACTTTACAAGCTTTGCCAAGCAAGATTTAACTGGTGTTACTGGCAGTCCTGCTAAAAGAGGATATACCCTAACTCATGCAGTAGCCAATGCAAATGAGATTGAAGTCTTTGTTAACAACGTAAGACAAGAGCCAACAGAAGCTTATACAGTTAATGGTACTGGTTTAACTATGACTGGTGATGTTGAAACTACAGATGACTTTTACATTTTGTATTTAGGCAAAGCCATTCAAACAACTGTTCCACCTGATGGTTCTGTAAGCACAGCCAAGATAGCAGATAGTGCAGTAAGTTCTGCTAAGATAGCAAGTAGTGCAGTCAACCTTACATCAAAGGTTACTGGTGTATTGCCAGTTGCTAATGGTGGTACTGGTGTATCAAGTGGGTTTAGTTATTCAGAGGGTACATGGACACCTACTATAGCAGGTTCAAATGTTCTTTCTGGTAGTTGGACTGTAACATTAGCTAAATATACAAAAATAGGTCAATTAGTTAATTGTATTTTTAGAGTTAATAGTAGTGGTGCTAGTGGAAACTGGGCAACATCAGATTATATTTCAATAGGTGGTTTTCCTTTTACAACAGCTAGTCAGGCTTATGGAACTGCTGTGTCAGCCTCAAATTTTGGTACTGGAGCTGTTAGCTTTTTTCATCTTACTGTAGCTGACCCAGGAGATACAAGTGCATTTGCAAACCCAGTAGCAGTTAATGGAACTACGCCAAGGTCTAATCAATTAATGGGTGGCTTTAGCTACTTCACAGATCAATAGGAGCATAGAGAATGGCATTAAGTAAAATTCAAGCTGAGTCAATGAACTTAGCAGATACCTATGCATTTAGTGGAACTGTAAGTGGTACACAAGGATTAGTGTTATTACAAACTGTAACAGCAAGTAACGATACTACTGTAACTGTAGGTAGTTCTAGTTTATTTACGTCTACTTACAAAGTATATCAGATTCATTGTTTAAATGTTCACCCTACAAATAATACTGTAGAATTTAGATGTAGAATGAGTAAAGGTGGAAGTGTAATAACAGCTAGTGAATATGAGTATGCACGACATCAAGTAACCTTTAACAGCACTAGTGGAGTAGTCAGAGGAAGTAATAGTGATGGTATTGTTAACCTAGCCGAATCTGTAGGTAATGCAGATAGACGACATGTTAGTGGTGTACATACCTTATATAATCCTGCTGGAACAACCTTTAGAAAATTAGTTAACTTTTATTCTGCTAGTGTTGATGTTAATGCTAACTTTGCAAATAATGTTGGTGTTTATGCACATGAAGGGACTGAAGGTGCTATTGATGGAATGCAATTTTTCTTTGCCGGTGGCAATATAGAGTCTGGTATTTTTAAATTATATGGAGTTGCATAATGGTTAGATTTCATAATATAGGTGGTAAAAAAGTACAGTTTACAGCAGAAGAAGAAACTGCAAGAGATGCTGAAGAAAAAGCATGGACAGATGCTATCCCTGCTAGACGTATGACAGAACTACGAAGACAAAGAAATGCTCTACTAGCTGAAACAGATTACATGGGTAACTCTGATGTAACAATGTCTGCTAAATGGAAAACATATAGACAAGCTTTAAGAGATATAACAAGTCAAACACCTAGTGATGATGCCTTAAGCAACATTACTTTCCCAACGAAACCAACGGAGTAAGCCATGCCATTCATAGGTAATCAGCCAACATCAGGTAGGTTTATAGAGCTAGATAGCTTAACTGCTAGTGCTACTGCTAACTACACATTGCAACTTAA